>Ga0209712_10000761_pt1 | contig 27796 bp, 31 predicted proteins | sample ArcOceMetagenome_FD_187443 | JGI IMG/M metagenome (GOLD analysis project Ga0209712, IMG submission 187443) | Marine eukaryotic phytoplankton communities from Arctic Ocean - Arctic Ocean - Greenland ARC118M Metagenome (SPAdes) (version 2) | ecosystem: Environmental > Aquatic > Marine > Oceanic...
CCAAAATCAAGTGCTGGAAGATGTTTTTGGACATTAGAAGAGACTGGAGTTAAGTATGAAAATAAACCAGTTGATTTTCGCACGAAAGAGCATAAGTCTGAAGAGTTTTTAAAAGTAAATCCAAATGGAAAAGTTCCAGTTCTTACAGATGGTGATTATACAATCTGGGAGTCGATGGGAATTAATTTATATATTGCGGAACAATATAAACCTGAACTTATGGGGCTAACTCCCAAGCAAAGAGGACTGGTTTATCAGTGGAGTATCTGGTCTATCGGTGATCTTCAGACACCACTTATCGACATTTTTATTCAATTAATATTTGTACCAGAGGATAGACGAGATTTAGACAAAATGGAAAAAGCAAAAGCTAAACTTCCTGATCTATTAAACATAATGGAAATGGCACTTTCTAAAACTAAGTTCCTTGCCGGGGATGAGTTCACTATGGCCGATTTAAATACGGCGAGTGTTATCCATATCTGTGAAAGTATTGATTATGATATCAAAGGCTTTAAAAATATTAACACATGGTTAAATTCTATTAGTGATCGTAAAGCATTTAAGAGCTATAAAGCTTTATGTGAGTAATTAAAGTGATCAAAATCCCTCATACTGAATTTAAGTTCACCTTCTCTAGAAGTTCTGGAGCAGGTGGGCAAAATGTGAATAAGGTTAACTCTAAAGCTTCTATGACTTGGGAGATGGAAGTATCAAAAAGTCTTAGCTCATTTGTAAAAATCAGATTCACTGAAAAATATAAAAGATATATTATTGATAGTAATGTTGTCATTCATTCTCAAAAATATAGAAGCCAAGCTCAAAATATAGATGATTGTATTGCTAAACTTCATGAATTAATAGCAGATGTAGAGTTCCCACAAAAGGCCCGCCGTAAAACGAAACCCACTAGAGGCTCAAATACTAGACGGCTAGATAAAAAGAAAAAAGACTCACTAAATAAGAAACTTAGACGCCAAAAGTTTTAAGTTAATGTTATTTCTCAAGATAATGGCAATTTAACCGATTAGAAACATCACTAGGTTGTTGAATTTGCATTTAATATTAATGATGCGTTAATATACAGTAAGCTCTTTAATCTATATGGGGATTATTATTACGAAACTCATAGCAATCATATTATTAATTTCAATTAGCGTGTCATGCTCGAACGAATCGGATACTTCTGGATTAGTTTCAGGTGTTTTAACAAGTGATGATGTAAATCCTGAGACACCGACAGCTGCTATTGTTACTCTCGACTCAATTACTGTTTACAGCGATAAGACTTCGCTTCTTATAGGTGAGAGTGCAATTCTCTATGCATTTGGAAGATACTCTAATGGGTCTTTAACAAATATATCAAACTCGGTTGCGTGGAGCTCAGTAGATGAATTGAAGGCCACAGTAACTGGGAGTTTGGCATCTGCCACAGGAGCCGGAAGTGTTGATATTACGGCCACTTTAGATTCTATCTCAAGCGCTTTAACTCTTGTTCCTTTTTCTGCAAATGTTACTTCACTAGAATTAAATTATACAAGTTTAGTTCTACCAAGTGCTGGTAGTGCAACTATTATTGTTAGTGCACTTTATGATAATGGAATGTCAGTTGATGTTTCTAGTTTAAGTACTTTTGTTATTGATGATATCTCAATTGCAAGTCTCACTGATAGTGATGTTATAGCAGTTGCAAATGGTACTACAAACCTTACTGTATCTTATGGTGGAATTGATAAAGTTTTAAGTATTAGTATTACGACGGCCATAATCACTTCAATTCAGGTCACTCCAATTGTGGCAAGTAAGGCAAAAGATGAAACTCAACAGTTTTATGCAACGGCCACACTAGATGATAATTCAACTCTGGATATTTCAAACTCAGTAACTTGGAGCTCATCTGATTCTACAGTTTTAGAAATTGGATCAACTGGTATAGCGAATTTAAAAACCGCAGGAGTTGTAGCTGTCACTGCTACTTTTGGAGGGACATCTAATACAGTGAATTTCACGGTCCTAGATAAATCCCTAAGCTCCCTTGCTGTAAATTTATCTGCTTCAGATATAGGAGTTGGAGTAACGGCCAATGCCACTGTTATTGCAACTTACTCAGATAGCACTACAGAAGACGTTACAAGTTCAGTAAACTTCTCAACTAGTAATAGCTCCGTAGCAATCATTTCAAATAACACAAATTCAAAAGGGTATATCACCTCTTTTGCAACTGGATCTGCTGATATTACGGCAACACTCAATTCAGTTTCAAATTCTGCGACTATTAATATCACAGCCGCAAGTTTAGTAAGTATAGAAGTTACAACGAATAATACGTTACTTGCCGCCGGAATAAATACATACTTTACCGCCGAAGGAACTTATGATGATGCTACTGAAGTAGATATTACAAATTCTGTAACTTGGTCAGTTTCAAATATTACATATGGATCAATTTCAAATTCTCCATCGAATCGTGGGTTCTTTACAAATTCTTTTGTGTTAACAACTACCGAAACGATGATAACGACAGCAAATCTTGATGCTATCACTGGATCTGAAAGTGTAATCATGGCGCCTGGAAAAATTACTTCAATAAGTATTAACCCAAGTTCAGCGACAATGAATACTTCAGAGAATCTAGATTTTAAGGCCTATGCTAATTACTCTGATGGAGCTGCAGTGGAGATCACAAATATAGTAAACTGGGTTAGTTCTGACTCAGCTGTAGTAGTCGCAAGTAATAGTTTAGTGGACGCAGGTAGAGTTTCTTCACTCACTGAAGGAAGTGCAACTATGGAGGCCCTCTACAATGGGATGACTTCAAGTTCAGCTTCAATAATAGTAGATAACACGCAAACTCCAGAGGCCACAGATGACGGGGATGGGTTACTTGCTCAGTACTTTAATGGAAATAACTTTAATACTCTTGCAGGAACTAGAATTGATTCAAACATAAATTATAACTGGGATACTGGAGCTGCACCCCTTGGAGTTAATTATAATTTCTCTGTTAGGTGGACTGGAAAAATTAAAGGAAAGTTTACAGGTGACTGTCAAATAAGTTCAAGATCAGATGATGGATTTAGAATTTCAATTGGTGGCAACTCAGTTCTAGATATATGGGTTCCTCATGGTCCAAGATGGGATCATAACTACGCCGTGCCTTTTGTTGAGGGGGAAAAACAAGATATTATTGTTGAGTTTTTTGAAAACGGAGGATATGCAGTGTCTGAACTTTACTGGCAGTGCCCAGGGGACGCGGGCTTAGTTCCAATTCCTAAGGAATATCTTTATTCTAATTAATCTTTTAAGTTCTTAAACTCAGACTTAAGCATAGAATAAATTACGTGATCATAAAATTTTCCATCAATAATCTCAGCTTCTCTTTCAATTCCTTCTTCAGTAAATCCTAATTTCTTTGGAATATTTTGAGAAGCGATATTACAAACAGCGCAGTGAATAGCTATCCTATTTAAATCTAAGTTCTCAAATCCATTCTTTAATAAAGCTTTTACTGACATAGTAACTAGACCATTGCCACTAAAACTTTTACCTATCCAGTAACCCAGACTTGTTCTTTTATTTGCTTTATTAATTACGTGATAGCTTATAACTCCAGCAAGTTTTTCATCTATAAATATACCAAATGTTGGAAATCCCTCTCTCCCTTCTTCAGTGCACTTATTAATAAACCATTCTGTATCAACGGGATGATTTACATTTTTTACCCATGCAAGATATGTACTTAGATATTTTCTATTTGAGTCTATTAAATTAAATAACTCATCAGTGTCACTAACAGTGAACTCTCTTAAGTAAGAATTATTTTTTAGCTTTAACATTTTTTATTGTTCCACCATTATTAGATTTATCAATTCTTTAGCAATATAGATCTCCATTAAGGGTGAAAATCGCTACAATAACTCTTAATTATCTGAGTCTATTAGACATCATTTATTCAAATCGAACTAAACCCACTGTATGGCTTAAGTCTATCACAGATAATACTTAAATTAGATATGATACCGATACATTAATCAACAAGGAGAAAGTCACATGAACTTATTACTAACAATTAAAAATTCTGAAAATAAACTTGGAGTTACAACTTTCATTAAAGAAAAAACGACACGTTTAAACAAGTATTTTTCAAATAAAATAAACGTTTCTTGGAAAAACTTTACTGAAAGTGGCCTGCACTTCTCAGAAGTTAAAATAAGTGGATTCGCAGGACCTGATATTAAAACCAAGGTCAATTCAAGAAATCAATATGAATCTATAAGCCTTGCAGTTAATAAGCTGGAAATACAGATTCAAAAAAGACAAGCTCTGCAAAAATCCAAATTTACGAATGAATTAAAAGAAAGAATACATACTAATCAGCTAGATTAAATATGTGCTTTGCAGCAAAATCGTATATGGCAAAGTCTTTATAGTATGTTATAGTGTAATTCACAATTTCTTGGGGGTGCACTGGTTTCGACAGGGGTGCTAGAAAGACTGAGTGCGTGTCAAGGTTGGTCAGCAGGCCTTGTAAAAAGCAGACCGAACTTAGTTGGAAACAACGAATACGCAATGGCTGCATAAGACTACGTTTTATAGCAACATTTGAGGGGCCTATACCGATAACAAAAGATAGGTAAAGAGTTCGAACTGGGAACTCGGGAATCAAAACTAGTGGAGAAGCTGCCGGGCAAATCTCTTGAAAAAAGCCACCGGGTTTTGTTAGGTTGATAAACTTTTCACAGCCGTCACTTGCTCCAATGTGACTACACACGTAGTGCTCTTTGCCGGATACACTTTTGGACGTCGGTTCGATTCCGACCACCTCCACCCGAGGGTATAAGCTTTTAAGTTTGTATGTTGGGGTGGGGGGAGCCTTCCCAAGAGGTATAATAAATCTCTATGAGGATTCAAAATGAAAGTTAGTTTTGAAAAAATGGATAAAGCTCTTTCTCAACTCCAGTCTGCTGTTTCGAAAGATCCAGCAAATGATCTAGAAAGAGATGGAGTTATCCAGCGCTTTGAATATACAATCGAGCTACTTTGGAAAGTTTCAAAGAAAGTTTTAGAGGAAAATGGTGTCATGGCCATAGCTCCTAAAGATGTTATTCGCGAGCTAGCAAATATTGGTTGGATATCTAATCCAAATGAACTAATCGAGTTCTTGAAAATGAGAAATGAAACAAGCCACTCTTATAAAGAAGATGTGGCCCAGGCAGTATATGAGGCAAGTAAAAAATTTGCTGTTGCTGCAGAATCTTTAATTAAATTTTTAAAAGAGAAAGCATAGTGTCCTTTGGTATTTCAGACTCTGAATTAAATCTTATTACAAACGAAATCAAAAAGAATCTAGGCTCAACTAAAAACCCCAAATTATTTATCTATGGCTCAAGAGTGAAAGGTAATCATAGAGAGTTCAGCGATATTGATATCCTTCTCGAAGCCGATAGCTATGATGAGGAATTACTAAGCAAAATTGATTTTCCAGACCTAGATACCGTTTATAAAGTAGATTTTGTTCTGGGGAAAGATCTGTTTGATGGTTACAGGGAAGAGATTGAGAATCATAGAGTTTTGATCGAGTAGGAAACTACAGACGTAGTGCTCTTTTGTTATACACTTTTGGACGTGTGCTGATACCGGAAGACTTAATTTTTTCAAAACAACTGAAGTCACAGTGAATCCAGTAATCAAGTGACGAATTTTCGTCACTCTCAAGTTCATATTTGAATGTGATGCTATCGGTAGTGCAACTTTCTAAAGAGTTTTTTTTATTCAAAAAAAATAGTAATACTTCATATCTCTTGATACTGTAGGTGATAATTCTGGTTAGTTTATTGAATATCTTATTTATTGACTTTTTTTCACTCTCACTCTCAATCAAAAATTGTATCCACCTACACCAGTCAAATTGTGGGAAGATTGTGGCAACAGAAATTGTGGCTAGAATGTGGCAAACCACGCCATTTGCCACAATATTAGGCTAAAATAGACAACGAAAGACTACATGTCCGAATTCTGCATTGATTAGTATTAATCACTGTTTCGAGTGATTTGTTGTTGTTTGTATTTGTCTGTTAGAAACTGTTTTCAAAATCCGACCACCTCCACCAAATCGATGATCTAGAATGATCTTAAATGACTTCTATTGCTAGGATTATCAGAGTGGTTGGATCTTTAGCCAAACCGTCTTTTATGAATCTGTAATTTCTTTTGAACTTTATTCAAGGCCTTTAGAATTCTGTCATGTATAGAGATGCCTCTCTTTTTATTATTAATGAAACTTGCGGTGTGAGCTGCACAAAGATTTTCTGCATCAGACCATGATTCGGCAATTTCTTTGGCCCACTCCTGAAAGTCATCAGCCGCACCCGAGCGCATTTCAAGTACTTTAGACAAAGTGGGATGAAAACTAATAGGATCCGAAATTCCAAAAAATTTCATCAACTTCGGCAGACGAATATACATCAAAGTATCATCTACATGAATTGTTCGAGAAGAGCGGTGATATGCGAGAACGGAAGAGAAGTGAAGATTCTCATCTTTTGAAATAAAGTCAACTCCTCGTGGAATTGAAAAGTCTAAATCTGAAGAGAATATTTCATGAAGCTCTTTATCTTCTGTCTTTAGCTTTTCCCAATTTAATTCAGGAGACTTTAAAAGATGGCGGGTGGTTCCATAGTGCTTAGCATTTGGGTATCGATCATGCATTTTACTTACGTGAATGGTATGAAAAGGATGTAAATTCAATACAGCCTCAACGTCTTTTCCGTTGTTTGTAATTTCATCAATCTCTTGAAGAAGATCTCCTTCAAGAGTCAAAGAATCTAGAAATATAAATTTGCCGTTTTCGGTGCGAATGAGAGAAGCTTGCGTGCCAATATCAATTAAGCCGCGAATCTTAAAAGACCCTCGTATATTCCAAAAGTTGTCTGAAATTTTAATTATTTGTGATTTCATTAATTTTCCCATTTTAATTTATAAACTATTTGTAATCTTCCAGTCTTCAGTGTGATTATTTTAAACGGCTTCCCCATTCACAAAGTTGTCCTAAGATTGGACCTAACTCCTTTGCATAATCAGTTAAACTATATTCTACTCTTGGTGGAATTTCACTATAAGCGACTCGAGTAACAAGGCCATCTGCTTCAAGTTCTCGTAACTGCTGAGTAAGCATCTTTTGAGTGATTTTGGGTATAGATTTTTTAAGTTCCCCAAAACGTAGAGTCTTATCGGAAAGCATATATAAGATGATGGTCTTCCATTTTCCGCCGATAACATTAATTGCAGCAGAAAGGGGAGACTCTAATACAAGATCTGAATCATTTTTTTTTGCTGTTTTCTTAGTCATACCCATATTAGTTTCCTTTTTGATACTAACTTACAAATTAGTAGGTACTTGTTTTAAATTATCGTCCTGTTAGTATCTATTTGAATCATAGTATACATTATATACTAACCAAGGGAAATGTTATGTTTAAGAAAATATTAGGAATTGCTCCAAAATTTGAAAGAGATGGATCATACAGCCCATCAAAACTTGCATTAAAGTTAGCTGTACCAGCTAAAACAGATTATACGAAAGATTTATATAAAAAATATCAAGGTTCTAGAAATAAAGTTTTAGTTATTTTTACTGAACAGAAAGATATGACCATGAAAAATGGTAAGAGATTTTCAACTGGAAACCATCCTGTGGAAGCCATATTACCCATGTTGCATCTAAGAGAAGCAGGATTTGAATTTGAAATTGTAACTCCGACAGGTAAGCCTGTGGTTTTTGAAATGTGGGCAATGCCAAATGAAGATCAAGAGGTAATGAAGTTCTATTCAGATTATAAAGATCAATTTGAAAATCCTGGAAGTCTTAAAGACTTTGTTGATAACTCTCTTGGTGAAGAATCATATGCCGCTGTATTTATTCCTGGGGGGCACGGAGCTATGCTTGGTATTCCTGAAGATCGAAATGTTGGGAAGATACTTCGTTGGGCACATGAAAAAGATTTATTCACAATAACATTATGTCACGGACCTGGTTCATTATTAGCTACAGCTTTAGATACAAATGAATTTATTTATAAAGGTTATAAGATGACAGTCTTCCCTGACTCTGTAGATAAGCAAACACCTATGATTGGATATTTGCCAGGACATATGCCTTGGAAGCTATGTGAAAAGCTTACTGACTTAGGAGTCTCTATCACTAATAAGAAGTCAGATAACTCTACATGTATTGATAGAAAATTAATTACAGGAGCAAGTCCACTGGCCGCTAATGAGTTAGGGAAATTAGCAGCGAGCACTTTGTTAAATAATTAAATTAAAATAAGGATAAGATATGAACATTATAGAATCATTAAATTGGCGTTATGCTACAAAAGAATTTGACGCTACTAAAAAAGTATCAAAAGAAGATCTAGAAGTTATAACTGAGAGCTTGAGACTTACAGCAAGCTCATTCGGTCTCCAGCCTTGGAAGTTTTTGATTATTTCAAATGAAGAAGTTAAAAGTTCTCTTCTTGAGCATAGTTGGAACCAAAGGCAAGTTGTAGACTGCTCTCATCACATTGTGTTTTGCCATCCGAGTAAGTTTGATGACAAAAACGTAGATGCATTTATGGAAGACACGGCGAAATCGAGAAGCCAATCATTGGAAGATCTAAAGGGTTACGAGCAGATGATTAAGGGCTTTTTATCTAATATGGACGAAGATAAAAAACATACATGGATGAAGGATCAAGTGTATATCGCACTTGGAAATCTATTAACTACTTGTGCTTTAATGAAGATTGATGCTTGTCCTATGGAAGGAATCGTTGCGGCTAAATATGATGAAGTTCTTGGGTTAAAAGAAAAAGGTTTGATGACAGCATTTGTCTGTCCAATTGGATTTAGGAAAGATTCAGATAAATACTCTTCAGCTCCAAAGGTTAGATTTTCAAAATCTGCTGTGATTGAATATATAGAATAAATCATCAGGAACTATGGAGTTTGTAGTACTTCGTAGTCCTTTCCAATAATCACTCAACAAATTAAATCGTCCAGTATCAGATTCTTTAAATTTAACTCCTAATAATACCTTTATTAAGAGTTAAATTTTCTATTATATACAAAATATCAGGTAGTTATGGTTATTTTTGCGCATTATTCAGAGTTATAGTATAATTCATTCATATGAAAACATGTATTACAAAGAGTCAGATTAAGAATATTGGTAAAAAACTTCGTAACACTGAAGTTAACAGTAAGCTTAATCAAGCAGATTTAGAGATATTAAACCTCTGGAGAAGTCATCACAGTCCTTCACTAAAGTACTACGCAAAGCTGATTAAAACTGAAGCCTTAAAACTTAATATCAACGATAGTCAATTTACAATAACTCAACGATTGAAAAGAGTTCATTCAATAATTTTAAAACTCAAGCGATTTGAAAATATGCAACTATCGACAATGGATGACGTTGCAGGTTTAAGAATTGTTGTAGATAGCATTGATCAAGTTGAAGACTTAACCAATGTGCTTAAAGAGAAAGTAGGTAAGCATAAATTGATTAAGTTGAATAACTATATTACTCATCCGAAAGACGATGGATACAGAAGTGTACATATAATTTATAAAGTTGATAAAACACCATCTGTGCATATTGAGTTACAAATCAGAAGTATGCTTCAACACTACTGGGCGACTGGAGTTGAAGTTTTCGGAACACTTGAGCAAACGTCCTTTAAAACAGGAGATGGTCATTTAGACTGGAGAGAGTTTTTTACCCTTTTGAGTTCGAGATTTGCCATTAAAGAAGGCTCCACGATTTTAAGTCAGCATGAAATTTTAACTAAAGTGCAAATAGAAAAAAAATTAGTAACTAAAATTAAAGAAATGAATATAATTGAGCAATTAAATGCTTATACATCTATATACACGAGTAATTGGAGAAATGAGCGATCAAAGGGCCGTAGTGGTAAATATGCCCTGTTAACACTTAATACAATTAACAACACAACGAATGTATCAATTTTCCCTGAAAATAAATTCAATAAAGCATTAGAAGATTATTCGGAGATTGAAAAGAACTATCATAGTAGCAGTGAGATCAACGTTGTTCTTGTAAACCTTGATAATATTGAGAATCTTGAAAAAGCTTATCCTAACTACTTTATGGATACAAAAGTACTATCGAATTATCTATCAAAAATTGTTCTCGGTGAGTTTTAAGTCTTTGTAGTACTTTATAGTGCTTTTCAAAATTCAATCAACAATATAAATAGGTTAGGAGTGTCTCACCACCTCCACCACTTCGATTTCCTGTGATCTCAGGTGATCTCAAATGGTACTCCCAAGGGGATTCGAACCCTAATTTAAAACCTCATCAATCCACTAGAAAAACCACAATAACGAATGATATCCTTACTTTTCGTAGCACTTTACCCCGAAAACACAGTCAATCCAGTAATCTAGTGACGAATTTTCGTCACATCCAAGTCCCATTTTTATATAGAGGAGTTTTATGAATTATAGAAAATACGATCCTATGGTCAAAAAATTGATTATAGAATCAAGAAATAGAAATCTATTTCCAGATCTAAACATACCAAGAACAACTATCAATTATTGGTTGAGTCACTCAAAAGAGCAAGTAACAACTGATAAAATATCCACATACGAAGTCGCTCTCAAAAATGTAGATAAGGAATTATACAAAGAAAAAGCTAAATCATTTATTATGAAAGAGTGTATGAAGCATACATTTAAAAATTCTGAATTTTATGACTATAAATCTAAGAAGACTCGTAAGTTCATTATTGATTTGATTGAAGATTATAAAGAGATATTAGCGATCAAAGAAATAATAGATTGCTTAGGAATTTCAAACTCGACTTATTATAGATGGAGAAGTGAGGTCTTAGGATGTACATATAACGATAATAAAAAGTGCTCAGTCGCAAGGCCATCTCAGTTAACAATGGAAGAGCAACGAAAACTTGTTCAATTTGCAAACTCTAAACAATTCAAAAAATTCTCAACAGTTAGTTTAATGTACTATTGTAAAAGAAAGAATCTTCTAAATTGTTCTTTAGAATCTTGGTATAAATACTTACGACTGTATGGAATTGATCGAAGGAACAAAGGCTTTAAAAAAATCACTTATAGAAATGGTTTGCGGGCTAAAAGTGTTGATGAGTATTGGCATATAGATATTACTGAAATTAAATATGGAATTAATAAGAAAGCTTATTTGCAAGTAGTTGTAGATAATTACTCTAGAATGATTGTTGGATGGAAATTAAGCTTAAATAAAAGAATGGAGTTAACTTATAAGACTCTAATAAAATCATTTAAAGTATCTCCACAATTTAATGGTAATATTATTTCAGATAAAGGGACTGAAAATACAGGAGAGTTACCAGTAAAGTTATTACTCGGACGAGGAATAAGACAGTTAATTGCCAAAGTAGATATTCGTTATTCAAACTCGATGGTTGAGGCCGTCTTTAGGCAATTAAAACAAAAATTTATATTGAAGACAGTTGAGAGTTATCAGGTTTTATATCGCCTACTTTATAAGTTTGTTCATCAGTATAATAATATTATACCACATACTATGCTTTTAGGAGCAACACCTACTGAAGCTTATAAGGGTGATTTTGATAGAGATATGTTTATCAAAGAGTTTAAAGCCAATAAGAGTGATGTATTTAAAGCTCGTAAGTTATCATTCAAAAAATGTCAGAGGTGTTATAAAAAAAGTTGGAATAAATTTCAGACTTAAGATACTTGATCAAACTCTTTCTGTGCAATCCATAAATCAAGAGATGTTTGAAGACTCATCCACATTTTAGGATTTGTATCAAGCAGCTTTGATATAAGAACTGCAAATTCAGCACTCATAGATCTTTTCTCTTTGATTACTTCGCTTAATTTTGTTTTCATTGTTGAAACTTTGACTTTATTCTTTGTTAAGTCTGAAAGATCCTTTGCAAAGCTAGCTTGAGTTATTCCATTACCATCTAGAAAAATATCTTTTAAAATTTCACCAGGAGAGGAAGGCCTGCGATTAATGTTTTTTCGTTTAATAGTTTTCATATCTATCCTTTATGGTAATTTTCAACAACAACTCGGATGAATTTATTGTCTTTAAATTCAAAAGTTATTCTCCATCCTTCAAGTTTATTTATATCTATGGCATATCTTCCTTTGTTATCTCCTTTGAGAGCATGAAGGCGTATGTTCGGTGGAAAACCCTTTGATTTTAAATCATTTAGGGACTCCACGTTGTCCATGATATCGAGTAGCTGTATTGCCCTTTTTAAAAGTGAAGTGGGTAGTTTTTTTGCTTTACCGTCTTCGAATATGCGTTGTGCTTCAGCGTTGCCATAGGACTCAATCATAAATTGATAGTACTGCATTACCGTAATACAGTCAATGTGTACTTATGTAAATGTAATAAGTTCAGTTATATAGATAATGTGATACCTTCTTTTTGCTCTTCATCACTACACAAATAAGTAGTAGTAATGTTCAGGCCATTCAATCAGTTGTGGCTATTTTGGCTACGAATGGAAAATAAAATCAATGATAACGGTTCGTTACAAGCTTGCGGACAGTTCCACCATCCGCAGGGGATGGATGTCTTTCCTGGGCTGAAGTTTATTGGTGTCGTGACTTAAATTAAACCAGTTAGGCCCTGATCTTTCAAAAAAATCGCACAAACTTTCGACACTTTTAATTTAAGCAAGACAAATTTACAACTGATCTATCAGAGAACTTAAAAGTCCCTTAGAATTTATATATATTAAAAACAATATTTCAGGCTTGGTGATAAATGGTTTTCACTACAGTTTTGAGACAATATCAAGTTTTGAATTAAACCATTAGATCAATTAGGTTGAGTTAAGGCTCAAGGAGACTACTATGAAAATGATATTAGCTGGTATGATGATTTTTGGATGCACTATATCTTTTGCTCAAAGTATGGAAACAGAAGAACTTAAAAAGGCGTATAGCTGTTCAAGTATTACATCTATTGAGTCATCTATTTTTACTGATGGGTATGAGATTACAGAGCATGCTGCTAAAGTATATATTTACAATTTACAGTTGGAAAATGATATCAAAATAAGTGTAGCTCAAGATGACACCCCTCTTGAAAAATTACAATTAGGTGAAATGTTTTGTTATAATACCAATGAAATTTCAGACGGGGCTCTTAGTCGTCCCCTCGCGGAGTTAGTCTTATATGGAGAAAAATCTTCAAGTGATTTTTATATAAAATAGATTTAAAATATTATCTACTCATCACGGCCAAGAATTAAAAAAACTTGGCTTTGTCATTTTAGGTGATAGAACTTCGATACTAAAATCGTGCACCCGATCAGTAAATTAAGATGGGGAGCTTATTACTTATTTTATAAAAATTTTCTAGTGATGTTTGTGGGATTAAGCTGCAATATATTGTAAGTATAACAAGTCCAATTCAATGCCGTCGAATAGTTGCTCATTTAAAAATGGAACAGGATATTACTGCAGCAAACTCTCATCCAATGACCTGCGATGGAAGAATTTAAGAGACCTGAATTTGATGATCTTGATCAATTTACAATCTGGTAATAGCAGGAGAGGTATAGCTATAACCTAATTTCGGTCTTAAATGAGAAAACTTGTTATTTAGCCATCATTCCATTTGTTTCACCAAGTATTTCGCAAAAATTAATTTGATAGAAGCCAAAAGACTTTCAATAGAGGAGAGTTATACATTTGGTATCTTGCAATTAGGGCCTTTATTTAGCCTATACTTTCCAAAGATCACTCTCTTGTTTTGACCGGTGCTGTAAAGATTCCGAGTTTACTCACAGTGAAGGGGCATACTGTTTTATTGCATTAAATATCTGTGGTCTTGGTTGGGCTATCTGTGGACACAGTTGTATCTCAGAGAAGTGGATATTTGAAAATAGACAACAAAACTTATTTGTTTCACTGGATAGTATTACATATAATTAGTCTCATTAATTATACTTATCAAAATTTGAATTGTTCTGATCATCATGTAAATGAGATGTAGGTTTGCTACCTTTGTACTTGAAATTTTTTCATTAAATGAGTATAGTAAACTTCTATGAAATATATAAAAAAAAAGTACTATCTTTATTAGTCAACTTTCTTTTTTTCATTTGTATCTTTTAATGCTTTGGCAAAAGATTCGATTTTGGAGCACTTGCTCGTCACAAATTACAGTGACGAAGTTATTTCCACAGAGATTTATAGAAATGAGTATGTTCTTATAATATTTAGTCATGAGAATAACTCAAGAGATAAAGATTCTTCGGTCTGTGAAACTACAGCAGTTCCCCAAAGTTGGATAAAAGTGGTAAACAGAGCTGGTGACATTTTCTGTTCAGTTGAATCTGAAGATGGATTTGTAGAATCTGGAGTCGTTTCACCTGCTACTAGTCTCAAAATAAGATTCAAAGGACGAGTATATTTAGATTCTCATCTCTCGAACGCGAAAATTAGACTTTTTGACTTCGCTGGAAGGCTTATATATGAAGCAGAAGACGCTACAAATAAAAATGGTTTTTTTATCTTTGATGTAAAAAATGATCAAAGTGATTTTTTGGTTGAAGCAAGTGAGGGATCATATAGAGGAAGATCATTTGAAGGAAAATTTTTAACACATGTTCGAAACGGCAATGTTAATAATGGAGCAATTCATGTTAGTTGCCCAACTAATAAAGCCGGACTAGTATATTTTGCTGAAAATCCTGACGCTACTTCTTTTGTTTATGTAACGATCTCAGGTGGTAAATGTAATGCCTTCTCTTACTTAATTGTTCGTGATTACTAAGAGTAGATTTTTTTAGGAGAAAGTAAGTAGCATCACTCTTTCTCAAACATATTAATTTTTAATAATGGCTACTCTTCTTGAATTTATCAATTAATGAAATAGTTTTCTAAGGAAAAAAATGCGAAAAAACAAAAAGATTTTTACTTATCAACTAACTTTAAACCTCCTACTATTTATTTCTCTTAGTTTTGTTGTAAAACAAGCTAATGCAGAATGTGTACTCGGAGAAATCCTTCCCTATGAATCTGAACAGTCTGATCAATCACTGCTGCCCGCTGAAGGGGGGGGGCTTGCTATCTCTCAGTTTACGACTCTATTTGCTTTATTAGGGATACGTTTTGGTGGTGATGGACGCGGAATCTTTGCGGTACCAAATATCATGAATTCCACGCTTGGAGATGACGGTGAGAAAGTAAAAATGGGAATTTGTGTAGAGGGTATATGGCCTACTTATTTCTACTGTAAGCCAGGAAATGTATACTATATAGCTGGGAATAGATACCCTTATAATCTCGTTTATACAGACGGAACAAGAGTACCTGAATACGATGATTGGGATACAACCAATAACAATTCTGGGGAAGTCATACGAGAAAATTTACCAGACTTACCAAATATTATCCCGGCCAATGGGCCACAGATAAGAGCAATGATCTGTATAGATTGATGAAGGAAAATATATGAAAAATGTAATACATATTAATTTGTGCCTATTGTTCACTTTCTTTTTTATTAGCTGTTCATCAAAAAGAAAAGAGTCCAGAGAAAGTCATCGACCAATAGATTTCACGTATAAAGACTTTGACCAAAATTCAGATTCGTCTGTATCTAAGTTCGAGTTTATCAATCAAATGGCTTTTGAGTATAGCGCAATGTTAAAGGTCGGTGAACATAACGCTCGAGTTAAATCATGTGAAAAACAATGGTGTCAAAAGGCAGATTCAAATAATGATAAAAAAATTGAACCTAAAGAATATTTTAAATTAGTCTTAAGTATTTTTGAAAAAGTCGATAGGGATAATAATAGCATCATTAATAAAAAAGAATTCTCTGAATTGCAAAAACTGGGCGTGTCCAAATAATTACTTGGTATCAACTGATGATAACGGAAGGAATTAGACTAGCTAAATATGTAGTGATGGTACCGGAAGAGAACGACCATTATCAACTAAAAGCACAGTGAGTTCTGAAAGCCCTTTAACGAATTTCCTCAGAATACTAACCACAATTTTGTAATGAGAATTATGAGAGTTTTGTTTTATGAATATAAGCTAATTTCCTGAAAATACACATATCATCGGTTCTATTATACTCAAGTAGATATAGTACTACCGATTAATTAAGCAGCAAGTCTAAATTCAGTAAAGAGACCATGAGCATGCTTAACCTCCTTATATTTGAGTAAGTACAAATGGGACGAAATTGTTTTTTGCTGGTTAGATTTCGATGGAGTAGTACCAGAGAGAGCTTGATGAGGTCTTGTCTCATTATAATATTGTTTATAAATATTACAAAAAATATCGAATGGAATATTCATCTTGAATATGCAGTAGATCAACTAATTCGAGCTGAAGAGTTTTCAAATATCTTTCCATTTTGCCAAGGACAACCTTTGGCAATCCTTAGAGTTTTTATGTCAAAGTATTCAAACAATATTGGAGCCATCCAATTACCATATATTGAATTGTTATTGCCTGCCAAACAATTTAACGAGAATAAATATTGATAATGCCGATGATATAAATTTGAAATAACTTGAGATCAATAATATTACAAAAATCTATGGCCCATATTTCTTTGGCCTCAGCAAGTAGAGCTTCCCATGTTAGAGGCCGGTGTTTCATAGTTGGTGTCGAAAAACCTTTTTCTTACGTAAACTAATTCCCATAAGCTTTAATTCTTCTTTTGATTCGTTTGAAAGCACCGATGATTTAGAGTAATGGATATGAAGAAGTGTAATAAAGGAATAGATCAAGGAGTAATTCTTAATATCAAAATCTCAAAGTGATATCTGATAGTTAGTAATAAAGCGGTAGTACAGAACTTCAGAGCTTGTGCTTCGAAAAAAGAATTAGAAGAGCTCGCTAATATAATTAATAATGGGGTAATCTGAGCCCCGGGTTTGCTACCTAACTTCAGGTAATCACTTTATTATCTGAAGCATTTTCAGTTTCATAATAAAGCCGGTTTTTATAATTTAAAGATAATAGTTATTATAGAAAACGATTGTTAATTTAATGACCCTAAAGCATGATACTCATGAGGACTTAGGAGTTTGTTTTTGTCTTTATCGGCTGACTTAAATGACTGATCTACTTTTTTATTAAATTCTATAATATTTATGTGACCATCTTTATTTAAATCAGACTCTGAAACAAATTTTCCTTTGTTAGATTCACTAGTCACTTTTACTCTTCCATTACGATCTTTATCAAGTGAATCAAAGTAAGTTAAGAGAAGCTGTTCGTATTCTTTTCGGTCAATCGTATTTGAACTATCTACATCAACAGAGTTGTAATCAAAACGAGGAGCAGTATTATTTGTCGTGGCATTCGCATTGTGCTTTGCAGTGTGACTACAGCTTTGGGACATAAGAATAACAAATGAGATTAAAATAATTTCTTTCATTCGAAAAGACTATACTAATTCGCGGTTAAAAGTATACTAATTATCTAAAAAGTTTTTAAAGGAATCATAATGAATCAACTATTAGTTATCTCACTCTTTATCCTCAGTCTAGGCCCATTAAGCTCTGAAGCAGCTAGTAAATCCTGTATAGGAAATTTCACCGATCAAGAAGTTGAGTGGACTATCTACGATAAAGAAACAGGAGAACTTGAGCATTACACTTCTAATCATCCGGCTAATATGACTTGGAAATGTATTCAAATAGAAGACTCTGAAGTTGAGAACTTAAAAATCACACTGGAAGATGAGGACGAGGACACTTTAAGAAGTTGTGTCGCGAGTCTGGCCCCTAATGAATGGGTAGAAATTAGAGAAAGTGATGAGAACGACGGACTTGAGTGTCTACATTATAAAGACTCAGCATCTGAAGTGGTACTTCAAGATGTCAGCTATCAACAAGAGAAATTGGTTCCAATGGTTAATATTCTAGGACGAGTCTTTCTTGATAAACCAATAGTTGGTGCAACCCTTACGATTTATAATGGTGACAATGAAGAAGTAAAAACATTTAAAAATAGAACAAATAAACTCGGGGTCTTCTCTATTGACATGGAATTCACCGCGAAAGATGTATATAAAATTGTTGTGAGTGACGGTGAGTATGGAAAAAATGATTTAATTGGAACATTAGAAGCAAAACTATCTATTGAAAAAGAGGGAGTAAAAACAGTTAATATTAACGCCATCTCTTCTTTTATAAGTACTTACACAGATTTTGAGGGATTATCGATTGCTGATGCTACCAAGAAAGTAAAGTCCTTCTTAGATATACCAACTTACTTTGATACGAAATCTTATAGTCCGGTAAAAAGTGAAAAGCACTTTAGCCATTATGCTTTCAGTAAAGAATTACGAAAAGAAAATATTCCTGTTGATCAGTTTATTGATGAAACAATTAAAGAATTTGGAACTAGCAAGCACTCTTTTAAGTCAAAGCTGCTAAAAGCTATTCCTAAAAGTCCTTCAGAGCTTGGAACCTGGGCCATTGAGAAGATGGCTGGTGCCATCATCTCCAAGATAACAGGTAAAACCTTTGATTCAATCTTTGGTGGTGGCGATACATCTTCTCAGTTAGCGGACATTAGAAATCAAATAAACGCATTAAGTAACCAAATGAGGCAGATGCAGGATGCTGTTCTAAAAAAGTTAGATAAATCAACATATGCATCACCAACCAGAGACTTCATGAAGTCAATTATAGATCTAGAAGGAGTCTTGGAACAAATTCAAAGTATGACTGACGATATTAATAACCCTAAGCGAGACGAAAAACTTATGTCTTTAGCTGAACAACTTATTGAAGACAACTACACAGTCCCTGATAACATATTAAATGCCATAAAATCACAAACAAGTGAGGGGCAATATGCTGTTGCTTCACTTAATTATTTATATGCAAGTTTTACTTTTCCGACATATCCAAAAGAAAGGTACCTTGCCCCACGATACTATTACAGGGTTGAAGCTAATTTAAAGTATTTCAAAATGTTAGCTACCAAGGCCGCAATTGCGGTAGCTCTGACCCAGGTATCTATAGCGAAAACAAAAAAAGGTCAAGAACAAGCTAAAACCTACTTAGAAAAAAGAATGAAGACCATAAATGCAGCTAAGGTTTCTGTTTATGCTGAAAGAAAATTAAGTTTTAAAAACCCAGAGGTTGGAAAAAATTATATAGTAGATTTATACCCTCACCCGAATACAAATAGTAACAGAATCTGGGCAAATTTTTTAGGAAATAAAACAAACATCTTCGGTGCTCAACGGGAAATGACTACCAGTGATTATCATTTTAATTTGACATGGTGGATTCCGAGCTGGCAAGAAATGTATGATTTTCTGTGGCTTCCTTGGTATAACAGGTACAATTCCAATCCTAAAAGAATCTCTTTTCCAAAACACCTAAAAGATAACGTCGGCTTTACTGTAATTCCAAAAAATCTTGAAGCTAATGAAACCAATTTCTTTGTTTTCCCTGAAGTCCGTTACAACATTTACAATAGAAGTGATTGTGATAGATACAAAAATTGTCGATATACCTTCGTTACGGTTTCAACTGGAGTTAATAAGTATTCAACCTCAAAATTCTGGTTAGGCCAAAATGAATATGGCAACAGTAGTATAAATAGATTAAACACAACTTTTAAATCGCAATATTTTAAAATGGCTTTGATTCCAATTGGAACAGACCTAAGAAATTTTTAACATTGGACTACAAATCGGGATGCGAAGCCTCTAAGCACGAGATCTCGATTTAATGTCTTCATTTTTTCTGAAGAAGTTCATTTTTCTTCGATATGCTGTTGGTACTCCCAAGGGGAAATTCAAAATTGAATACTAACTAACCGAAATTATTTAGTTTTCCTGTGTGGTTAAGTCTTTACGTCCTTTTTCATTTCATCAATTTTAATGTTAATTCACGATATTTTGGCCAAATTGTGAGCGGTGAGCAGGTCGAAGATTATTAGTTGATAGTTAACAGGGAACATCGATCTCATATTTTGTCGTTAGTAGGTAATAAACTTGATACAAGGCTTGAACGTCCTCTGTAGCATCGTGGGCTATGGGTGGTTGGAAAGAATTAAAGACAATGCAGATCTATATTAGGAAGGCTGGGGTTAATATTCATGGGATTACGCAGTGGTACTCCCAAGGTTCTGAATATCGAATTTTCTTCCTTCAAAATTCTCTATCTAATGTTAATGAAACTTGAGAGTTATTAAAACTTTAGATTTTTACTTACTTTTAACGGAATTATAATATACTGACTAAGGGCTTAATTATGAAAATAGGTTTTATATTATATTTATTCTTTTCTACGATCTTGCTTAGCGCTTGCAGCCATGAGGAGGACCAGGCTCCAGCTAGTCTTGTTACTCCAACTTCACCCACTTTGTGGGATAAAATTAAGACCAATGCCTCTCCCCAGTTACTTTTGACTTCAGAGTTTAATGCATCAGCTAGACTCTCAGGTGTGGGCACTCTTGCTTGGGAAGATGGAGTCTATGTGAGTGATGATGGACTTCATCTATTTGCTTTCTATGCTCCCATGGACCTTCTTAAGTTTGTGATTTACTCCGACAGCTACGGAGCTTGTCCTCCAATTAGTAATTATGTAAGAGGATCCGTTTTAAGTGGAATGGATTTGGATTTGGAAACTCCTATTGATAACCTTGGAGGGTGTACTCAAGGGGTTATGCACTCAGATATTGCCTATGCTAGTAGGTCATCTACTAATGAGTCTTTTTCATCTTGGTCCCGGCATTCAGTTTCAAACCCTACTAGCGCTAATCCTGCACTATTTTATTATGAAGGTGGCCTTTCAACTTCACAAAGGTCCAGTGGAAATTATGATATCGTTTTTAGCAGATCTACCTTTGATAATAATAAGAATAATCTCTACTGGGTACAAGATGTAGCAAGCTTGTCTCCTTCAAACCCAAATATTGTAGGTATAGCTGGCCTCAATACCGCTAATCAAGAGGATAACCCACATCTGGAAAGAGTCGATAGTAGTGATGATAACAAATTAGTTATGCTTTACGATAATCATGGAGACTCCAGCGCAACTGATTACCTGATGTACTATTCAAAGTCAGCCGACGGTGGCGCTAACTGGGATGCAGCAATATCACTGGGGGCAAACATTAATTCAAGTTCTGCCGTAAAAGATGAAAATATCCAAGGACACTTATTTAAAGATACATCTAGTGTCTGGTGGCTTTACTTTTCCTCTAATCGTGATGGCAGCGTGGAGATTTGGCGCTCTCAACATAACGATAGTGCAAACATTTTCGTGGATTTTAACAACTGGGCAGCTCCGCAAAAAGTTATGTCCGTGGGAAGTGTTAACGATAGTGTGGGGACCATCGAGGGAGTAGCAGAGCCTACTTTAACCAATGATGGTGATCTCCACTTTGTCGTGGTTTATTGTAAAAACGTTAGTGATCAGACTGATTATGACTCTTGTGACATTGACCCATGGGTGGCGACTAAAAAGTAATTTATAAAATATTTTTACTGGCGGATCAGGGCCAAAATTTTTAGATTCGAAGAGTTTCTTTTGATACTAATGGAAGAAAATAGTGATGTTCCCAAGACTACTCAAACCTACTAATTGAATTATCCAAAATTTATGTTAACCGGACAAAAAAACTTAACAATCTTAATAAATGCTGTTCATCAAATGGTACTCCCAAGGGGATTCGAACCCCCTAATCATATCCTTTAAAACCAATTGAAAATCTCTCCAGAAATAATGATATCCCTGTTCTTTATAGCATATTTACCTGAAAACACAGTCAATCCAATAATCTAGTGACGAATTTTCGTCACATCCAAAGAAACAGTAAGATTTAAATTAGCTTTTCTTAATTGATCCTGAAATAGGATCGCTATAAAACCTTGAACAGGGTAGCCAAGAGCTTCGGCCATATTTTTTGCTTGATCAATTGTTGGAAGCCTTCGTCCTTTTTCAATGTCACACATAATACCTTTAGATATTCCAATCATATCTGCCAGCTCAACTTGTGACACTTCATCTGCTAAGTGAAGAGAGTGAACCATATTTGCAAAATTAAGTTCTTCACCGGTAATTTTCGTTAAAAATTTCATTGTATTAATACTCATGATTATTAATCTCCAAAACGTCAACTAGTTCAATTAAGCGTTGTCCTTTGCGATTTGCCCTTAAAAGGTTCGTCATGAAAGGCTGTTGATTTTCGAACTTCTAGAAGGACAACTTCAGATAAAAATTCAACCCATTTATAAAACTTGAAAATAATATGTTGATATGTCTAATCCGTTGCTGTCACCATCTCCACTTTTTACAAGATATTCAAATACAAGTACGGAAGTTCCAGAACCAGATACGTAGTTTGCAAATATATTTGATGTTGATTTTTATTCCGGTAAGAGTTCAATCTAGGAGTTCCTGTCACGACAATATTTTCATCTAGATTAAGTGTGACTTGAATCACGTCATTCACTGAATATGTTTGAGTAGAGGTATATGTCAGCTCATTCACTTCTACATTAACTGAAGTTGAACTCGAAATTGAGCTTATATCTATTCTTTTTGTAAAAATATTTATAGTACATACTGCAGTTGTTTCAATTTCATTCGTATTAATTTTGATGGCCACTATTTCATCTTGAGTAGTACACATACCAGAAATGAGCCCCCTAACATTATTCGATTCTTGAGAGCAAGAAATAGTGATAAATAGCAATGTTAAAAGTTTTGAAACTTTATTCATGAACCACCTAGTATTAACTCATCATAACCTTTATTGGTCTGTTCCGATAAGACTTTAGCAGGATTCTTGGACTAACCTAAGGCACTGATGTTACAAGAGTTCTTGCCAAATATTTGTCTCTAATTGTCAAAGCTCACAATTTTGAGATACCGTTCTTAAGACTACTAAAAAGGACACTCATGAAACTAACTGCTTTTATTATATTATTCATTTCTAGCTCAATAGCTTTTGGCCAGGGGAGTAACTTTTTAACTGAAGACGTTTATGTTGAATCCACTACTGACACGGATAGTGATGGAGAGTTAGATAGAATTTATGTTTCTATTAGAAGATCTAAAACATCAAAAAAACTTTCAACGATCATGACAATGTCTCCTTATTCTCTTGGTGGAAATAGTACTACACCCCATGATGTTGATTCAGATCTTTTGCCTCAAGACGAGTCACTTTTTACAAATGATACAAAGAGAGTTTCTTTAATTAAATCTCATGAAAATTTAAAAAATATAAAAAGCCTTGATGAACCAATTACTAGAATCAAATATGCTAAAATTACTGCACACAGTTTAGGAACAGGGAATTCAACTGGTTGTCCGACTGTTGGTGATATATCTGAAGCTCTTGGGGCAAAAGCAGTAATCGACTGGCTAAATGGTAGAGCTAAAGCCTTTGATAAAAGTGGAAAAGAAATCTTTGCAACTTGGGCAAATGGAAAAGTTGGAATGTCAGGGATTTCTTATAATGGAACATTACCAGTTATGGTTGCAGCTACTGGAGTAGATGGATTAAAAGCTATCATTCCTATTGCCGCTATTAGTAGTTGGTATAATTACTATAGAGCGAATGGCCTAGTTGTAGGTCCTGGTGGATACATCGGAGAGGATGCAGATGAGCTTGGATATTATATTGTTCGAAAACGAGCTTGTAAAAAAGAGCTTAAAAAGTTAGCTATTGATATGGGACGAGAGCATGGAGACTATAGTCAGTTTTGGCAAGATCGTGATTATATCTCAAAAGCAAATAATATTAAGGCCGCTACATTTATTATTCATGGGCAGTCGGATTGGAATGTAAAACAAAAACATGCCACTGAATTATGGAAAGCTCTTGGATCAACTCCAAAGCGTATGTTCCTTCATAAAGGTGGTCATGGTTCAACTTCTTCACATAAAGTTCCAAGAAAAATTCAAGATTGGTATGATCATTTTCTTGAAGGAGTAGATAATGGAATCACCGATGGACCACAAGTTGAAGTTGAACTTTCTGATAGAACTTTAATTACACAAAACGAGTGGCCAAGTGAAAAAACGCAAGAGAAAACGTTTTTCTTTTCTAATTCTAAACTAATAAGCTCTGCCCCTTTAAATAAAACACAGATTAAAATTACAGATTCTGGGCGTGATAATAAAATTACTTCTCAGCTTAAAGATCCTTCGCAGAAAAAAAAGGGAAGAGTCATTTTCTTAGGGGATGAGTTAACTGAAGACACTTTGTTATCTGGTACACCAAATGTTCGCCTTGAGCTTTCAGTTCTTAATAGGAAAGCTGCAAATATTACTGTTGTCATTATTGAGTATACTAAAAGTGGAAAAGGAAAAGTGATCACTCGTGGCTGGGCCGATCCGCAAAACTATAGAGATATTGAAGTTGGAGAAAAATTAATTCCTGGTGAAAAGTACCAAATGAATTTTGATTTAGAACCTAAGCAATATTTAATCGCTAAGGGAAGTAAGATTGGAATAATGCTAGCATCTACAGATTATAACTATACTCTGAGACCCAAGTCTGGAACTCAGATACAGTTTCATTTAGATGCTAATAGCTTTATTAGAATGATGTTATCTAAGTAATATTTATTCAGAATAAACAACAACCATATCTAGAATTTTACAACTAATAGGGTTTACGATGATCTCGTAAGCTCCATATCCAGACATAAATTCATTTGAAGCTTGGTAAGATAAAACTGGCATGTCATATCCTAACTTTACAGCTACACCATAAGTTTCAAAGCTTGCAATACCAGCATCATACTTAGTTCCAACATCTGAAAGTGTATGATAATCATATTCAGGAGTGTCTGTGATGAAGTTTGCGAAAACTTCTTTTTGACACTTATCTGCAGCAAATGCTGAGCTTAGAATTGTTGTTGATAAAAGTGTCATAATCATTGTAGTCGTTTTCATTTTATATCCTTAGTTTCTATAAAAAGTTGCTTGTTTTGTTGTTTGAAAAAGTGAGCTATAGACATTTGCTCTAAAAGTAGACAGGCCTTGAATATTTTTAACGCCATTTAAATCTATTGTTTGAGTAAACTGCGCATTGTTCTCACAGATAACTTCTGAAGAAACAATATTTTTGTTAATAGTTGCATAACCCACACAGTTTAGTGTCTGGTTTCCATTTTCTACTAATATTACGCTATCTTCATCTATATCAAGCATGTATGAAACTGGCATAGTATCGATAAGAATCGTATAGTTTCCAGCAACATCATCTAGTGTATAATCAGCGGCAATTGATGAAAGTGACATCATAATAGTAAAAATCGAGAGTATTTTCTTCATATTTTCTCCATATATTAATTTTATAAACTTCTATAACTATTTACTTAGATAGGCTTTTACATTGTAAAACTTACAAACCTGATCTTATTAGTCGAAATATGGTAAGTTATTTTTTATTTGAAAATTTTGAGAATTAACCGATAATGTAGAGGATGATTAAGTTTTTAAATTTATTACTTACATTCACTTTACTATTAGCTTTTACACCAGAGAAAAGCCTCTCTGGTGATTGTCATGAGATGGTAAGTGAAACTAGCGATCAGCATACTCATTGCCATTCTGAATTAAGTTCTGATGTGAGTTCTGACACTAGTAAAGAAGAGTCAACAAAAGACTCTGAACATCACTGTGCTATGGCCTGCTGTCATCTCGCTTTAGAAAATACATTTAGTCATTTCATAATGAAAGAATATACGGGTATTAAAATCATAAAAGTTTTTAGTAATTTTAAACAAAATATTTATGGTTTCAATTCCACACTCTTTAGACCTCCTATCGCTTAATTCAAAAATTTCAAAAGTATTTAAAATAAATTTAAAAAATAAAATTAATCTAGGAGATTATTTTGACTATAATACGTACGTTTTTATTAATTGGAGCTCTTTTTGCTTTTACTTCTTGTTCACATTTTTCAAAAAAGAAATCTTGTTGTGTAGAGAAAGCTGAACAATCATGTTGTAAAACTACTGCGGCTTGCGCTGCCGGTAAATGCAAACTTGATAAATCATGTTGCAAAGATACTTGTAAGAAATGTGATGGTAATAAATCATGTGAATTAGACAAGAAAAGCTGTAAAAGCTGCGATCTTAAAAAGATGTCTAAATGTAAGAAAAACTGTGAACTTAAAAATAAAGATTGCAAAAAATGTGGAAATAAAAAAGTATAATCAAGCATTATTTCAATAGTTTAGATTTTAAATAGGGGACAGTTCACACTGTCCCTTTTTTTTGTATCAAGATTGCTAACCTTGACTTTAATAAATATGAATCCATCTTTAACTTATGGAAGTAGAAAAACGCTTTATTCGTAATTATTTAAGTAAACAAAAATATACTAGTGGTAAGATAACAAGTTGGTTTATCCTCACAGCTTGTATTGTTTTAAGTTTGTTCTACTGGGATAACTCAAGTTCTTTATCAACAATATTGAGTGCAAGTCACAGTCAAGTCTTTATTGATGGCCAGTACTGGCGACTTTTTACAACGAGTTTTGTTCACGGTGATATAGAGCATCTCATGTCTAATAGTTTAATGCTTTTTATTCTTACATACTTTGTGACAGCTTTCTATGGAAGCTTTATATCCATAGGCCTAGGCTTCATAATGGGTATAGTAATAAACTTTTTTGTTATTTCTCAGTACTCAACTGATACAACATTAGTCGGGGCTTCAGGGGTTATTTATTACCTGTGGGGATTTTGGTTAGTTCTCTACGTATGCATTTCAAAACATATGCATATATTAAGTCGTCTGCTTCGTATTGGTGGTATATTCTTTATACTTTTAGTGCCAACTACATATAGTCCTAGTACAAGTTATATGGCCCACTATATAGGCTTTGGAATAGGTTTTATTACAGGCCTGATTTATTACTTTTTTTATCACAAAAAAATAGCTGAATTTGAGTTTTGGGAATACAGAGTTATAGAAGAATTAGAGGAAATAAATGAAGATATTCAAGAAAATTAAATATTACTTTCGAAGTTAAAACTAAAATCAGAGAATGTTCCTTTTGATGTAAGAGTAATTGTAGATGTCTTTGAAACTGTTTGCTCACTGATTGCAACTTCCACTACTTTTCCTGACTTATAATCTGTTGTTGTTACACCATTGTCGTTTATATAAGTGAATTTATTAATCCAAATATATCTGATTTTGAACCATCTAATCTTTTTCCATTAATATTCATTGTTTGATTATCAACTTCCTTGATATCTTCTATTTGAAACTTTGAATAATAATGATTTTAAAGTTCTCTTTTGATTTAAACTAGCAAGGGCCAGATGAGCTGAGTAGGAGATATCTCTTCTCCAAACATAATTCCATCTCTCTAATTCCAAGAGCATATAGGGAGTCAAATAAGCTTGAGTTTGAATTCATTGTTGGAAATGCTGGATTAACTGTAACTACTCGAGCTTTATCGTAGGGATCATTATCTCTAAGCATGCCAGTCGTTGTTAATCTATATCGTGTATCAGATATCTTCCGTAATCGGTAATGTCTCTCTCATAAGAGGTACAATATATTGAACAACTCCAAAGTAGAAGAGCTTTCTAATCTGCCTAATCTTATTTTCATACTTGATCTAAGTTATTAATTTCACATGGATTTGTTGGTATGTTTTGCCGAAGAATTTTCAAATATTCTTTTAACTAAAAGCCATTTCTCATTTGTCGATAGATTAACAGGTAATGAATTTAAAATAACTTCGGGAGACTTGAATGGAATCAA
>Ga0209712_10000762_pt1 | contig 27793 bp, 21 predicted proteins | sample ArcOceMetagenome_FD_187443 | JGI IMG/M metagenome (GOLD analysis project Ga0209712, IMG submission 187443) | Marine eukaryotic phytoplankton communities from Arctic Ocean - Arctic Ocean - Greenland ARC118M Metagenome (SPAdes) (version 2) | ecosystem: Environmental > Aquatic > Marine > Oceanic...
CCCGACGACATCTATGTATCACCCAGCCAGATAAGACGCTTTAACCTGCGCACTGGTGACGGCATCTCCGGTAAGATACGCCCACCGAAAGACGGTGAACGCTACTTTGCCATGCTCAAAGTTGACGAGATCAACCTCGACGCCCCAGAAAATGCCCGCAACAAAATTCTCTTTGAAAACCTCACCCCACTGTTCCCAGATCAGCGCCTAACGCTAGAATCTGGCAATGGTTCCTCCGAAGATTTGACCGGTCGTATTATTGATTTGGTCTCTCCAATTGGTAAAGGACAGCGCGGCTTGATCGTGGCACCGCCGAAAGCCGGTAAAACCATCATGATGCAGAATATTGCTCAGTCGATTATTCGCAACAACCCCGAATGTATCATTATCGTATTGCTCATCGATGAGCGCCCGGAAGAAGTGACAGAAATGCAGCGCACCGTGCGCGGCGAAGTCATCGCATCCACCTTTGATGAGCCACCAACACGCCACGTGCAGGTTGCCGAAATGGTAATCGAACGCGCCAAGCGTCTGGTAGAGCACAAAAAGGATGTAGTGATTCTACTCGATTCGATCACTCGTTTAGCCCGTGCCTACAACACAGTTATCCCCTCCTCCGGTAAAGTACTCACCGGTGGTGTCGATGCCCACGCCCTAGAGAAGCCTAAGCGTTTCTTCGGTGCCGCACGAAATATCGAACACGGCGGCAGCCTCAGTATTATTGCCACCGCACTGGTTGATACCGGCTCGAAAATGGACGAAGTGATCTACGAAGAATTTAAAGGCACAGGTAACATGGAGCTGATTCTCGATCGCAAGATCGCTGAAAAGCGCGTCTATCCCTCGATCAACATCCGTCGCTCCGGCACCCGCCGCGAAGACCTGCTGATGGACGAAGAAGAGCTGCAACGTGTATGGATCCTGCGCAAGCTACTCCACGACATGGAAGACGTTGCCGCAATCGAGTTTATGACCGATAAGCTCAAAGGCTTTAAAAACAACGCTGAATTCTTTGGTGCAATGCGGCGTAAATAGTGCGCCAAAATAAGTGCAGCTTGCGTATCATAGGCCTGTTGCACTGACCTAGGCCCCAGCACCATGACATTTAAAAGCCCGTTAAAATATTCCGACCTGCGTGAATTTATAGCTTTCCTCGAACAGCGAGGAGAGCTAGTGCGCATCAAGCGAGAGGTCGACCCCAATCTAGAGATGACCGAGATCAGCGACCGCACACTGCGCGCCAAAGGTCCCGCTCTACTGTTCGAAAATCCCAAAGGCTACGACACCCCAGTTCTCTGCAACCTGTTTGGCACCCCAGACAGAGTCGCCATGGGCATGGGTCAAGAAAACGTCAGCGCCCTGCGCGATGTGGGTACCCTGCTGGCCTTCCTTAAAGAACCCGAGCCCCCCAAAGGCCTTCGCGATCTCTGGGAAAAACGCCACGACTTTAAACAGGTATTAAATATGCCTGTTAAGCAGATCAAAAACCCGCCCTGTCAGGAAATCGTCATAGAAGGGGACGACGTCGACCTCGACAAACTCCCGATCCAAACCTGCTGGCCCGGTGACAAAGCCCCACTGGTTACCTGGGCATTGGCTGTTACCCGCGGCCCCGAAAAAGAACGCCAGAATCTCGGCATCTACCGCATGCAGAAGATCGGCAAAAACAAATTAATTATGCGCTGGCTCGCCCACCGTGGCGGCGCCCTCGACTACCGTGAATTCCAAAAACGCTTTCCCGGAAAACCCTACCCAGTTGCCATCGCACTGGGTGCAGACCCCGCCACCACATTGGGCGCAGTCACTCCAGTACCAGATACACTCTCAGAATACGCCTTCGCTGGCTTGCTCCGCGGCGAGAAAACTCAGGTCGCCAAATGCCTAGGCAACGACCTGCAAGTACCCGCCACAGCGGAATTTATACTCGAAGGATTTTTGCATCCAGGAGAAGAAGCGGAAGAAGGTCCCTTTGGCGATCACACCGGTTATTACAACGAAGTGGAAAGCTTCCCGGTCTTCACCATCGACCGCATCACCCACCGCAAAGACCCGATCTATCACAGCACCTACACCGGCCGTCCGCCAGATGAGCCAGCAGTGCTAGGTGTCGCACTCAATGAAGTGTTCGTGCCCATATTACAAAAGCAATTTCCAGAGATCGTCGACTTCTACCTGCCCCCAGAAGGCTGCTCCTATCGCATGGCCATCGTCAGCATGAAGAAGCAGTACCCAGGCCACGCCAAACGCGTGATGATGGGCGTCTGGTCATTCCTGCGTCAGTTTATGTACACCAAGTTCGTGATCGTCACCGATGACGATATAGACGTGCGCAACTGGGAAGACGTTGTTTGGGCCATGACCACCAGAATGGACCCGGTCCGCGACACCATGATGGTAGAGAATACCCCTATCGACTACCTCGACTTCGCGTCCCCGGTCTCTGGATTAGGCTCAAAAATGGGTATGGACGCCACCAACAAAATGCCCGGTGAAACCGACCGCGAATGGGGCGAGACCATCGTCATGGATGAAGCCGTTAAGCAGCGAGTTGATGAGATGTGGGATGAGCTGGGGATCAATCTTGATTGAGCGTATTGAAACCAAACAGCGCATGAGCAGGATTGTGAAGCACAACGGTACGATTTATCTCTGCGGCCAAGTCTGCACCGATGCTGAGCAGGGAATCGAAGAACAAAACAGCGAGTATGCTGGCCAAGGTGGATATGCTTTTGGAGCAAGCGGGGAGTGATAGAGAACATATCCTGTCAGCCACGCTTTATATAAAAAATATGCAATATTTTGCCGCCATGAATGCGGTTTGGGACAGTTGGGTGCCAGAGGGTTTTGCCCCGGCTCGCGCCTGTGTTGAAGCCAGTATGGCCCGTGAGAGTCTGTTAGTAGAGATCTCGGTGATAGCCGCTGAGATCTAACATCCTCTAGATTTTGACCAGAATCATCTCCAAGCAATCCGCCTTAAAGCAATCCATCTCCGCATAAAACTTGATAGCTAGAAAATTCACTCCTATAGTTTACTCAAACTTCTGGGCACAGGATCGTGCCCAGAAAAAACCAAAGGAATGGTGATCAACATCCGAGAATTCTGCCTTTCGCATCCAATCTTTATTTTAGCCGTCAACTAAGCCTGCCCTATGGAAATTACTAGTACATTAGCTTTCTTAGTTTCCGGGGTTTCTCTTGCAGTGGCTTTGGTTACGGTTTCTCTAAATGTAAGAGCGGTGAGGAAGACTGATCTCGAAATTCTTAAGTTGAAACTTGATCTAGAAGAAGCCTCTTCTCGGATTTATGTTCCAACCTCTGAAGAAATTACAAGGCTGATGGATACCATCAAAGCCTCTCAAAATGTCTCTAGGGAGCTGCGCGAATCATCCAAAGAATATATCTCCTATTTTGAGAACTCTAGTAAAACATCCGATGGAATCATTAACAGTTCGGAAAATCTTGAGGTTAGTATTCGTTCTCTAGACGTCAAACTTTCCTCGGTTACTTCCTTGCTAGAAGAGTGGATTTATCTGAAGAAACTTAGTCAAAAATCAGATTTTCGATAGTCGCCAACTATTGTTATTAGACAGCAGAACGCCTTGCTAACCTAAGGTTAGGCTTATCTAAACCCTGGAATTAAAAAGAGAGAACCCATGAAAATATCAGGCAAGTTTCACGTAAAAATGAAACCAATTGATCCCTATGCTGATTCCACTGATCGTATTACTCTAGGACGTATGTCGATCGACAAGACCTTCCTTGGTGAGTTGTCTGCTACAAGTAAAGGGGAGATGCTTAACGCGCTTACCCCAATTCCAGGTTCAGCTGGCTATGTAGCAATTGAATTGGTTACAGGTGAGTTAAGTGGCCAAAAAGGCAGCTTTGCCCTACAACATTTCGGCACTATGTCGAATGGCGAGAAGAAACTAATCTTAGAGGTTGTTCCTGATTCAGGTATTGGAGAGCTAGAAAACCTTAAGGGCACAATGAGTATTGATATTAAAGATGGGCAGCATTTTTATACGTTTGAGTATGAGCTATAAAGACTTCACCAATCAGCTAAAGATGCGTTTAGAAAAAAAGGGGAACTTAAAATTGAATCCGGTATTGAAATTAAAAATCATCGATGTTTGTAACAAAAATGACAACCCTAAATTCCTTATGGAAGCTGCTAACTGGTGGACTAAGACTAATGAATTAGATCATTTTGAAAAGGCTTATAAAATTAAGGGAATGGTAGAGCATGGCCTATAATTTTTACTCAGATCAGATAAGAAATCCCATCTATTGCGTCGCTTTCTGTCATCTGATTTACCTATTAACCCTTTGGAATAATTAGGGTCAGACTCGAATTAACAACAGTCCGCAGCCATCCGTGCAACTAAAAATGGAGCTTCATATTGATACAAGCGCCTAAATCAGTAGTTTTTAAATCTCCAAGTGAACTTTGTAAGTGGCTGCAAGAATACCATGCAAGCGAAACCGAACTTTTGATCAAAATTTTTAAAAAGGCATCTGCTGTTCCAAGCGTAAACTGGAACGAAGTGGTGATTGAGTCACTGTGCTGGGGATGGATTGACGGTGTGAAAAGGTCGCTTGATGACCAGGCCTACCTTCAACGGATTACTCCGAGAAAGGCTCGAAGTAATTGGTCTAAAAGGAATACGGAACATGCCGAGCGTTTGATAGTCGAGGGGCGGATGATGGAGCCGGGGCTTGCACATGTCCGTGCCGCGAAAACCGATGGTCGTTGGGAGCAAGCCTATACCGTTAGCGAGATGAAGGTGCCAGAGGACTTTTTAACAAGTCTGGAGGGCATTCCGAAGGCGAAACAGTTCTATGAGACGCTAACTAAAGCTGACCGCTACACGATTGCTTATGGCTTGGAGTCTGCAAAAAGACCTGAAACCGGGGAGAGGAGATTTGAGAAATTTATAGATAATCTCGTTTGCAAAGAGAAGCCGGGCTTCAGCAAAAGTGACAAGGTATAACCTGCTGCTCAAATACCTTAGGCCTTCAATGCTTGGGGAAATTTTAATACATAGCAGAATTCCCCCAGAACCACTACACTCCCCGTCCTAAGCAACTGTCCCGCATTCCGCGGCTGCCCACCTCAGTAGGATCCCCATGAAAAAGACCTTTAAGTTAGAACACCCAAAAATCAAATTGCCGCGAGTCGTTGACTCGGTCAAGCACGATATCCGTAAATTCCTCAAGAAAGAACGAGCCAATACACTGCCCTCTGGCGCCAAGTACTGGGCCTTTGATTGCAAATTCGGCGAGTCTGAAGAGACGGCTATGGAAGTGCATCTGTCTTCCCTGACGAAAAACGTCGATGAGTTTGTGGCCAAGGGGCTTATGACTCTTTATGTGGAAATCAACGCTAAGGCCATTGGCGGAGAAGAAACCTCTGAAGTAAAAGCCATTAGCGGCGATGAAACCCCTGCGGTAGAGGAGGACTAGCTATCAACAATAACGATATCTTGCGCCGTGTGCGCTACATCTTCGACTTTAGCGATCAGCTGATGATTTCTATCTTTAAGCTCGGCGGTTACGAAGGCAATAAAGCTGAACTGTCCACTTGGTTGGCACGGGAAGGCGAGCCTGAGTTTGTACTCTGTGAGGATGTCTGCCTCGCCGGCTTTTTGAACGGCCTAATCATTAAGAATAGAGGCCCCAGCGATAAGGGTACTCCTGAGCCGGAACATTTCCTCAGCAATAACAGTGTGCTGCGCAAGCTGAAGATCGCCCTGAGCCTGCAGGCGGATGATTTGCTTGAGATTCTTAAGCTCAATGAATTCACCATGAGCAAGCATGAGTTGAGCGCTCTATTCCGTCGCCCTGACCATAAAAACTATCGTGAATGCTTGGATCAGGTGTTGCGTAACTTTCTTGATGGTATGGAAAAGCGTTACCGAAAAGCCTAACTGCATCTGATACAAAGTCCCCAGAGCCTGCAAAGGCGAATGATCTCAACAATATGAACCGGCCCTCCTCTACCAATGGGCCGGGGATATTTGCCCTAGGAGACATATCTTGGCAATCGCCAACATTGCTGATAACTGCTCAATCGAAATCGTATCCCCTATCCCCAGCAACTTATTCTATTCATCTTTTTTTGCCTACAAATAATAGGATAAGCCTTCGCCTGGTGTTTATAGGACTCAGCTAACTCTGCGTATATACAGATACGGTCCGCGAAATTACGGACTATTCTATTAAGACCGAGCTTAAAAAAATAATAAGAGGGTAGAGACCAGATAACCCTTATTTTACCCCTTCAACTCAAATTTCCAACTTAGATGACTATAGAAATTGATGAGCCGCAATTAGGCTCAAATAGCATTCAACAAGAATACCGATAAGGGTAGTTAGAGCCTTGAGATAACCATTACTTCGATGTGATATCGCCCTCTAACTCAATTGTTTCGGTTATTTTTGAACATAGCTATTGAACCCAAATTCATAGAATAAGAGAGAGATGACATGTCAGAAGAAGCCAAGTGCCCGTTCCATCACGCCGCTGGCGGCGGAACCTCAAACAAAGACTGGTGGCCAAATCAGCTGCCTGTGGATCTGCTCAACCAGCACTCAAACAAATCCAACCCCCTGGGGAAGACCTTCAGCTATGCAGATGAGTTTAATCAACTCGACTACGCAGCACTCAAGGCCGACCTAACCCACCTTATGACCGACAGCCAAGACTGGTGGCCCGCTGACTTCGGCCACTATGGTCCACAGATGGTGCGCATGGCCTGGCACGCTGCCGGCACTTACCGCACTCTCGATGGGCGCGGGGGCGGTGGTCGCGGGCAGCAGCGTTTTGCGCCGCTCAATTCCTGGCCGGACAACGTCAATATCGACAAGAGCAGACGGCTGCTGTGGCCGATCAAACAGAAGTATGGCCAGCAGATCTCCTGGGGTGATTTGTTTATCCTCGCGGGTAATGTGGCACTGGAGTCCATGGGCTTTAAGACCTTCGGTTTTGCCGGTGGCCGCGATGATGTCTGGGAACCGGATATGGATGTGAACTGGGGTGCAGAGACGGAGTGGCTGGCGGACGACAAACGCTTTCATGGGGATCGCGACCTAGACGACAATCTTGCCGCTACCCATATGGGTCTGATCTATGTGAATCCGGAGGGCCCCAATGCCAGTGGCGACTATATGGCGGCGGCCAAAGACATCCGCTCGACCTTTGAGCGCATGGCCATGAACGATGAAGAGATCGTGGCGCTGATCGCCGGTGGTCACACCTTTGGCAAATGTCATGGTGCTGCGCCGGAATCTCATAAGGGCCCAGAACCTGAAGGGGCGTCTATGGAACAGCAGGGCTTGGGCTGGGCCAGCGACTTCGGTAGTGGCCACGGCAAAGATACGGTTTCTAGTGGTTTGGAAGTGACTTGGACCACGACACCGACTCTCTGGAGTAATAACTACTTTGAGAATCTGTTTGAGTTCGAATGGGAGCTCACGCAATCTCCGGCCGGGGCTAAACAGTGGGTCGCCATCAATGCCCCTAATACTATTCCCGACGCTCATGTGGCGGGCGAAATGCACAGGCCCACTATGTTAACCACGGATCTCACCATGCGTTTTGATCCGGAGTTCGGCAAGATTTCTAAGCGCTTTCTGGATAACCCCGAGGCTTTCGCTGATGCCTTTGCCCGTGCTTGGTTTAAGCTCACTCATCGGGATATGGGCCCCAAGACACGTTACCTTGGCCCTGAAGTACCGGCGGAAGATCTGCTCTGGCAAGACCCTCTGCCCCCTGCAACCCACATGCCCAGTGCCACAGACATAGCTGATGCCAAGGAGCAGATCGCCGCTTCGGGCCTATCGGTTAGCGAGCTGGTGTCCGTTGCCTGGGCTTCGGCCTCAACCTATCGCGGTGGCGACAAGCGTGGCGGTGCTAACGGTGCTCGTCTGGCTCTGGTGCCACAGAAGGACTGGGCGGTAAACCAAGACGTAATAGGTACTCTGAGCAAGCTGAGTCAACTGCAAACGGCTTCTCCCACTCTATCTCTGGCAGACATGATCGTGCTCGCCGGTAGCGTTGGCGTCGAGCACGCAGCCAAGCTTGCCGGTGTGCCAATCGAGGTGCCGTTTACACCGGGGCGCGTGGATGCCTCTCAGGCTCAGACCGATGTTGAGTCCTTTGCGGTGCTCGAGCCTCGGGCCGATGGTTTCCGCAACTACCGACAGGGCAACATAGGGGCAACCACCGAGGCCCTGCTGATCAGCCGCGCGCAATTGCTGACACTGACCGCACCGGAACTGACAGTACTGGTGGGAGGACTGCGAGTGCTAGGTGCCAATCACAACGGTGGCCAACAGGGTGTCTTCACCGATCAGGTGGGGGTGCTGAGCAATGACTTCTTCGTCAATCTGTTGGATATGGGCACTGAGTGGAAGGCAGTAAATGATACAGCTGAACTGTTCGAGGGTCGGGATCGCAGCAGCGGCGAGTTGAAGTACAGCGGCACTCGCAATGAGCTAGTCTTTGGCTCCAACTCAGTACTGCGCGCCTATGCAGAAGTCTATGCCAGCGCTGATGGCCGTGAACGGCTTGTCAGAGACTTCGTGGCAGCTTGGGTCAAGGTGATGAACCTTGACCGCTTCGACCTGTTGTAATCCCAGCACAGGAGTCACTAAGGGCTTGTGACTGGAGTCTAGGCGAAACTAGGGTGCTTTAATCAGGCTCTAGTTTTCTCTAGCGCACTAGAGAGAACTAAAAGGTACTAAAAGGTACTAAAAGGTACTAAAAGGTACTAAAAGGTACTAAAAGGCACTAGAGATACACTCAAACCCATTGATACCTATTTCTTGATTCGCGCAATATAGTTAGCGCTGCGGTAGTACAATAGTGATTTTTCAAGGGCATAAGAATGTTAAAAGTGGGTGTAATAGGCTGTGGTTACTCGGCCAAAACATTTCATATCCCCCTAATCAATGCATCGGACTCATTTCAACTCGTGGCCATAAGTAGCTCCCAGAAAGACGCAGTTGCAAGTGAATACCCCCAAGCTACAATTTTTGAAACCGCACAGGACTTAATATCCAGTGCCGATGTTGATTTAGTGGTTATTACCGCGCCCAATGATGCCCATTACCCGATTGCCAAACAGTGCTTAGAAAACGGGCTCAATGTTGTTGTGGAAAAGCCCATGGTGACCACCAGCATAGAAGCACAGGAGCTGATTGAGATTGCTCGTGAACGGTCCCTGCTGCTGTCGGTATTCCATAACCGGCGCTGGGACGGTGACTTTCTAACGGTGAAAAAACTGCTCGATCAAGCAGTGGTCGGCGATGTGCGTTTATTTGAATCTCACTTCGAACGGTTTCGCCCTGTAGTTCGACAGCGATGGCGAGAACAGGCTGGCCTGGGGTCGGGAATATGGTTCGATTTAGGCTCTCATTTGGTTGACCAGGCCGTTAGCCTTTTTGGCTTGCCCGATGCCCTTACAGCAAGATGCCTACCCCTGAGAGAAGGTTCTGAAACCACAGATTATTTTCACGTGTTGCTCCACTATCAAAACCTTGAAGTAGTTCTTCATGCCAGTTGCTTTTCCGCCGCGCCAAATAACCGTTTTCGCCTCGAGGGAACCAAGGGCAGTTACATCAAGTATGGACTGGACCCTCAAGAGCCGCAGTTAAAGAACGGCATGACTCCCAATGACAGAGGCTATGGAGTCGAAGATACCCAAGACCATGGGCGTTTATATTTTGAGTCTTCGAGCGAACTGATTAAAACCGAGCAGGGTTGCTATCAGAAGTATTATGCTGAAATCTGCGAAGCTATAGAATCAGGCACTGACAATCCGGTCGATCCTGAAGATGCAGTTGAAGTATTAAAAATACTTGAGTTAGCGGAAAAAAGCAGTGTGAATGGTACAACCTTATTAGTGCCTAAACCCCTTTCAAATAGATTGAACTCAACAAAATACTAAACCTACAAAGGGTTACTAGAGACTAGTATAGATGACTATTAATGTAACAAATCTAGTGGAACCCGAGGTCAGCTGTTCAACCTGTCAGGCTAGCTGCTGCCGCTTGGAGGTGATGATCATCACCGATACAGGTGTGCCAGCTGAGCATATCTCTGTGGATCAGTGGGGCGCAGAGACCATGCTGCGCTTAGATGATGGTTGGTGCTCGGCGATAGATCGCGATACCTTTATGTGTTCGATCTACGAAAACCGCCCTTTGATCTGCCGTGAATTTGAAATGGGCTCCTATGAATGTCGCGCGGAAAGAGCGGCGTAGGTAGCGCGACTTATAATCAATACCTTGCTCTAAACTCTAGAAAATACTGACCATTAAAAAACACCCAAAAGGATCTATCCAATGAATGTATTAATTGTTTTAACCTCACATGATCAACTGGGTGACACCGGCCATAAAACAGGCTTTTGGCTGGAAGAATTTGCCAGCCCCTATTACAGTCTATTAGATGCTGGTGCCTCGGTTACTCTTGCCTCGCCAATGGGTGGCCAACCGCCACTGGACCCCAAGAGCAGCGAGCCCGGCTTTTTGACCGATGCGACTCATAGGTTCGAAGATGACACAGCGGCAAAGACTGCTCTGGCCAATACGGTGAAACTATCAACAGCGCAGGCAGATGATTTTGACGCGGTGTTTTATCCCGGCGGCCACGGCCCTCTCTGGGACCTGCACAATGATGCTGACTCAATTGCCCTTATCGAAGCGTTCATTGCTGCAGGCAAGCCTGTAGCCACTGTATGTCATGCTCCAGCAGTGTTACTCAAGGCCAAGGCTGCAAACGGTGATCCCCTGGTTATGGGCAAAAAGGTCACTGGCTTTAGCAACAGCGAAGAGGCTGCGGTGGAACTAACCAATGTAGTGCCCTATTTGCTCGAAGATGAGCTTGTGGCAATGGGCGGCTTATACCAGAAGATTGAAGATTGGCATCCACTGGCGGTAGTTGATGGTTTGATTATCACCGGGCAAAATCCAGGTTCATCGACTGCTGTAGCTAAGGCCTTACTCAAAATAATTAATGGAGTCTAGTCAGCTAGCGATCAGTTTATTGGCGGTCCCTGACATCTCAAATATATGGGCAACAGGTAAAGCCGTAGGATTACTATAAAAACATAAAGGCCTAAATGCGAAAAGTTTTTTTGTTTTTATAGAGAGGATAAAATTAAAATATGATTGATTATCGACTGGCTAATTTGAGCGAACTGGACAAATTAAAAAAATTTCTTTTTCACCACGGTGCTAATCCGTGGAACTATTTGCCTGTAGATGGCGTCGACAGTGAATTTACCTTAATCGTATCTGGGCAGGCTTCGGCATTGGTTGCCTACAGTGACAAACAGCCGGTGGGCTTGGCGGTTTTTTATCATCCAGATGCCCTACCAGAAAGCTATCTGAAATATAGCAAGGCGAGATCAGCAGTCTATATTGCTGATGTGGTTGTACATAAAGATTATAGCGGCCGGGGGATTGGCACGGGCCTACTGGAAGATATTATTCAGCGAGCCCCGAATTTAGGGGCTGAGATATTACTCGTTGACCGTCATGCAGAAAATGTTGAATCGGCGGGAATGATGAGAAAATCCGGTTTTAAAGAGCTGTCTACCTTTGTGGATTTGGACCGCCGAGATTTCGGTAATCGCAGCACAACAGTGCTGTCTTTTAACTTAATATAATTTTATTTAATCTATAGTTTTAGATATGAAAAAAGGGTGCCAGTTGGCACCCTTTTTTGTCTTACTTTTTACTGATTTTCCAATTAACTCATAAGGAGTTGCTTAGAAGTTGTAGCTGTACTTGGCATACCAAAACGCGCCACTGAAGCCCATAGGAGCGAATTCACTGTACGTGTTACCAGCGCCACCGGCACCGTTATGCTTAGTTGAACCGGCTTCGTCAAAGATGTTGTTGCCTCCGAGCATAACCGAAGAACTTTCGTTCAGGTCATAGGAAAGCTCAACATCCATTACGTATTCGCCGTCATAAACCATCTTTTGGTTGGCATCGTACCAATCACCAAAGTACGAAACTCGAGCAAGAGCACGCCAGCCATCCATCATGTGGTTAGCAGAAACGTTGTAGCGAGTGTCAGGTGACAGCTCTTCGATTTCTCGCTCGCGGTCATCATCAATATACTCGCCGCGTGAAGTCACCTCAGTTTCGGTGTGGTTGAAGGCTAGATTCCAAGCAGTAGTACCGCCCATCCAGTCAGTGCTCGTTGACATTATAAGATCAAAACCACTGGTCTCTGTCTCAAAGTCATTGGTGAAGAACTTAAACACGGTAATGTCATCAGCACCAGAAACACCAGCAGCTGTCAGTGCAGCAATATCTGCATCATCAAGCTCAAAGTTTTTCGATAGATTCAAACGATCAGTTACTTCAATGTTGAAGTAATCAAACGTGATATCAATCTCGCCAACGCTACCAAAGAAGCCGACCGTGAAGTTTTTAGACTCTTCTGGCTTCAAAGCGACAGCACCTTTTTGAGCTGCAACGGGATTGCTTGCTGGAATAACACCTTCATTAACCAGTTTGTTGGTAGCTGTATCAATCAACGTTGAGATATTAGACGCATTCAGCTGGCCAGCAGTAGGCGCTTTAAAGCCTGTGCTCAATGTAGCGCGAATACCGAAGTTGTCATCTAACTTGTAGTTAGCACCAATCTTGTAGTTAGTCGTGCTACCAAAACCGTCAAAGTCTTCGAAACGTACTGCAGCTGCTACCAGAAGATCTTCGTTAACATCCCACTCACCATCTACATAGATAGCATCGTTTGAACGATCAAAGTCACCGGCGATATCAGGAGAGAATCCGGGGAAACCGTTAGTGGAAGTACTGAACCCCTGAACACCAAGGCCGCCATCAATATATGACTCTTCTTGACCAGCGCCAATAGTGAATTCTTCATTACGGTGCTCAGCACCGAATGCGATATTGACTGTTTCGCTTACAGCATAAGTGAAGTCAGCATTGAAGTTCACATCAGTTTGGCGGTACAGACCTGGATCGAAGTTACGTGGCGTATTGGCGCCCATACTGGCATTAACAGTGTTGTTAATATAGAAGTCGCCTTCGTGCTCGCCGCGGTATGCACTGACATCCCAAGTTAGACCATTTTCCAACTCGCCTCTCAAACCCATCATAAAGGTGGTGTCGGTAACGGTGCCACCAAAGCGTGGCGTAAAGCCTCGAGGAATGTCTTCGTTGAGGTTATAGCAGTTTTCATCGGCTTTCAGTCCGGCGAGTGCACTAGTGAGGGCAGTGCTTGTTGGATCACCGGAGGGAACAACATAGACACTACAGTTACCTATGCCATTTGCACCTTCGGCGTCAGCAGTCAGATCCGCCACCAGCAGCTCATCAAAGTCATCAAGTTCTAACGCTTTCTTTTCGGCGGCAGTCGAGGTGTCGAGAACTGGCGTGCCATTATCATTAGTTCTGGCGTAAACACCACCACGGGTGTGAGGATTACGGAAGTAGAAACCACCGTCAACATCTTTGCTGGCGTAGTTAGCATAACCGTAAAGCTCAACGCTATCAGTCAGCTGAGTGCCGAAGTTAACGACTAATTTAAGATCATTATCAACAAAAGGACGGCCCCATTTTTGAGCGGGGTCCTCAACCGGGAATCCTGCAGCGATCAGGGCAGCAGCATCGTCGCGCTGGACTGAACGAACAGTTTCATCAGATGAACCGTATTCCATGGTTACGTTAGCAAAACCATTGGCACCAAGTTCCATACCCATGTTACCCGCGAAGTAAGCCATGTCGCCATCGCCTTCAGCGTATTGACCCATACGGATCTGAGCTGAACCACCTTCACTTGCATCTTTCAGCTTGAAGTTGATTACGCCGGCAAGAGCATCAGAACCATACTGAGCTGCTGCACCATCACGCAATACTTCAACGCTCTTTAGAGCCATACCAGGAATAGTAGAAACATCAGCACCGTGAGAACCGTCTGAGATACCACCAGCAGACCAAACGATAACGCTGGCTCTGTGACGACGCTTGTTGTTTACCAGAATCAACGAGTGATCCGGAGCCATGCCGCGAAGCTGGAATGGACGCACCAGAGTTGCTGCATCACTGATCGGCTGATCGTTAACTGAGAAAGAAGGTACAGAGTTACGCAGCAGGTTAGCTACGTCCATGTCGCCCTGGTTAGTCAGTTCAGCACTAGTAATAACGTCAACTGCTGCAATTGTATCAGTGGCTGAACGGGCTTTGGCACGAGTACCTGTAGTAACAATCTCTTCAACCATAGCGCCTTCGGCGAAAGCTACTGTTGGCAGCACTGCGCTACTAGCAATAATTGCCGCTGCTAGTGAAGTTAATTTTAAAATGGATGTATTTTTCATAAATCTCCCCCGAGATATTTGAATTTTGGGATGTTTTTTTAGGTTTTACGCCAGATATATTTCTGACAGCTCGGCACGTTAACACAACATCTATGCATAAACGTATATGTTTATGCGTTTATGCATGGTTTTATTTTCAATGATAGAGTGTTGGAGTGGGTAAGAGACATGTTAAAAATAGGTCTGATAATGGATTCCGGTTAGCACGCCAGAGAGTTGCCGGGTTGCGCTTTTTGGTTGATAGCCTGATTAACCAAAGAATCCTGGACAAAAAAAAGGGATGCCAATTGGCACCCCTTTTTGTCTTGCTTGTTGCTTCTACTACTTATACTTTCTTGACCTTCTAATTAACTCTTTAAAAGTCGCTTAGAAGTTGTAGCTATACTTTGCGTACCAAAATGCACCACTGAAGCCCATTGGCGCGAACTGGCTGTACTTGTTACCGTAATCAGTTGCGTCGTGCAATGTATCGCCGGCTTCGTCCAGTACGTTGTTACCGCCAAGCATTACAGATGAGCTTTCGTTGAGGCTATAAGATAGCTCCAAGTCAACAACCATCTCGCCTGAGTAATCCAAGCCTTCGTTGCTGTCATACCAATCGCTGTATGAACTAACACGGGCAAGCATTCTCCAAGCGTCCATATTGTGATTAGCAGACAGATTCCAGCGTGTATCTGGTGTCATGTCTTCGATTCTGCGCTCACGCTCAGCATCGATAGTTTCGCCACGATTAGTAATTTCAGTAGTCGTCTTGTTATAGGCTAGGTTCCAGTCAGTGGTACCGCCCATCCAATCAGTGCTAGTTGAAACAACCAAATCAACACCGCTTGTGTTGGTATCAAAGTCATTAGTGAAGAAACGGAACTGAGACATATCGCCAGCGCCAGGTACGTTCGCTGCTTTCAGTGACGCGATATCAGCTGCTGTCAAGTTGGTATCTTTAGACAGGTTTAGACGATCTTCAACATCAATATCAAACCAATCCAGAGTGATATCGAACTGACCTACAGTTGTGTAGATACCAACGGTCATGTTAGTTGAATCTTCAGGACCCAATACCTTACCGCCGTATAACAGTGCAACTGGGCTAGTAGCTGGAATGACACCCTTGTTGACTAACTGGCCTGTTGCGCTATCGATTACAGTAGAGATGTTTGACGCATTAGACTGGCCTGGAGTTGGTGCTTTAAAGCCAGTGCTGTAAGTGGCACGAATACCAGAGTCATCAGTTAAGTGATAGTTACCACCAACTTTATAGTTAGTCGTTGTACCAAAGTCATCGTAGTCTTCAAAACGCAGCGCAGAAGTTAACAACAGATCATCTGACACATCCCACTCGCCTTCTACGTATGCTGCAAAGTTGCTACGGTCAAATACACCAGCGATAGACTTGGAGAATCCAGGGAAACCATTGCTTGAAAGGCTAAACCCTTGGTCCTTATAAACACCGGCAGTTGAAGAAGCTTCATCGCCTGCACCAATAGTGAACTCTTCAACACGGTACTCAGCACCAAAGGCCAAGCTTACAGCTTCACTCATGGAGTAAGTAAAGTCAGCATTCAAAGAAGTCTCAACCTGGCGGTATAGGCCTGGATCGAAGTCACGTGGAGTAGCTGCACCCATGCTTGCATTAACAGTGTTGTTAATGAAGAAGTCTGCTTCGTTAATGCCGTAGTAAGAACTGACATCCCAACCTAAGCCGTTCGCCATCTCACCGCGCAGTCCAAACAAGAATGCTTGATCGGTAATGGAGCCACCGAATCTAGGTGTAAAGCCACCAGGGATAGTTTCGTTGAAGTTAAAGCAGTTATCGTTAGCGATAAGGCCGTCAATTGCAGTCGCTAATGCAGCTTTAGTCTCATCTGTTTTGCGATCTGAATTTACAACAAATGCACTACAGTCTTCGCCATTAATAGCGCCAACAAGTAGTTCGTTAAAATCATCTGCTTTGAGCGCTTTCTTTTCTGCATCTGTATAAGTTACCCCGTCAACCTCATCAGTGCCGTTTTTGTTAGTCTGAGCATAGACACCACCACGGTTTGTTGGGTTACGGAAGTAGAATCCACCGTCGATGTCTTTGGTCGTTGAGTTAGCATAACCATACATTTCAGTATTGTTACCCAAGTCAGCGCCGAAGTTGATAAACAACTTCATATCGTTATCAACGTTAGGACGGCCCCATTTCATCGCAGGTGTTGGTACACCAGTGTAGCCATCTTCAATAAGAGTGGCAGCGTCTGAACGCTGGACTGAACGATCAGTTTCGTCGCTAGAACCTACTTCAATAGTCGTGTTTACAAAGCCGTTAGCACCAAGAGGTAGGCCAAAGTTAGCTGAGAGGTAAGACATAGATCCATCGCCTTCGCCATACTCACCGGCACGAACCTGGATACTACCGCCTTCACTTGCATCTTTCAGATTGAAGTTGATTACGCCAGCAAGTGCATCAGAACCGTACTGTGATGCAGCGCCGTCGCGAAGTACTTCAATATTTTTTAACGCTAGACCAGGAATCGAAGATGTATCAGGACCCTGTGCGCCGTCTGAAATACCACCAGCAGCCCAAAGGATAACTGAAGCACGGTGACGTCGCTTGCCATTAACCAGTACTAAAGTGTGGTCAGCTGCCATGCCGCGAAGACCTGCTGGGCGAACCATGGTGCCTGCGTCACTGATCGGCTGATCATTAACGTAGTAAGAAGGTACTGAGTTACGCAGTAGGTTGGTAACGTCAATATCGCCTTGGTTAGTCAGCTCAGAACCACTGATAACATCAACAGCAGATACAGAGTCTATGGCTGAACGTGCCTTAGCGCGAGCACCAACAGTTACGATTTCTTCAACCAGAGCGTCTTCCGCAAAAGCTACTGTTGGCAGCATAGTGCCGCCAGCAATAATTGCTGCTGCTAGTGAAGTTAATTTAAAAATGGATGTGTTTTTCATAAATCTCCCCCGAGATATTGGAATTTTGGGATGTTTTTTTAGTTTTTCGGCCTAATTATTTTTGTTGACCGTTCCTCACCCTAACACAACAAAGTAGTTATACCTATATAACAAACATGTAATTAACATACATGCTGACACAAGTGGTCATATTTATATGAGAACGTGAATATACCTGCACTGCAGTGGCTCCGGCTTTTTTTCCGAGCGCCTATCGGGGCGCTATATGCGAGGGACATATAGCCAGAAGCACTGCTATAAATAGCACCACCGAGAAAATTTTTGCTGGGTACACTTGGAGAAAACGGTTCAGAGACATTAGCTGGCAGGCAAACTGCAGAGTATTTCAATACGTCCCCCTGCTCATGCTCATAATCAACAGCTTTAAAAGCCCAGAGGATCACCAATAAAATATCAGAACTAAAAACGTATAATGGGGCCTGCAACTGCTCCATCTGTTTCGCCAGCGGCGCCTTATGCCCTTTGTATCACCCAGTTTTTGTCGCGCTGAATGACCGTTTGTTTTAAATATGCTTTGTTTGTGATGATTGCCAGCCGCGACCTCACTGCTTGGCGCAGTACGCTGGGATGGTCTAAAAATCGGCAAGTGAAGATAACTAGATACAAAAAGGGGTGCCAATTGGCACCCCTTTTTACTACTTTCTTTGACTGATTATACTTTCTATATTTCCTATTTTTTTATTAACTCTCAAGAGCACCTTAGAAATTGTAGCTGTACTTGGCATACCAGAAGGCACCACTGAAGCCCATGGGAGCGAACTCACTGTAAGTGTTACCAGCGCTAGCGGCACCGTTATGCTTTTTTGACCCTGCTTCGTCAAAAATGTTGTTGCCGCCAAGCATGATGGCAGAGCTCTCATTAAGGTCATATGAAAGCTCAACATCCACTACGTATTCGCCGTCATAAACCAACTCTTGGTTTGCATCATACCAATCACCGAAGTAAGACACGCGGCCAAGAGCACGCCAGGCATCCATCGTATGGTTAGCAGAAACGTTGTAGCGAGTGTCAGGTGACAACTCTTCGATCTCCCGCTCACGGTCATCGTCGATATATTCTCCGCGAGAAGTGATCTCAGTAGTAGTGTGGTTGTAGGCCAGATTCCAATCAGTAGTGCCGCCCATCCATTCAGTGCTGGTTGACATCACAATGTCAAAACCGCGGGTCTCTGTATCAAAGTCATTGGTAAAGAATTTAAATACAGTAATGTCATCCGCACCGGATACGCCAGCTGCAATCAAAGCAATAAGATCGTCATCAGTCAGCTCGAAGTTCCTTGAGAGGGTCAAACGATCAGTTACTTCGATATTGAAGTAATCAAAGGTGATCTCAACCTCGCCAACATTACCAAACAGGCCCACCGTGTAGCTCTCAGACTCTTCTGGTTGCAGCGCTACAGCACCTTTAATTGCGGCAACCGGATTGGTTGCTGGAATAACTCCTTCATTGACCAGTTGATTAGTGGCAACGTCGATCAATGTTGAGATATTAGACGCATTCAGCTGGCCTGCAGTTGGTGCTTTAAAGCCAGTGCTAAAGGTGGCACGAACACCGAAATTATCATTCAGTTTATAGTTAGCGCCAAGCTTGTAGTTAGTGGTGCTCCCAAAACCATCAAAGTCTTCAAACCGAACCGCAGCAGCTAACAGAAGATCTTCAGTCGCATCCCACTCACCATCTATATAGACAGCATCATTGGAACGGTCAAAGTCACCCGCGATATCAGGAGAGAAGCCCGGGAAACCGTTCGTTGAGGTACTGAAACCCTGTGGACCAAGACCGCCATCGACATATGACTCTTCTTGGCCAGGGCCAATCGTGAACTCTTCAGTACGGTGCTCGGCACCAAAGGCAAGGTTGACGGTTTTGCTTACCACGTAGGTAAAGTCGAGGTTAAAGTTCACATCAGTCTGACGATACAAACCGGGATCGAAGTTACGGGGCGTATCGGCTCCCAAACTTGCATTAACGGTGTTGTTAATATAAAAGTCGCCCTCGTTCTCGCCGCGGTATGCACTGACATCCCAGGTCATACCATTATCCAGCTCACCTCTCAAACCCAGCATAAAGGTGGTGTCGGTTACGGTGCCGCCAAAGCGCGGAGTAAAGCCGCCAGGAATGGTTTCGTTGAAGTTAAAGCAGTTATCATCAGCCTTAAGGTCGGTGATAGCGGTGGCAAGTTCGGTGCTTGTTGGATCATCCGAAGGAACCACATAAGCGCTACAGTCAGCGCCATTAGATGCGGCGACAAGTAGCTCATTAAAGTCATCGTCCTCAAATGCGTCCAATTCAGCCTGGGTGTAGGTTACTCCGTCAGTGGGTTCAGTGCCGTTTTTATTGGTTTGCGCGTAAACACCGCCGCGATTTGTTGGATTACGGAAATAGAATCCACCGTCGACATCCTTGCTCGTGTAGTTAGCATAACCATAGAGTTCTACACTGTCAGTCAGCTGAGTACCGAAGTTAACGAAGAATTTAAGATCATTATCAACAAAAGGACGGCCCCATTTTTGAGCGGGGTCCTCAACCGGGAATCCTGCAGCGATCAGGGCAGCAGCATCGTCGCGCTGAACCGAACGAACAGTTTCATCAGATGAACCGTATTCCAGCGTGACGTTGGCAAAGCCATTTTCTCCAAGCTCCATTCCCATGTTGCCGGCGAAGTAAGCCATGTCGCCATCGCCTTCGGAATATTGCCCCATTCGTACTTGAACAGAACCGCCTTCACTGGCATCTTTTAGCTTGAAGTTAATCACACCGGCCAGGGCATCAGAACCATACTGAGCTGCTGCACCATCACGTAAGACTTCGACGCTTTTCAGTGCCATGCCAGGAATAGTGGAAACATCAGCACCGTGAGAACCGTCTGAGATACCACCAGCGGACCAAACGATAACACTGGCTCTGTGACGCCGCTTGTTGTTCACCAGAATCAACGAGTGATCTGGCGCCATGCCGCGAAGCTGGAATGGACGTACCAGAGTTGCGGCATCACTGATCGGCTGATCGTTGACTGAGAAGGAAGGTACAGAGTTACGCAGTAGGTTAGCTACGTCCATGTCGCCCTGATTTAATAGTTCAGCACTGGTTATTACATCAACCGCTGCAACTGTATCCGTGGCCGAGCGGGCCTTTGCACGACTACCGGTAGTCACGATCTCTTCAACCATGGAGTCTTCGGCGAAAGCGACTATTGGAAACATAGTGCCGCCAGCAATAAGAGTGCCGCCAGCAATAATGGCTGCGGCTAGTGACGTTAATTTTAAAATGGATGTATTTTTCATAAATCTCCCCCCGAGATATTAGAAATTTGAACTTTTTTATTACTTGGCTTAATTATTTTTTTATATATTTACCAGGAAAAAACAACGTGGTATTTAATAGCTTTAGCACAGCTTTTCAGAAATTCCACACTGCTAAGGGAGTAAAAGACCTTTTTTTCCTAAAAAACATATGTGGATTACCCTTAGCCGCGGCAAAATTATTAGCCGGTGGCAATCTTGCCTATGGAGGAGCGGATGGGCCTGGGGAGCAATCATTGGATAAGGGTGAGGGCGGATTTTTCACCTCGAAGACTAAATGATGACTATAATTCGGGTCCCGTAACATCCGAGGAGTAAACCAGAATGTCAGAGCTCAAGACCCACCAAGGGGCCTGCCACTGTGGCACAGTCAAATTTGAAATTGACGCACCCAGCCAGCTACACGCTCATGCCTGTAACTGTTCGATCTGCTATCAAAGTGGCGGCGATCAGATGATTGTGCCGACCTCGAGGTTTCGACTGCTCTGCGGCGAAGACGCCATTACGACCTATACCTTTAATACAGGTGCTGCTCAGCACACATTTTGCAAACACTGCGGTATCAAGGCCTTTTACACACCACGCTCTAATCCGGATGGCTTGAGCGTCAATCTGCGCTGTCTCGACCGCACTCATATCGAATCTATAGTGGTGGATACATTTGATGGCCAGAACTGGGAGCAGAACGCTGCGTCACTGGCCCACCTGTCTCGTGAAGACTAATGTAGTATGCTTGCCGCAGATTCCACCCCCTCAAAAACAATAAAAAATAGGGTACAACTGTGAATAAACAACAGGGTCAGTTCTATCTGTTTCGTCAGCGGCGCTTTCTGCCCTTTTTTATCACCCAGTTTCTCGGCGCGCTGAATGACAATCTGTTTAAAAATGCGCTGCTGGTAATTATTGTCAGCAGCGGCCTCTCCACCTCTGATAGCAATACCAATTTTCTCACCAACCTGGCCGCTGGCCTATTTATCCTGCCGTTCTTTTTATTCTCCACCACTGCTGGGCAGCTGGCAGACAAATACGACAAGGCTTGGTTGATCCGGCGGATTAAGTTTGCCGAAATTCTTATTATGCTGACAGGTAGCTATGCCCTCTACAGCAGCAATATCAACTTAATGCTCGGGGTGCTGTTTTTACTCGGGGTGCAGTCGGCATTTTTTGGGCCGATTAAGTATTCGATTATTCCCCAGCATCTGGCCCCTGAAGAACTTATGGCGGGCAATGCCCAGGTGGGTATGGGCACCTTTACCTCAATTTTGATTGGCACCTTGCTGGGGGCCTGGCTGGTGAGCTACCAGGGTGGCACGCTGTTGGTGGGCGGTGCGGCGATTATGTTGGCCGTAATCGGCTGGCGCGCCAGTTGCGCAATTCCCGATGCGCCCTCAGAAGGCCGGGATATTCGCATCAGCCTCAATCCGATTGCCGACGCCGCGGGTAACATCCGCTTGGCTCGTGAAAATATGACAGTGTTCTACTGCATTATGGGCATTTCTTGGTTTTGGTTATTTGGCGGCAGCTTTTTAACCCAGGTGCCCAATTTTGCCGTGACCGTGCTCCAGGGTCATGCCACCTTAATCTCCGTACTTTTAGGGGCCTTTATTATTGGCGTAGCAATTGGCTCACTGCTCTGCGCTAAAATATCTGGCCCTCAGGTTGAGCCGGGATTGATTCCCTTTGGTGCTATTGGCTTAACCCTGTTTAGTGCCGATCTGTTTTTTGCCTCCACTAACTATCAGCTGGCCAATGCCGCGGTGACTGCGGTGATGCCAATGCAATTTTTAAGCCTCAGCGGCGGCGTCAGAATATTTGTCGACCTGGCTGCCATCGGTATGTTCGGTGGCATGTTTATTGTGCCCCTCTATGCCATGGTGCAATCACGCACCCAGAGTCATAAGCGGGCGCGAGTGATAGCCGCCAATAATGTCTTTAATGCGCTATTTATGGTGTCCGGCGCATTAATCGGTATCGTCTGTCTGAGTATTGTGCAGATGACTATCCCACAATTTTTTGCCCTGATGTCTGGGGCCAATTTGTTATTCTTGGCGCTATTGGTATGGCGAGTGCCAGAATTCAAGCTTCGCTTTTTAGCCGTGATAACGAATAATCGATAGCCAGAACAAATAAGAAGCGCTCGTAGATCTCTGCGAGAGCAACAAAACAAGGTAGGGGCACAACAATGCAACTCTCATCAAAGATACTTCTCGGCATGGCTCTCGGCATTGTGGTTGGCCTGATACTCAATCTGATCAGCGACGGTAGTGGTTCCGGGCCACTAACTGCCTGGGTGGTCGAATATGTCTTTGATGTGGTAGGGCGTATCTTTATTGCCTCGCTGAAACTGCTGGTAGTGCCACTGGTTTTTGTCTCACTGGTCTGTGGCTCTGCGGCCATGGGTGAAAACGTCAAGATGGGGCGCATCGCCTTTAAGACTTTGGCCCTCTATCTATTTACTACCGCAGTGGCAATCACCCTTGCCCTGACTCTGGCCAACATTATTAACCCAGGTATAGGCATAGATACTTCCGCAACCGCCAGTTATGTAGCGGCGACTCCACCGGCTTTTAAAGAAGTATTAATTGGCATATTCCCCACCAACCCAATCCAAGCCATGTCTGACGGCAATATGTTGCAAATTATTGTCTTCGCTATTTTGGTTGGCGTCGCCATCACTCAAGCCGGCACTGCAGGCAAATCCACGCTGGTGGGCTTCCAGACTTTTAATGAAGTGATTATGCGCATGGTCACTATCCTTATGCACCTGGCGCCCTTTGGTGTCTTCTGTCTGCTGGCGAAACTGTTTACCCAAGAGGGCTTCACCGCGATCTTCAATCTGGCGCTCTACTTTATGACAGTCACTCTGGTATTGCTGATTCATGCAGGGGTCGTCTACACCAGTATTTTCAGTTTCCTTACCCGCTTAAATCCCCTGACCTTAATTAAGAATATGCGTCCGGCCATGCTCTTTGCTTTCAGTACTTCATCGAGCAATGCCACCATGCCGATTACCCTGAATGTGGTGGAGAAGCGTGTCGGTGTGGATAATTCCATCGCCTCCTTTACGGTGCCATTGGGCGCCACCATCAATATGGATGGCACTGCAATTATGCAGGGCGTGGCAACAGTATTTATCGCCCAGGCCTATGGTCTGGATCTGGGTATGACCGAGTATCTTGCGGTGATTGCCACTGCAACCCTAGCCTCGGTCGGCACCGCCGGTGTGCCTGGAGTAGGTTTGATTATGCTGTCTATGGTCCTGCAGCAGGTGGGTTTACCTGTGGAAGGTATTGGCTTGATTATCGGCGTCGATCGCCTGCTGGATATGATGCGCACCGTGGTCAATGTCACAGGTGATGGCATGGTCACCACCGTGGTGGCGAAAAGCGAGGGTCTGCTCAATGAAGATATCTTCAATGAAGTTTCGGATCGCGATGAGTACAGTGACCCGCAGCAGAATGGCTAGCATCCAGCTAATTCGTCAGCGCGTATAAAACACAGTTGTCTGCTTGCGGTCCCAGGGCCGCAATCGTCAACCAATCTGTTTCAGCAGCGTTACTGAGCGCTCAAAGCTGATCGCTTGTAATCATTTAAAGGTTTGTAAATGCCATTGTTCAACCGCCAAGGGAAAATCACCGTTGCAGTGCTGGTGGCCGGAATCTTATTTATTGTTGCGGTTGCTACCCTCAAACCCACCCCGGAACTAGTCAAACGTCTGCCACCCCCACTGCTGCTAGTTGAAGTGATTGATGCTGCGCCGCAAACTATGCGCCCAACCATTTCGTCTCAGGGCACTGTGGCGCCAAGGCGAGAAATTGATCTGGTATCTCAGGTCTCAGGCAAGGTAGTCGCGGTTGATCAGCGCTATGCCAGTGGCAGCTTCTTTCGTCAGGGAGATAAGCTAATCCAACTGGAATCCAGCGATTACCAGTTTGCGGTTATCCGTGCTAAAGCGCAGCTGGCCAAAGCCGAAGAGCAGGTGGCTTTAGAAAAAGGCCGCTCACGTCAGGCCAAACGGGAATGGCGGGATCTTGGGGATAACACAGCCAACGCGCTATTTCTGCGTGCGCCGCAACTGGCCTCCGCCCAAGCGGCTCTCGAATCAGCCCGTGCCGATCTCGACAAAGCCAATCTCGACCTCAGCCGCACTTCGATTATTACCCCATTTCAGGGTCGCATCAGACAGACCTTTGTCGACCTTGGCCAATACATTACACCGGGAACGCGAATCGCCAAGATATACAGCACCGATGTAGTGGAAGTACGCCTGCCCCTAAGCGATCGACAGGCAGCACTGATTGATCTGCCGGTTAATTTTGAAGATGCCCAGAGCGCAAACTATCCAGAGGTGGTTCTGCAGCGCAAAGTCGGCGGCAAGACCTACAGGTGGCAGGGAAAAATTGTCCGCACCGAAGCCTCCATCGATATTCAGAGTCGTATGACCTATGCCGTGGCGGAAGTGCAAAATCCCTTTAAAACAGATCCCAACAGTGATCGACCGCCCCTCAGTATCGGCCTGTTTGTCGAGGCCGAGATCGCGGGCAGGAAGATGGCCAATGCCCTCGAACTGCCTAAAACGGTTCTTTATCGGGGCAATGAAGTATTGGTACTCAGTGACAACGATGAAATTAGCTTTACCACTCTATCAGTGGTGCAGTCGGATACTGACTCGGTGGTAACTACAAGCATTGAACCCGGCACACGCATAGTCGGTACCCGTATTGCATTGCCTGTACCCGGTATGCGCGTGGATACAAGCTCGGCAACTGCGACCGCCGAGAGCTTTCCAATCAAAAGTTCTCCAATCAAAAGTTCTCCAATCAAAAGTTCTCCCTCAAACAGCGCTGACCTCCTATGAACAGCTCCATAGCCTGGTTTGTGCGCAACCCGATCGCGGCAAATCTGCTGATGCTGCTGATCCTAGCCGCCGGCATCATTGGTAGCTTGGGCATGGGCAAAGAAGTCTTCCCCTCCACCAGTATTAACCTAATCAATATCTCTATGCCCTATCCTGGCGCTGGACCACGAGAAGTGGAAGAGCAGGTCGTGGTGCGCATTGAAGAGGCTATCTACACACTCGAAGGCATCAAACATATTCGCAGTCAGGCGCGCCAGAGCAGCGGCAATGTCACGGTCGAAGTCGCCGACGGTTACGATATGACCAAGATGGTCAACGATATCAAGGCCCGGGTGGATTCGATTATCACCTTCCCCAGCGATGCCGAACGTGCGGTGATTAGCGAGCAGAAGATGCGTGACGAGGTTATCCGCGTGGCCCTGTTTGGGGATGCGGGAGAAGCGGTGCTGCGGGAATATGGCCAGCGTATTCGCAATGATTTAGCCGCTCTACCCCATGTGGATTTTGTCGAGCTCTGGGGGGTTCGAGAACCGCAGATTGATATAGAGCTATCGGAAATGAATATGCGCCGTTACGGCATCTCATTCAGTGATGTGGTCAGTGCAGTGCGCCAGTCTTCACTGAATTTGCCCGCCGGAACCATTCGTGCGGACAGCGGAGATATACAGATCCAAACCCGCGGTCAGGCCTATTATGAAGAAGATTTTAAGCAGATCGTAGTTTCCAGCCGCGCTGACGGAACTGAGATTAAAATTGAAGATGTAGCCACTGTTGTCGATGGCTTCGAAGAGCGCAATCTGCGCACCAGATTCAATGGTGCCAACGCTATTTTCCTCGGTGTGCGTGTGGGTAAAAACCCCGATGTGGTAGCCACTACTGCAGCGGTAAAAGGCTATGTTAATGCCGGCTCGAGCTTTCTACCGCCAGGCCTACAGTTACAAACCTGGAAAGACTATTCGAATATGTTTTCCGGGCGCCTGGCACTACTGTCAAAAAATGCCTTCGGTGGATTGATTCTGGTGTTTGTGGTGCTAATGCTATTTCTGCGTCCGCAACTGGCCTTTTGGGTGGCTGTTGGCATCGCCATCGCCTATATGGGTGCGCTGTGGATCTTGCCAAGTATTGGCCTGACTCTCAATATGATGTCGATGTTTTCGTTCCTGCTGATTCTCGGCATTATTGTCGACGATGCGATTATTGTTGGCGAGAGTATCTACCGTCATCAACAGCTTGGCTATGACGGTGACACTGCGGCGCGAATGGGTGCCCAGGCGGTTTCCAAACCGGTTCTACTGGCAGTGGTCAGTACTATGATTGTGTTTTTGCCGATGCTGTTTTTACCCGGCATGTGGCCTAAATTTCTCTGGGCTATCCCGGCGGTCACTCTGGTTGCTCTGTCTTTCTCGTTGATCGAATCCTTTTGGATACTGCCCTCCCACCTCGCCAAGATGAAGCCTGAAAAACCCGCGACCACCAAGACCGGCATAGCCATTCGCAAGGTCAGGAAAAGCTTTGCCGATGGACTGGTCAATTTTGCCCAGAATACCTACACCCCCCTTTTGGAGAAGGCGCTGAATTGGCGCGCGCTGACTCTCATTGGATTTTGTCTGGCCTTTACCCTCTCCATCACATTAATCAGCGCCGGCTATATCAAGCAACGCTTTATGCCCGACGTGCCCTCAGACTTTATCTCCATGCGCATTGAAATGCCGGACGGCTACTCCGTTGAAGGTAAAATTGAAATTACCCACAGAGCCGAGCGCGCAGCCCAATTATTGGCCAGTGATCCAGCCATCAAATCGCAGATCGACACGGACGATCTGGTGGCCAATCAGCTGTCATTTATGTACGGCGATACCATCCGCTTGCTGCTAGAACTGCAGCCGGACATGAGCGGCCAGGTGAGCCCGACCCTGGTGGGCGAGCGCTGGCAGCAGCTGATTGGCGAGATTCCCCAGGCCAAGACCTTTAATGTGGATGCCTCTGCGGCAGGTCGGGGCAATGGTGAAGGCATCACTGGGGTGCTCACCTCGAACAATCTCGACCAGCTCACCGCAGCGGCACAGTTTCTTAAGCAGCGCATGCGCGATATTCCCGGTGCACGAAATATCCGCGACGATATTCATTCCGGACGCTCTGATATTGATATCAATCTGCTTCCCTATGGCAATAACTTTGGCATAGGACTGGCCGATGTTGCCCGTCAGGTGCGCCACGGCTTTTATGGCGCTGAAGCTCAACGTGTGCCCCGAGGCCGCGATGATGTTCGGGTTATGGTGCGCTACCCGAAACAGGATCGCTCTCA
>Ga0209712_10000767_pt1 | contig 27721 bp, 22 predicted proteins | sample ArcOceMetagenome_FD_187443 | JGI IMG/M metagenome (GOLD analysis project Ga0209712, IMG submission 187443) | Marine eukaryotic phytoplankton communities from Arctic Ocean - Arctic Ocean - Greenland ARC118M Metagenome (SPAdes) (version 2) | ecosystem: Environmental > Aquatic > Marine > Oceanic...
TTGTCTTGTTCCGAGGGCAAAACCAACTGCAACTGTTGTTTTGTGTTGGCAATTTTTAGTTCATCGGTAAGGTTATTAACAACACTTGCACCCTCTTTGCCATCATTTCCCTCAGTCTGAACACCTAAAGAAGCATCAACTTCATTAACCGCTGGCATTGCAGTCTTATCTTGTGATGAGCTTGATGTTGGTGTATCAATAGTTCCTAATTTTTCATTTGAAGTGCTTTTAGGCTGTGATGTTGTGTCTTCTCTTTTCGCAGTAGAAGCCACCTTAGATACTTCGTCTGTAGATTGTTGCAACGATTTTTTGTTCGATGTTTGTGGCGTGGTATTTTCAGTCGCTCCAGCCAAAGAATGAATAGATTTTTGTTCTTGCAATAACTTGCCAAATTGCTCATTTGACTCAGAGTCTGACAATGGATTGGTCTGTGCACCTGTGGCAAAAGCGGCAACTTCTGATTTAGCTGTGGCAACATGTTGCATCATTCTTTTTTATCCCTCGAACTGAGACATTTGGGCTAATCCACTGACTTATAAGCTATTTTTTCTTTATTATGCTATTTCTAATTAGCATAGCTGTACAAATCCAGTTTAAAATTAACAGTTATTTTGTGTATCTATGTATGACTCAGCAAGGACCATTCCAACTTATATAATTAGAAGTTGTTACTTACGCATAAATTTTTGTAATGAAAGTTCGTCCAGCATCATTTGTTCTTGCCTATCTTCTCGCTTTAGCTGAGCTTTGTGCTGTTTATCCAGCAACATTTCTACCGCTTTACGTTTTCGCTGTTGTGCCATCCATTGCATCCGTCTTTGATCTGCCACCCTTACTGCTTGATTTAAAGTATGTAATTGCATTTCACAGGCTTTATCTAACTTACCAATAAACTGCTGATGTTGACCAAATGTGACACTACCAATCCCTTGTTTTGCGCGCATTTGGGCCTCGCGTAAATAATCTAAACGATAATTTTCTAATCCAGATAGTTTTTGCTTATTATCTTGGGCAAACTGTTGAGCCAGCTGAAAACCATGAACCAGTTTCTGTTCTTTTTGTCGCTCCCATTCTGCGACCATCTGTAATTGAGAATTCGCCATTAATTAATCGTTACCCTTTACCTAATCCACCACTAAGCGTTGCCATATCAGCAGTACTGTGATCAAAATCTATAACTTGTTGCATACCTTGTTGTAAAAAAGCGTTAATTGCAGGCTCAGCATTTATGGCTAAATCAATTCTCGGATCAGTACCTTTGCTGTATGCCCCAATACTGATTAAGTCTCGGTTACGCTGGTAGTTAGAATACACTTGGCGAATACGTCTAGCCCCTTGAATATGTTCTTCAGACACCACCATAGGCATAACTCGGCTGATTGAAGCTTCAATATCAATAGCTGGATAATGCCCCGAGTCTGCTAAATTTCTAGATAACACAATATGTCCATCCAAAATTGCTCTTGCAGCATCAGCTATGGGATCTTGTAAATCGTCTCCCTCAGTCAACACAGTATAAAAAGCAGTGATCGAACCTTGATTTTCATTGCCATTGCCCGCGCGTTCCACTAGTGCTGGTAATCTGGCGAATACTGAAGGTGGATAACCTTTAGTTGCAGGAGGTTCACCTACGGCTAGAGCAATTTCACGTTGTGCCATGGCGTAACGTGTAAGGGAATCAATCAGCAATAATACGTTTAAACCTTTATCTCGAAAATATTCAGCAATAGTAACCGCAGTTTCACAACCTTTTAAGCGCATAAGTGGCGACGTATCGGCTGGCGCTGCCACCACCACAGATTTTGCCCGTTCATCTTCGCCCAAAATATCTTGAATAAACTCTTTTACTTCCCTACCCCTTTCTCCCACCAACCCAACTACCACCACATCTGCTGCGGTGCCACGAGTCATCATGCCCATCAGCACACTTTTACCTACGCCGCTGCCAGCAAACAACCCCATACGTTGCCCCAACCCCACGGTCACAATAGAATTGATTGCCCTAACCCCTACATCTAAGGGTTGGGTTATAGGTTTTCGCAATAGTGGATTCATTGGAGGCCTGGATAGCGGCACTCGTTTCTCTGCATTGATAGGGCCTAAACCATCTAAAGGTTGACCGTTACCATCAACTACTCGGCCAAGTAACTCCATACCCACAGCCAAACCTTGCTCACGATTGAGTGGTTGCACACGTGAACCAGGCACTATGCCCTTAACCGCTTCGGTAGGCATCAAATAAGTGACATTTTCAGCAAAACCTACTACTTCGGCTTCAATTTCACCTTCCATCGTTTGAATCAGGCATTGACTACCAACTGGCATTTGACAACCTACAGCCTCAAGTGTCAGTCCTATGCCTCGAACTAGTTTGCCGCAGGCCACAATCGGCGATTGTGGCACTTGGTCTTTGAGTAATTTTATTCTCTCTAACATAGCAGTAGACATAACTTACTCGTCACTCTCGCTAATGTGACTCAAACCTTGTTCTAACAAAAATTTGTCGATTACATCTTTGACTCGACGCTCTACCGTAATATCAACAGCATTTGATTTAGTGACAATCTCACATCCGCCGGATGATAATTCAGGTGACTCAATAAAATCCCAGCGATGTTTAGTGATTTCTTCTGGGCTAAAATGATTATTAACCAACTCAACATCATCGGGGTGCAAATGGATTTGATAGTATTTTTCTTGAATAGGCAAAGCTTTTAAACCTTCACTTAAAGCTTGAAAAATGAGGTCAGTATTGGTTTTAACTTCACTACGTATAACACCTTTAGCAAGGCTTACCGCCAATAACACCAGCTCTTTCTCTAATTCCTGCTCAACATTTGCTATTGGGTTTTGAATACTATCAATTAACGATATCCAGCTATTCAGATGTTGCTGTACCTGCTCTTCTCCTGAAGCCAAACCTTGGGTGGTTCCTTCTTCTAAGCCTTTCGCGATGCCTTCTTCTTGCCCTTTAGCCAAGCCCTCTTCGTATCCTTTAGCATAACCTTCTTGCTGGCCTTGGGAAAACCCTTCGGCATGGGCAGCCGCTCTAATCCCTTCTATTTCTTCAGCTGTAGGCGGTAATATTTCTATTTCAGGCTCAGGTGGCTCATATTTCCAATTAGATTTACGATTGAATGCGTTGGTTGACTTGTCATCTTCCGTTTGAGTAGTATCTTCTACGTAGGGTAAATCCCATGCTTTAAATTCCGCCTCTTGATCGACTTCTTGCTCATCTTTTCGCTCATCAACAGTCATACTTTACGTGCCTTAAAGCTGTCATTAGCTAAATTACAGGAATTCATCGCCACCACCGCCGCCTAACATAATTTCACCGGCGTCAGCCAAACGTCTGGCCACAGAGAGTATTTCTTTCTGCGCGGTTTCTACTTCACTAATACGCACAGGACCCATAGCTTCAAGGTCATCAATAAGCATTTCTGCAGCTCGCTTGGACATGTTTTTAGTGATTTTGTTTCTAAGTTCTTCTTCCGCCCCCTTAATGGCTTTAAGGAGTGCGTCTTGTTGCACTTCACGCAAGATAGCCTGAATCGCTCGGTCATCAACATCTGCCAAATTATCAAACACAAACATCAAGTCTTGAATTTGTTGACTCATTTCTTCGTCTTGTTCACGAATGGCGTCCATTAACTGACCTTCGATATTAGTATCTAAGTAGTTCATGATATCTGCTGCAGATTTCAAGCCGCCCATTTTCGCAGCTTGGGTGCCTGCTTGACCGGCAAACTGTTTCTCCATAATTTCGTTTAGTTCTTGTAATGCAGCAGGTTGTACTTCTTCTAAATTTGCTACCCGCATCATCAAATCCAATCGCACTTTTTCTGGGAACTGACTGAGGATTTCCGCTGACTGCTCGGCATCCAAATACGACATAACGATAGTTTGAATTTGTGGATGTTCATTACGAATAATACTGGCCACTTGTTTTGAGTCCATCCATTTTAATGAATCTAGGCCTTTTGCACCGGTACCCATCAAAATTTGGTCAATCAAGTTTGCTGCTTTATCTTCACCCAAGGCGGAGGTCAGCGCACGTTTCACAAAATCTGTGCTTTGGAAACCGATGGTGCTGTAGTTTTGGATTTCTTCGATGAAATGTTTATGTACCGCAGTGATTTTTGACTGTGTCATATCATCAATTTGAGCCATAGCTTGGCCCAGCTTTTGTACTTGCTTTGGCTCTAAGTGCTTAAGAATTTGCGCCGCATCATCTTCAGTCAAACTTAGCAGCAAAATAGCGGCTTTATCAACGCCTTCTAACTTACCAACGTCATAACCAGTGTCTTCAATTTGTTCTTCTTCAGCCACAGTCTAATCCTCAAATTGCAAAGTGTTAAGTCTAAACTTAATCATCAAGCATCATCCAGTTTTTCACTACTTGCGAAGATAATTCTGGTTCATTTGCTACCAGCGCCCTTACGGCTTTCAATACATCTTCATCCTTATGCAAATCTGGCAACATAAAGGTGCCATCAGCTGCAAAACCAACCTGCGACTCATCAAACTCTTCAGCCAATAAGCTAATAGTCTCATCACCTAAGTCTAACCCTTCATCAGCATCAAACTCATCTGCTTTCATATCATCAGGATTGATGAGTTTGCGTACCATAGGTCGCACAACGACTAAGATAAGCAAAGCAATGATAAAAATACCACCACCAAGTTTAAGCAAGGGTAAAAACTTAGGGTCTTCCCAAAATGGAATCTCTGCCAGCTCGACTTCGCCTTCACGGTTAAATGGAATGCTCACCACTTCTAAAGAATCTCCGCGAGTCACATCAAAACCAATACCACCTTGCAACAAGCGGCGAATATCCAATAATTCAGACTGCGCTCTAGGTGCAGTCGACACTGTGCCATCTGCAGCTGTGCTGCTCACATAATCTAAGGCCACTGAAACACTTAAACGGCGGATCATACCCACTTGCTGTTTAGTATAACTAACAGTGGTGTCTAATTCGTAGTTACGGGTTTCTTCTTTATGGTTACGCCCGGGAGTTTGCTGTGATCTGCTACTGCTGGCACGCTCGGGAATGTTTGAGTCTAAAGGAGGTTGATTGGTCAATGCACCAGGAATGCCGGCAATAACGCCACCTATACTGTTTTCTTCTACCGTCATTTCACTGCGTATTGCAGGTAAGTCTGGGTTGTAGCTGCGCTGCGTTTGTTCTACCGAGGTAAAATCCATAGTCACATCAGCTTGGGCTGTGTAATTGCCTAAGCCCAAGACTGGGATAAGGATTGAATCTATTTTTTCGATGTAGGCACTTTCACGCTTTTTCTCTAATTCGTATTCTTTACGCGAACGGGCGGATTCAGCCCCTTGCGATCCAGAATTCAACAAACGCCCATTGCTGTTCGTCACTGTCACTCGATCAGGCTCTAACCCCTGCACTGCTGAGGCGACAATATCTACTATAGAATTAACTTCTCCACTTGAAATCATCGACCCACGTCTGGTGGTAACCACGACTGTTGCGCTGGCTTTTTTCTCGCGACGAGCGAAGACATTTTCTTTAGGTAAGGCTAACAACACTTTTGCTCGTGCAACCGCAGTCATTTCTTCAATAGTACTAGCGATTTGTTGCTCTCTAGCATGTTTTAAGCGAACTTTTTCAACTCGTTGGCTAACACCAAAACCCATGTCTTGCATGATGATATCTGCACCCGCCGATTCACCTTGAGTAATACCTTGGCGGGTCATGCCTAATTTTATTTTTTGATATTGATCACTGCTTACATAGACGGTATTCCCTTCTAAACGGTAATCAATTTGGGCCTCATCGAGGTAATCAAGCGTTTCGATGAGCTCTTGTGTTTCCATTCTAGCTAGGGGGCGGTAATCGGGCTCTTGGGCCCAAATCAAAATAAACACCGCAATCGCGACACATATTACTAAGGCGATAATCAAGGTGATTTGACGCACCATATCGGTACTACCGATTGTGTCCATAAAACCAGATTTTTGTTCAGCACCTGCGTCATCTGGATACATGTCAGTACCCATATCACTCATTGCTAATTCTGTACCTGCTGCTTCAGCCACTATTTAGCTCCTAAACTGGCATACTCATGATTTGTTTGTAGGCTTCAAGCACTTTATTACGTACTTGAATGGTGGCTTCAAATGCAATTCCAGCTTTCTCTTTGGCCACCATCACATCCGCTAAACTTAAACTTTTATCACCCATCTCAAATGCCATAGCCCTATCTTTAGAGTCCAATTGCATTTCATTCACAGTGCCGATTGCATTACTCAGTAAATCAGCAAAGTTTTGTGATGAAGGATTACCTTGGATTGCATTTGACTCACCTAGACCCAATTTAGTCTCTGAGGCCATGCCCTGCATTTCTTGATAGATTGACTGTGCTTTGATGTCCATAAGATGCTCCGCTTGCAAAAGATGAAATGACGTATAGCGTCGTTTGGGTTAACTAACTACTTCTATAGCAAGGTAAGTGCCAAATAATAAGCGTTTTAAAAAACAAGAAATAATCAATATATTCAATGGGTTAAATTGAAATTAAACACATTTCTGAGGTGTCATATTCTTGACAGCTGATATATCAGACCAGAGACTTAGATCATACTTACTAATAAGTAGTCATTGGTAAATCAGCTGAAAAAGAAAAGCCACCGTTCAAGGTGGCTAAAGGGTTCACATCTGCGACGCTATAAACTGATTGTTAAGCTGGAAGTTCAATACCCACTTCGCGCATTTTGGCGAGTTTGTAACGCAAAGTTCTAGGACTGATGCCTAATCTTTCAGCCACATCTTTGCGACGACCTTTGCAACTTTGTAAAGTATCAAGAATGATTTGATGCTCTTGCTGACGCAGTTCAGAGCCTAACTTACTGTTATCGTCTTCAATAGTTTCAAAATCGAGGCGAGATGTTTGAGCCAATGCCGAAATATCTTGTTCTATCATTAAGTCTTGGGCATCTATCTGGTTACCGTCAGATAAAATCAGCGCACGTTGGATCACGTTTTCTAGCTCTCGTACATTACCCGGCCAGTTGTGTTGTAACAATTTACTGCGACCTGCCGCAGTTAATTTAGATATTTGGCTAGCTTGTTTTTGGCAATGACGTCCAATTAGATGTTCGGCTAAAGGAATAATATCTCCAGCTCTTTTATCAAGCGGCAATAAGGTTAGCGGAAACACATTTAGGCGATAATACAAATCTTCTCTAAATTCACCATCATCCACAGTTTGTTTTAAGTTACGGTTGCTGGTCGCAATCACTCTGACATCCAAAGCAATAGTTTTACGACCACCTAATCTTTCGACTTCTTTTTCCTGCAGTACACGTAATAATTTTACTTGTAGATTTAAGTCCATTTCACTGATTTCATCAAGTAAAATGGTACCACCTTGAGCTTGTTCAAATTTACCAGGGCAAGCTTGTATTGCTCCTGTAAATGCACCTTTTTCATAACCAAACAATGTCGCTTCGAGCATATTTTCTGGAATAGCCGCACAGTTGATAGCCACAAATGTTTGTTCACTGCGATTAGATTGATCATGAATAAAGCGTGCTAATACTTCCTTGCCTGATCCACTTGGCCCTAAGACCATTACTGTGGCTTCTGACCTAGCCACTTTTTTGGCTAAAGCGAGTAATTGTAGACTGCTCGGGTCGTCTGCCACTGGTGTACGTGATTCTACTTTTTGGGCAGGGGCATAACGGCCTACTAAATTAAGTAACACTTCAGGGGCAAATGGTTTAGATAAATAATCGGTTGCACCATCGCGCATCGCCTGAACAGCATCATCAATAGTGGCGTAGGCGGTCATCAATAATATGGCTAAATTTGGATATTTGTTTTTTATGTTTTTGAGAAGTGATAGTCCACTCATTCCACCCATTTGAATATCACTCACCACTAAATCGACTGATTGTTCTGACAATTTAATCATGGCTTGTTCGCCGCTGTCGGCTTCAATCACTTGATATCCGCCAAGTAATAACGTGTCGACTAGAGCCTCTCTTAGGCCTGCGTCATCTTCTACAATAAGCACTTTAGCTTGAATCATATTTTAGCTCCCCGCCGCATCGGCAAAATATTGTTGAGGCTGTATTTTTTCTATTGGCTCTATGGCTTGATGTGATGACTGACTGACATCATAAGTAGGTAAACACAGAGTAAAACAAGCACCACCATCGTCTAAATTAGTCACCTGCACTTTACCTTGGTGAGACTGAGCAACACTCCGAACCACTGCCAAACCTAAACCTGTACCGTTACTTTTAGTGGTGAAAAAAGGTTCGAAAACTCGATTTATATTTTCAACTTTAATGCCGGGACCATTATCTGTGACAGATAAATTCACCCAATCAGGGCTGTCACTTTGGCGACATGCAGCAATAGTAATCAACGCATTTTGCGGTTTTACGGTTAGCGCATTATGAATAAGATTTTGTAACGCTCCTGCTAAAGCAGTTTTATTACCCAAAATGACCACATCTGGCTCGGGTAAAGAAAGCACTAATTCAGCTTGCTGACTTTGCAACATAGCATCGGCACCTTGCTGCACTTCTTGCATTAAACTGTGTAGCGATATTTCGCTTACCACTTGCTCGTCACCACTTTTAGCAAACAACAACATATCGTTAACTTGACTTTCTAAGTCTCGTAATCTTGAAACTAGTTTGTCACTAAATCGTTCTCGAGACGTTTTATTTAAGGTGTTGTTAGACAGATTCGCGGCATATAACATAGCAGCAGATAAAGGGGTGCGGATCTGGTGAGCCAAAGAAGCAACCATTCTTCCTAGCGAGGATAACTTCTGCAAATGCCCGATTCGTTGCTGTAATTGTCGGGTTTCAGTCAGGTCAGTTAAAACAATAAGCTGGCCTGGTTCTTTTTCTAATGGAGTTATCGATAATTTGACTTTTCGACCGTCATAAAGGGACACTTCATGTCCATCATCTGCTTGGGGCTTGAATGAGCGAGCTATTATGGTTCGCCACAACTGCCCCTCTAATGGCTCACCTAACAGAGATTTAGCAAGGTTGTTTGATTGCCTAACGAACCCTTTTCCATCTATCACCACCACGCCAGCTGGCATAACTTGTAGCAAATGCTCCAAACGATTAGCCTGCAAACGTAATGCGTCTAATTCCTGAGTATTGGAAACATGTGACGCTTTCTTCATGGCATCATGCCTGACAACTTCGCCAAGAGCAGATAACGTATCATGCGGTGTTTCAATCAAGATGTTACTGGTACCCATACATTCCTCACGTCAAAACTTAGACAGAATAATTACAGGTAGGTTAAAGCACATGCCATGCCAACAGGAATGCACAGTAAAATCAAAAGGTTAGAGTGGATTATGGAAATAATATGACGTCAATGAAATGACGCAATGGGGTTGTTACTAGAAAATTTGGAGCTGTTGCCGTTAATCTTTACTAATATTGTACTTACGCATCTTTTCTACCAATGTAGTACGACGCATACCAAGAGCTTCGGCTGCTCTGGCGACCACCCAGTCTTGTTGCTCAAGGGCTTGGGTAATCAGACTGACTTCTAAGTCTGAAATATATTCTTTCAGATTTAACCCTTCAACGGGTAACTCAGTCGACAATGTACTGTCTTCACTATCATTACCCTGTTCGTATTCTTCACCATCAGCGCCGCCAAACATAGCGTTAATAGCCTCTCGCTCCAACAACTCATCAGGATAATCAGGTTCGTAAGCTTCGACATCTAGATGTTTATACTTACTGGGCAAATCACTCACATCGATCAGACGATTGGGATATAAAATCATCAAACGCTCGACCAAGTTCGATAACTCACGAACGTTACCCTTCCACTTGTGCTCCATCAAAGAGGTCATAGCGTTTGCTGTAAACTTTATTTGCGAATTATCTAATTCAAGTCTCGACACTAGCTCTTGCAGTAACAAAGGAATGTCTTCTTTCCGCTCACGTAAAGCTGGACTATCAATTGGAAAAACATTTAGACGGTAGTACAAGTCCTCTCTAAATTGTCCATCCTCAATCATAATTTCTAAGTTACGGTGGGTGGCAGCGATGACTCTTACATTACATTTAATTGGCTTAGTACCTCCTACCCTTTCGTAGGTTCGTTCTTGTAACACACGTAGCAATTTAACTTGCATTTGTAATGGCATGTCACCAATTTCATCAAGAAAAAGTGTGCCTCCTTCAGCTAGCTCAAAACGACCTTTACGAGTACTAACAGCGCCTGTAAAGGCTCCTTTTTCATGACCAAAAAGTTCGCTTTCGAGCAACTCACCGGGAATGGCACCACAGTTAATCGGAATAAAAATACTATCCGTGCGATTAGATAAGAAATGTACGTTACGTGCTATGACTTCTTTGCCTGTACCCGACTCACCGAGGATCAATACATTTGCCTCGGTTGGCGCAACTTGTTCAATTAAATGCCTAACACCTTGGATTTGTTTACTCTTTCCGACCAAACTTCTAAATAAACGAGTTTTATTATTGACGCTAGTTTTAGTATTGGGCTGACTGCGCTTGTACTCTTGGCAGCGGTGTAACATTTGAGTCAGTGCTGGATAGGTAATAGGTTCGCTAATGGCCCCAACAATATTTGTCTGTGGCTCAAAGGTTTCATAGTCGCCAACTAAAACAAAGGGGTGATGAGGAAACTTTTCACTGATATCGCAGGCTAATTCATGTGTAGCTGCATCGATTAAAACAGACTTGATATCATTATTGTCCCTAAGTGTTTCTATTGCAGAAGTGAATAAAACAATGCGACAAGGCTCACCAAGAAAAGTCAGAATGCTACTTAGATTATTTGCCCGCGCTATGTCAGAACTAATAATCAAAATATTGCTCATTCCACTCCCAGCCTTTTGTTGTCTTTATAATTAACTGTATTGTATATGATTTTAACCCTTCGAGGTGGGATAGCAATATTATTTAGGGTATTTTTAAAGTCGTATAATTTTCATACAAAAAACACAGAATGAAAAATTCACGCATAAAAAAAGAGCAGTCGAGCCGCTCTTTTTAGCATACAAAACTATTTTTTAACCATTAAGTAAAGACAATACTTGGCCTTGTTGTTGATTTGCAATGCCTTGAACCGCAAGACTAGTTTGACTCAATATACCTGCTGCTGCATTTTCAGATGTGGCCTGAGCAAAATCGGTATCTTGAATACGGCTTCTAGCAGCAGAAACATTCACATCAGTTTGAGTTAAATTTCGTGCTGCACTTTCAAATTGATTTTGAGTAGCACCTAAGTCAGCTCTGGCAATGCCTACAAATTCAGTCGCATCATCCGCTATAGCTAGCGCATCTTCAGCACCTTGGGCTGTGCTTAAATCCACATTCAGAATATCATTCAAGCTCGCCGCCACATCCTGGGTGGCCACGCCAATTTTCTGACCAGCATTTGCGCCAACCTGAAAATCAATATTGCCATCATTAGATAACAACGATTTACCAGCAAACTCAGTTTGCTCTATAGTTTGCGAAATGTTGTCTTGTAGTTGGGTGACTTCAGATTGGATCGCACGACGATCCGCATCATTTAACAGACCATTGCCCGATTGAACCGACAACTCACGGATACGATTCACGTCTTCGTTAATATTGGCTAAACCACCTTCAGCAACCTGCGTCAAAGACACGCCATCGAAAGCATTAGAAATAGATTGACGATTGCCCTCAACCTGAGTGGTCAAGCGGTCAATAATTTGCTGCGCCGCTGCACCATCAGCCGCACTGTTAATTCGCTTACCGGACGATAGTTTCTCGAGTATAGACTCTTGTTTATTTTGAACTTGTTGTATCAATGATGTATTTGATTCAGTATTAAAACCAATCATAAATTTATCCTCTCTTACCCAAGCGTAATAATAGCAGATTGAGAACTAGTGTGTAAAATACAACCAATTCGGCAAAGGTATGACAAACGATAACTACTTATAGATATTGATAAAAATTTAAAAAGCCGATTTAAATTACTAAATCACCTGAACTTCTCACAATAAATTCAAAGACTTATTCTTTTTTTAGACTTGCCGATAGAATATGATGAAGAGAATGCACATTGCCTGTCGATAATGAGTTTAGATAAAGTATGCTGAAGAACATCCGTTTACATATTGAGAAAGATGAACAAAAACAAGCCCTGCTTGATGAAAAATTAGCCGCTCACATACTCACAACTCATAACAGTAATATCAATGCATTTCAGCGCAACATACCTTCTTTGTTACCTTACGTTCAAACAACCAACCTTGCCAACTACTCTGTTTTCATTAATAAATATGGTGAGAATAATATTATTGATTACGGCATGGGCCGTACCTTTTATGGCTTTCATCCAGAAGAAGATGTGCTCGAACAATTATCAAGGATAGAGCAACACTGCCCTGAGGTTTTGTTCCAAACACAACTATCAAGCTTTGAGGATGACTCCCAAGCAGCACTTAGTATTGAAGAGTTAGCAAGTGTAAAACTCAGAAACCAGCAACCACCTATGCCATATGAAATTGAATGTTTAGTCGTGCTTGGATGTGGGCTTGGCATTCACTTAAGTCACTTGTTAAAACAGCACAAAATTAAAAACCTGCTGATTTACGAACCAGAATTGCAGTACTTCCAATGTTCGGTCATGACCACGTCATGGCAAGAAATTTTCACTCTTGCTAAAGAACACAATACCGCTATTTTTCTGCAACTTGAAAAAGATGGCAGAGACCTGATTAAAGACGCAAACGAACTAATTGAACACTGTGCTATTTCCAGCTTTCATATTTACAAACACTACAATCATCAAGTATTCGACTCATTGTACAAAGATTTAACCGAGCGAAGTTGGAATGAAATTGAAAATAGTGGTTTTAAACTTAAGTCGAAGGAAAGTTACTTAGACTTCCTGCCAAGTTGGACGCCCAACATAGACTTAGCCACCCATTCGTTGTTAACAGCACCAAACGATAAGTTAACCAATAACCTCAAGGCCTTTAAAAAGTTTTTCCCTGATATTTATAAAGAATACAAAGATTACACACCAAAAAAATGGCTACCAATCGCCAGCTCAGAAGGTGAAGTCAACCTGGTTAAAATTGACAGTTTACACTCATGGTATGGTCAATCCCCCAAAGATGATTGCACATTAAACTTCGAAAACTTTAACGAACAACCCAACAAAGACGGCCTAGTACTGGGGTACAGAGGCACCAAACTCGCACACTACATTCATTATCAATTTGTAAAAGAAACCGAAGAACTGCTGAAACAAGCTGAAGAAGAAGTAGGTGCCCTGCCCGATAATGTGCCATCAATCATCATGTTTGGTTTAGGTGTAGGCTACCAATTAGAAAAATTACTTGATGAGCATACAGTCGAAAAGCTGTTTATTTGTGAGCCAAACCCAGACTTTTTTTATGCCTCGCTATTTGCAATAGATTGGCAAGCTATATTTGAAACAGTGGAAGAATCAGAAACACGTATTTACTTAAATATAGGCGACGACGGCACTAACTTATTCAGAGACTTATTGAGTCAATTCTACGCAATTGGCCCTTATATACTTAACAGCACCTACTTTTATCAAAGTTACTACAACGCCTCTTTAAACTCCGCCATCAGCCAACTAAGAGAGCAGTTGCAAGTGGTAATAAGTATGGGCGAATATTTCGACCATGCTTATTATGGTATCGCACACACAAAAGAAGGTATGCGGCGAAAGATCCCTATTTTGGCTGCCAACCCCGCAAGCAAACTCAGTTATAACGATAAAGAAGTCCCCATATTTATTGTAGGCAACGGCCCCTCATTAGACAGCTCGATTGATGCCATCAAAGAATGGCAAGGCCAAGTCATTGTGGTTAGCTGTGGAACCGCACTACAAGCCCTACACAGGCATGGCATCACACCGGATTTTCATGCCGAGATAGAACAAAACAGAAGCACCTATGACTGGGCAGTATTGATAGGCGATTTAGAATATTTAAAAGACATCACCCTCATATCATGCAACGGCATTCATCCAGACACATGCGATTTATACAAAGATGTGTTGATAGCGTTTAAAGAAGGCGAATCTTCTACAATATCTGCACTCAACGTATTAGGCCGAAAAAACTTTGAAACATTACTCAACGCTTTTCCAACCGTAAGTAATTTTGCAATCGACTTATTCAGCACAATCGGGTTCACCAGTATCTACCTAATTGGAGTAGATTTGGGTTTTGTAGATGTTAAACACCACCATTCAAAGTCATCAGGTTATTACCAAGAAGATGGAAAAGAAACCTATGATTTTACCAAAAGCGCTAACACCTCACTGATAGTACCAGGGAATTTTCGCCCGACAGTCAATACCAAGCACGAGTTTAAAGTATCTAGACAAGTTATCGAACAAGTGACCAGCGCAAAACCTAAAGGGCAGGAATTTTATAATTGTAGTGATGGAGCAAGAATTAGTGGCACATTACCTATTAGGCCAGATGAATTGCTAATAGTGGTAACTGAACAACAAAAAACACAAATCGTTGAGAAGTTAAAGACACTAATCTTTTCGACTAAAGATATCAGTAATTACTCAGAGAGATTTGAAAAACAGTTTTCTCAGGACTTATTAATTGAAGAACTGAGTACACTTCAAACACTTTTAGAAAAAGACGTAACCTGCAAAGAAGATATCGAGCGGGTTATCAACAAACAAAAAGAAATGTTGTTTGCATCTTATAAAACCGGAAATTCTTTATTATTTTATTATTTGTACGGTACTGTGAATTACGCCAATGCTGTTTTAACCAAACTACTAAACAATAAAACAGACTTAGAAGATGTACACAGTCTTTGTTACTTAGCAAAAGATAAATGGCTGGCAACACTGACACAAATTAACCAACTAATTTCTCTGAATAATTCAGACAATTTTGACGTTTCCGCTTTTAATTTAATGAAACGAGAAATGCGTATGTTAGAACAACATTGTGGCAGTTGTTCTATATTAGTTGTGACTGACTCAAAGGCATTTAAGGAAGGTATAAGTGTTATTTTGGCAAATGAGTTTTGTTGGTTAAATAAGATTAATATTATATCCCCTCAACAAATTAACGCCTATTCACACACACCAGATTATGTAATATACCATCTAGAAAAACCGTTACCTTCACCATTATTAGGCAAAAAAAACACCATAGTTACCACACAGACATATGAAAACATCCCAGCAAACTATAATGGCTTCACTTATCTAAAAACGCCTTTAATTAAAAACAAATCTATTATTGAATGTCAGATTTTTTTCGCTAAGGTTGCGATTACGGCCTGCCTAAATTCAGATAACTGCAACTTTATTCTGCCTAAGTTTATAGCATTGCAAGATATTGATAATAAAGAACAATTTGTCAATATTCCAGAGACAGAACATCTGATCTATAACAATCGCCTTTATCTTTCTTTATACTTTAAAAGTGATAAACAACATACTAAAAAAGTAGAAAATAATGGCAGCAGAATAAAGAAAATAATCGGTGAATTGCAAATTAAAGACTTAATTTTTTATTTGTTTACAGAAACACAGCGACTTGCACGTGATCACAGAATGGCTAATTTGGTTAAGCTTGCAAACTCAACAGCGAGTAAACATTTTGACCAGTAAAAACCCTACGCTTAACATCTTAGACAAATTACAAACTAAACATATGCCCAATGCGGTATATTGCCGTGTGACCTTGCATAAGCAGCCTGAATATAAACATGCCATAAACAGGGCTTTGCTTGTTAACAACAATAATAAACAGCAATTGGTCTCGTTTTCTCTCATGTCGGTTTAGTGGAGTACCTAGCACATGCCATTAGTTCAAGGCTTAAACACTGCTTTTATTGTTTCATCAGGACGCACAGGCACTAAATTTATGGCCGATTTTTTTGCCGCTAACTTCAATGATGTAACGAGTACTCATGAGCCTGCTCCTGATTTTTTTGCTATTGGCACAAAAAAGTTTATCGAAAAACGCCCACCACAAAGAACACAGCAATCAATCTTTAATGCAAGAGCAGCAGTTATCGAAATAGCCAAAACAACTAGGTGCAGCCACTACATCGAATCAAATCCCAACCTCGTTTATATTTTGAGTGACATAGATGTTGTGTTCCCTGAGAGCAAATTCGTGTATATCGTTCGCGATCCAGCCGATACCGTAAGATCAATGTTTAGCAAGTCTCCGGATAATAGCGGTGTCGCTTTGTTTTATGCTGCAACAGATAAACGCAGAAGACTAACAGCAAAGGATTTAGAAGATGATCCATGGCACAGTCAGTGGCATACATTTAATCGATTCCAACGCATATGTTGGTATTGGCAATTTGCTAATGAGCAAGCCATAAAATTTTGTTTAGATAACCCTCGCTGCCTGACGGTTAAATATGAAGATATATTTGGCTCAAATTCGGTAAATACATTAGATCAAATAACACACTTTTTAGGGCTACAAAGCCAACAAAAAGGAACCTTTTCGAAAGAATCCACACGTGAAAGAAAGAACACCAATCCTGAGGTTTTACTTGAGAAGATAGATAAATGGAGCCAAGAGCAAAAGCGTCAATTCAACAACATACTAGGCAATACCCGTAATAAGCTTGGGTATTAATCAACATCACATTGCAACTATTAAGAGTTAACCGGAGTCAGGTATGCACGCTGTAATTTTAGCCGGTGGTTTGGGAACACGTCTACGTCCATTTACGGAAGTGATCCCAAAACCATTATTACCTTTGGGTGAGAAATCCCTGCTTGAAATTCAAATTGAGCGATTGAAGACAAGCGGTTTTGATACTATTCACATCGCACTAAATTATAAAGCAGACTACATTGCTTCATTTCTTGGAGATGGCTCCCGTTATGGCGTCAAGCTTAATTACAGTGTAGAGGAGATACCATTGGGTACTTGTGGGCCGTTATCTTTGCTCAAAGGCCACATAGATGGTCCGTTCATTATGATCAATGGAGACATTCTGACTAAGCTCGACTTTAACATGCTGGTTAATATCGCAAGTACTAAGCAAGATTGTGACCTTACAGTGGTAACTAAAATTATTACTACGCCTTTTAGGTTTGGTGATGTGAAGTCTGACGATAATTTTATTTACGGTGTAACAGAAAAACCTGAGCTAAAATTCGAAATTTTGGCGGGAATATATTACTTCACAGAAAAGATATTCGACTTAATCCCAGATAATACTTATTACGGCATGGACAATTTAATTCAAGATATGCTCAAAGCCAATAAAAAAGTGGGTAAGTTTCAACTGAATGATTATTGGTTGGATATCGGCATGGTTGAAGACTATGACAAAGCCAATAAAGAATACACTAAAAACTTTTTGAATGAGTAAGCCTTAAGGTATTTACCATGAACGATTCAACCTTAGCGCTTATTGGTCGAGAAGCGTCACTGTTTAACCAAGATCTAATAACACATGCACGTCAATTGCGCGAAGTGATACAAAACGCTTCATTTTTAGTGCTTGGCGGTGCTGGCACCATTGGGCAAGCGGTGGTGAAAGAAATTTTTAGCCGCTCTCCATTAAAACTCCATGTGGTTGATATCAGTGAAAACAACTTAGTGGAGCTAGTAAGGGATATTCGTAGTTCGTTTGGTTACATTAAAGGTGACTTTCAAACCTTTGCACTGGATATAGGAAGTGAAGAATATGACGCTTATATTCGTCAAAATGCTGGATTCGATTATGTGCTTAACCTGTCAGCCTTAAAACATGTAAGAAGCGAGAAAGACCCCTTTACGTTAATGCGAATGATCAATACTAACGTGCTAAATACCAATAAAACCCTGACTCAATCTATTGAGCATGGTACATCCAAGTATTTTTGCGTTTCCACAGACAAAGCTGCTAACCCCGTTAATATGATGGGCGCATCAAAGCGCATCATGGAATCGTTTTTATACAGATACCAAAACCAGATAAACATTTCATCTGCAAGATTTGCCAATGTTGCATTCTCTGACGGTTCATTACTGCATGGATTTAATCAGCGCATCAAAAAAAGACAACCCGTAGTAGCCCCGCAGGATATAAGACGTTATTTTGTGACACCAAAAGAATCAGGCGAATTATGTTTGATATCGTGTGTTTTTGGACATGATCTAGACATATTTTTCCCAATATTATCGCAAAAATCCCATTTACTTAGCTTTGCTAAAATTGCTGAACGTTATCTGGAGCAGCAAGGCTATGTACCGTTTCATTGTGAAAATGAAGAAGAAGCTCGGCAATTCTTTTCTTCGCCAAGCAACACTAAAGATCGTTACTGGCCCTGTGTTTTTTCTAATAGCGACACAACAGGTGAAAAAGAATATGAAGAATTTTTTACCCAGCGGGAACTGGTAAATCGCGAAAGCTTTAGCGAAATAGGGATAATAAAGAACAACGCGTCATATGATGAAAAAAACCTTGTGAACTTTGAGACTGAGCTAATGAAAATAAAGTCTCAGCGAACGTGGAATAAAAAGCAGTTAGTGGCACTTTTTCAAGCCGTATTGCCCGAATTCCAACATGAAGAAAAAGGTAAATATCTAGATAGTAAAATGTAGCACTTAATGAGCGACTTGCATTAAATTGGTTTAGAAAGTGAGGGGGAAAGCTTGGCAGACAATTTTCTATAAGTTAAGAGGTTTTGCTTTAAAAAAGTTACAGCTGTAAATTATACTGAGACATATAAACAATCTAAATTCACCTAACTATATTAAAGTCATTGTGCTTAGTTAGTTGAAATGCTTAACTTATTTATATTGTGAGCTATTTTGAAATGGATAAACAGTGAAAAACTTTGGCTTAGTAGGTGCCGCTGGGTACATCGCTCCGCGTCACATGAAAGCAATAAGTGATACGGGGCAAAATCTCGTGGTCGCTATGGATAAAAACGACTCTGTAGGCATTATCGATAGTTATTTTCCCGATGCGCATTTTTTCACTGAGTTTGAGCGTTTCGATCGTCACATCGACAGTTTGCGCCGCACTAACTCCCCCGATAAATTAGATTTTATTAGTATTTGTTCGCCTAATTATTTACATGACTCACATATGCAGTTTGCATTACGCGCTAATGCCGATGTGATATGTGAAAAACCACTGGTATTGCACCCATGTGATATCGATGGCCTACAAGCACTGGAAAAAGATACCGGAAGAAAAGTAAATTCGATTCTGCAACTGCGCTTACATCCTTCAATTATCGCTTTTAAAGAAAAAGTAGAAAATAGCCCCGCTGACAAAAAATTTGATGTGGAACTTACCTATATTACTTCTCGTGGTAATTGGTACTTAGAGTCGTGGAAAGGTGACAACAATAAGTCTGGCGGTATTGCCACCAACATTGGTGTGCACTTTTATGACATGTTGCATTTTATTTTTGGCGATTTAAAAGAAAACCGCGTGCACTATACCTCGGCCACTAAAACGGCTGGTTATTTAGAATACGAAAAAGCCCGAGTGCGTTGGTTTTTATCAGTTGATTTAAACGATGTACCCAAAGAAGTATTAGCAACGGGGCAACGTACCTTTAGAGCCATTACTGCCGACGGTGAACATATCGAATTTTCGGGTGGTTTTACCGATTTACATACCATCAGCTATCAGAATATTTTAGATGGTAAAGGCTTTGGTTTAGATGAAAACCGCACTGCTATCGAAACGGTCGCTCATATTCGCAACGCTACCCCAGAAGGTTTGGTAGGCGATTATCATCCTTTCCTTGCAAAGTAAGAGTATAAACGCATGCAATATCAAGTTCATGACAGCGCCATAGTCGACGAGGGAGCCCAATTGGGCGAAGGGTGCCGAGTGTGGCACTTTGTACATGTATGCTCTGGTGCAAAAATTGGCAAGAACGTGTCGCTTGGGCAAAACGTATTTGTTGGTAACAAAGTTGAAATTGGCAACGAATGTAAAATTCAAAACAATGTATCGGTTTACGACAACGTTACCCTAGAAGACGGGGTGTTTTGTGGGCCCAGCATGGTATTTACCAATGTGTATAACCCCCGCTCGTTTGTTGAACGCAAAAATGAATACCGCAATACCTTAGTAAAAACTGGCGCCACCCTTGGAGCGAACTGCGCCATAGTGTGCGGGGTAACCATTGGGCAATTTTCGTTTGTGGGGGCTGGGGCCGTTATTAATAACGATGTACCCGATTATGCCCTTGTAGTGGGTGTGCCTGGCAAACAAATTGGCTGGATGAGTGAGTTTGGTGAGCAGCTTGACTTACCTTTAAGCGGCGCTGGCAGTGCGCGCTGTATTCATACTCAAGCTATTTACCGTTTAAACAACAATGTTGTGACCAAAGAAGCGAAATAAGCCATGCAGTTCATAGATTTACAGGCGCAATATCAGCATTTAAAAACTAAGATCGATAAGCGTATTCAAACTGTGCTCGACCACGGCCACTATATAATGGGCCCTGAGGTGCAAGAGTTAGAAGAAAAACTTGCAGACTATGTTGGCGTAAAACATGCGATAAGCTGCGCTAACGGAACCGATGCCCTGCAGCTTGCGTTAATGGCCATAGAAATCAAAGCGGATGATGCCGTTTTTTGCCCCACTTTTACGTTTTTTGCAACGGCCGAAGCGCCGGCTCTAATGGGTGCTACACCAGTATTTGTCGACTCAGACCCCGCGACTTTTAATATTTGCCCTTTTGATTTAGAAAAGCGCATCCAGCGCACCATTGACGAAGGAAAGCTGACTCCAAAAGTCGTCATTGCCGTCGATCTATTTGGTTTGCCAGCAAACTATCCTGAGCTTGAAAAAATCGCGAAAAAGTATGGTTTGATCCTATTTGAAGACGCAGCCCAAGGTTTTGGCGGCAGCATTAATAATCAAAAAGCGGGCAGTTTTGGTGATATCGCCACCACAAGTTTTTTCCCTGCTAAACCACTGGGTTGCTATGGCGACGGTGGTGCAGTGTTTACCAACAACGATGAATACGCCGAATTAGTGCGCTCGTATCGATTACATGGCAAAGGCCAAGATAAATACGATAATGTTCGAATTGGTGTAAATAGCCGACTAGACACTATTCAAGCCGCAATTTTGCTAGAAAAATTTGCGGTATTCCCCGATGAACTCATTAAAAGAAATGCCGTGGCAAATTGCTACACAACTTTACTTGGTGAAACGTTTGCGCCCCCAAAAGTACCAGATGGTTTTTATAGCTCTTGGGCGCAGTACACACTTGTGGATGATAATCGCGATAAATGCATGAGTGCTTTAAAGAGGCATGATATCCCCAGTGTTATTTACTACGGAAAATGTATGCATCACCAAACCGCATTTGCAGAGGTGTCAAAAAGTGTTTCGCTTCCAGTAGCCGAATCATTGTCCAGCCGCGTATTTAGTTTGCCTATGCATCCATATTTAAATTCAAGTGGTGTTCAGAAAAAAGTAGTGGCTGCACTTTTAACACACCGCACTGTTTAAACAATGATGAGAATTACAGTGGTTTGCAAGACTTCACATTTTTGTTGTAAGCAACCTACAATTTTAATTTTTTAAGCTTTAACAGTTAAGGTTTATATGATGGTTATCAGGAGATAAAATTGCTAGCAGCTTTGATGCAATAGGATAATATCGAGATTATTGTTAGTTAGAAAATTAAGTTACAGTGTTTTGTTGTTTTCTAGCCTTGTTTCTTAATTAAAACGTTAGCAAGCCAAAAGCGAATGGTGTTTGTCTTTGATCAAATAGTAGCGCTAAAAATAGTATTGGAAGAAAATTATGGAAAAGGTAGGAGTAATAGGCCTGGGGTACGTAGGTTTACCATTGGCTTTAAGGTTTGCCGAATGTGGCTTTAGCGTTTTAGGTTTTGATGTTGATGAATCAAAAGTACAAAAAATTGCCAACAACCAAACTTACATTAAACAATTTAGCTCTGATACTATAAAAAGAGCAACAGACAATGGTTTTTCAGCTACTACTGAATTTTCGCGTGTTAGCGAGGTAAATGCCGTTATCATTTGTGTGCCTACGCCACTCAATAAATATCGAGAGCCAGACCTTTCTTACATTGTTGATACCATACAATCGCTGCTGCCGTATTTAGTTAAAGGTCAGGTATTGTGTCTTGAAAGCACCACCTACCCGGGTACCACTGAAGAAGTGCTTAAGCCGCTAATTGAAAGTAAAGGCTTTACTATAGGCGAAGACTTTTACTTAGTTTATTCGCCCGAGCGAGAAGACCCAGGTAACACTAAATTTAACACTCAAACTATTCCTAAAGTGGTGGGAGGCTCGACTAAAGCTTGCCTTAAGGTAGGTATTGCACTCTACGAAAAAGTCATCAACGAAGTGGTACCTGTTAGCAGCACCCAAACTGCCGAAATGACCAAGTTGCTCGAAAATATTCACCGTGCAGTCAATATTGGTTTAGTGAACGAAATGAAAATTATTGCCGATAAGATGAGTATCGATATTCATGAGGTGATTCGCGCTGCAGCCACTAAACCTTTTGGTTTTGTAGCCTATTATCCCGGCCCTGGCTTGGGCGGCCACTGTATTCCAATTGATCCCTTTTACCTAACTTGGAAAGCAAAAGAATACGGTCTAAACACACGCTTTATCGAATTGGCGGGCGAAATCAACAGCGACATGCCTAAATGGGTAGTGACTAAAGTGGCCGACGCATTAAATGAGTTTGGTAAAAGTATAAAAGGCAGCAATATTTTAATATTGGGTGCTTCTTATAAAAAGAACGTTGATGATATGCGTGAGTCACCTTCGGTTGAAATCCTAAAAATGCTTATGGATAAAGGTGCCGAGGTTGATTACTCTGATCCTTGGACCAAAAAATTACCAAAAATGAGGAAGTACAATATCGACATGGACAGTGTTGATATATCCGCTGAGTCCATTGCCAAATATGATTTAATTTTACTGGCCACCGACCACGACGATTTTGATTACGACTTAATCCAAAAGCACGCCAAAGTGATTGTAGATACTCGAGGTGTGTATGGCTTTGATGTTGAGAACGTGGTGAAGGCGTAAACTACTAGTTCTGTTAAGATGAATATACTTTAGGTGGTCTCACCTAGCTGCTAAATCAGCTACAGAAATGCGGGGTTTGCAGGACGCTTACTTTTAGTTGCTATAGTCAAAAAGTCAGTCGTTCAGAAGGTGATCGCCACTATGATTCGGAGTAAACCTCCCAAGAACGATGTTGCTAGACGTGCTCTTTAGGCAATAAAAAGTAACAAATAAGGTTTCGATTTCGGCCACAAGCTGCATCTCATATTAAGTTCAATTTTACAGCAGTGTAATGTAACTTTACTCCTTAAATAGGAGTAATTACATTGAATCATTTGCCAATGCTAAAACCCAATTTTCTAACATTTTACTGTTGTGACTAATTTCACAGATTTTGGCTTTTGCTTGTTGTTGATCCTTTCGAGCATAATGCTCTGCGAGGACTAATTGAAAACACTCAGCTAATTTATCTACATGTGATATTTGATGGAGGCCATTTAGTGCTTCAAATTGTTCATATGGAAGCCAAGTCCCAGTAAGAATTTGTGCCCCTGCAAACAATGACTCTTGCATTGCACCACTTAACTGATCATCAGTTTGAATGTTAATTAGTATATCCGTGCTTTTACGCAAGCGACCTACAGTTTCATTACTAACGAGGCGATTAATCACTAAAGAATTAATAGGCACAGTTTTTAGCCTTGCTTTTATTTGTGCCGCAGATTTTCCTATAGGGTAGGTCATGGGAAAAACAAAAAAACACTTGTCCAAGACACAGTTGGGCATCTTAATTATCTCATCAATAATGAGATCATGGCGTTGCGCTGGGCTTGCATTGGTGCCACACACAATAATCTTTTTATCTGTTGGCAAAAACAAAGCCTGCTTTGATTGTTCAACTGTTTCAGTTGTTTCCAGCGACTCTATCGTCGACAACGTGCCCAGAGGAAATCGACAAAGGAAACACTTCTTTGGGTTAACTTGATAGGCCACTTGTGCTTGTTTTGCATATTCATCATTGGTGAAAATCAGTGAATCACAAAAATGATAAATGGGGCGAAGTTTTTGCCGCATCTCATTTGAGGCTTTTGCAAAATCACTGCCCCAAGTTACAAGACTAACCTTGTGGGCGAACTGTCGAAATATAGGCAACATGGGTAAATAATCGAGCTGCGCGTAGTGTAGACAGACGGTGCTATATTTTTTGTTTTTAAAAACCGATGAAAGTAACAAATATATGTAGAGCGATAATTTACTTGCTGTTGATTCAGACATCCAGCGCTCAAGTTGTTGCTTGAGTGGATTATTAAGTGCAAAAACATCGATTTTTAAGTCAGGGTTAGCCCCAAGTAACTCATCTTTAAGCCAATCTACAAATTGTGTTCCTGAGCGCCTAGTGACAAACAAATATCTCATATGAAAACTAATGATCCGTAGTCCTTCCTGAGCTGTTTTAACAGTACATCGCGGTCTTTCACTACTGTAACTAATACTACTTCGTTCTCAAATTGAGACAGCGCGTCAACCTGCAATACTGGGATGTTAGGCCATAATGTGTTGCCATGAGTTGCCCTATCGAAAAACCCTTTGACCTCTATAGACATTTCTTCACAGATAATGGCCACCTCTATGCCAAGCTGACCAGCGCCATAAATATAAACTGAGGATTTAGCGTGATTACTAAGCTTTATTGTCCACTTTTCTAAGTCAGTTCTAAAAAGTGACTGCTTAATTTTATTTAACATTAGAAAGTTCCCACTCTTTTTCTAAAGGCATATAGTGATCAAACACAGGTGAAGCATAGAAGAATTTTACTCATATTGATGATTACACAATAGCTATAACATCTGCTCTGATGGAAGTTCAAAATCTACTTGTAGTCCCAACACCATACGAAAATGCGACTCACGATTTGCTGGCGGAATGACAGTTTGAGAATAGGTGAAATCATCTAAATCAGGCAGCGCTAATATGCTGTCCAACAACTTTTCAGGCTGTTCAACATATTCAAGTAACGCAGACAAACTATGCTGGCTCAATAACTGCCTTGATTTATCGTATTCTGATAACCTTAGATGTAACAACACAGCATAAAGTATTAGTTGTACACTATACTCTACATACTCTCCACGCATTTTCATCATAGAAAAATATTTTTCTACATGTTGCTTAGCCACTAATAACTGACCTTGAATAAGTAATGAGCCCACTGTGCCAACAACAGCTTCTGTCATCAAAGGATACACAGCTACAACGGCTAAATATGCATCTGCTGCCCCTTGGTAATCTAAAAATCGCCATGCCTTTCTGGCCATGATAAGGGACTCAGTGATACTACTTTGCGGAGTCACTATTAAAGATTTCTGAGCCTCGTGCATTTCGATTTCAACAAACTCTCCCATGACATTGCTCTGCACTATCTGACAAGCATCCTTTTTGGCTTGATACGCTTGCCACCATTTCAAAATATGTTGACGGTGATATGCACGATGTTGTGTTTCAACCAGCGCCTGACCAGCAGCCACTACTTGTTTATACTCATCAGGGTTATCTAGATAATATCTAATTGTTTGTAAAACATTGTTGGTATCAACAAAACAACAATTTACCCTATCTTTAAAACCTAACTCCTTTAAAACAGGTGACGCGTTGGTCATCAACATTGAACCACATGCTGGCACTTCGAATAATTTTTTTACTGGGATATCTTTTAAACTGGTACAGCCAAACATGAACTGGGTACGGTTCATTATTTTTATAAAGGGTTCACCGGTAATTCCGTGATCTCTTAGTCCTGTTGGCCTTGGAAGCACATAAGTTGGAAACTCTGGTGTTACTCTGGCGGCAACTCTTTTTCTCCATGGATAACTGCTGGCCCCGAAGAACCCTGCACCGTAAAACCCACACATAATATCTTTATCTAAATCAAGATTGCGAAACAGTTGATGGTTGTAAGTATTCGGCACAAAAACCTGACGATTGCGCCATTTTTCGGGGTAATAATCATGGTAAAAATCGTGACTAAAAATAGCTTCTGGCTGCAAAACATCGAAGTATTTAGCTAAGGCATGATGACTGTGATAATGCGCATCCAAGGTACTGTAAACGACTATGGGACGATTTACCGCAGCTGCTTTTAAAAGGTTAGCTTGAGGTAAAGGTAGACGCTGTAACGCAGGACCAGGATCGAGCATGATAATATCTGGCTGCACTTTACGGATGCTTTGGACTGGGTCGCTAAAATTGTCTTCAACTGTCAGAGAAAACTGCTCTGCAAACGCCGCATAATTGGGTTCTACCATGCCTTTGTAAAAATAAGGATGGGCTTTACTCAACTTCAAGGATTGAGAAAACGCCAGCATTTTTGCTTTAGGCATAATCTTTCTCTCGGCTTTGTTCAATTTCACTCAATAAAGCTGGCCCGCAAATTAACTCAAGAAATTCCTTAATTTCAGGTAACCTTGAATACAAAGACTGAAACTCATTCAGACAAAACATTTTTCGCTTACCTTGCTCGATAAGTCCAAATAAGAATTCAATTTTTTCGGGGGTACCAGCACGACAGAGTTCAAAACTAAAATGCACCATTAGCTCTGTGCTCTTTAAAATACCCTTGTCACTATTGATAGCAAAATGATTAAACAATGATTCAGGCAGAAACTGAGATTCATGTCTAAATTTGTAGCGGATATTGTTACTAAATGCTTGAGGGTGAAGCTCAGCCAAATCAAACATAGTGGATTTTAACAGTGGATAAAATCCGTGACTGGAAATAAGAAATTTAGACTGGTCAAAACCTTGCATATTTGCAGCCTTTATCATCCCTTGTTGATGCAGGGTCAGTGCAGTCCCTTCATCAATACTCCCCCAATCAGCATAAATAACAGTCTTGCCTTTCTCATAAAAAAAACTTTTTGTCACAGAATTGCCAAACATCAAATCGTCATTTCCACAGATAAAATGCTCACTTAAGCCTTGAATACTAGACAGCATAGTAGTTAAACAACGGGTATTAAATGTTGGTAAGAACTCTTCTTTACCTTTAAATAGTTCTCTGTGATCAACCATTTCTATGCGATCCAAATGCAACTTAGGTATATCTAAAAATGCAGGAACTTGATTGTCAGTTACCAAATAAATTTTTCTATACCAAGGCGCATGTTGCTTAATTGACCGCAAGCAATATCTTAATTCATTGTGTTGTACAAAACGTTTTAAATCTGTTGATTGTTCGGCATTTTTGATTGATTCAAGCCGGAAATCTGCCAGGTACTTAGACCTTTTGCGCTCATGTTCCGGATCATTACCGTCAACCCATAAAATGACAAAATCGATAGGAAAATCTTTTTCCACATCATCACTAACATTTCCACTATATGACAAAGCACTCATGTTTTAATCATTCCAAGGCTTTAACTATGTCTAACACACCATCCAATCCTTGTTTTATTTTCTGAATGGTTTGTGGATCAATTTTTGCGAGTGATAATTTTAGCTGCGTGGTAGAAATGGTCGGGGTTCTTGGTAAATAAATGACCTTACATACATTTTGTAAGTCGTCGAACTTACCTTTCCAGTCTTCCCCCATTCCAAATAAAGTTACCCCGTACTTTTTAATGTCGCTGCTTTTCTGATCCCAATCATTTTCTGGGATCACTTCATCGACACAAGTTAACG
>Ga0209712_10000768_pt1 | contig 27702 bp, 27 predicted proteins | sample ArcOceMetagenome_FD_187443 | JGI IMG/M metagenome (GOLD analysis project Ga0209712, IMG submission 187443) | Marine eukaryotic phytoplankton communities from Arctic Ocean - Arctic Ocean - Greenland ARC118M Metagenome (SPAdes) (version 2) | ecosystem: Environmental > Aquatic > Marine > Oceanic...
GAACGCAGCTTAGACCTAGATTTACTGCTGTACTCTAATAGCCAAATCCACACACCTAGGCTCACCGTGCCCCACAACTTTATGTTAGAGCGCGGCTTTGTTTTATATCCACTTTCAGATATTGAGCCCGAACTGCAGCTGCCTAATGGAAAAGCACTAAAGGACTACTTAGATACGGTGGAGTTTGACCTGACACCAGTCGTTTAAGGCTTTTTCCATTGTTGCAAGAAACTGGCGCATTCAAGCTAAGCCTCGTAAAACTGGCCATTCCCTGCAACAATTGCTTACAAAGGTCGAATTTGACCTACCTAGAGTAGAAAAAGGCAATTGACTTAGACCTGTCTTATCAGGACTATACGCCCATATTAAATTTACCAGTGAGCCCCGTATGCGCAATACCACCATTCAAACCCTGCATAAATGCAAGCAAGCCGGAGAAAAGTTCGCCGTAGTCACAGCCTACGACGCCACTTTTGCTCACCTTGCAAGCGATGCTGGCATTGAGGTGATATTGGTAGGTGACTCGCTGGGCATGGTTCTACAAGGGGAGGACAGCACAGTGCCTGTTACCCTAGAACACATGTGTTACCACACTCAAGCCGTGAAAAATGGCAATCAAGGCAGCTTAATCATGAGCGATCTGCCATTTATGTCTTACGCCACACCCGAGCAAGCCATTGATAGTGCCGCCATGCTGATGCAGGCCGGTGCACAAATGGTCAAATTAGAAGGCGGTGCTTGGTTGGTTGATACGGTAGAAATGATGAGCGAGCGCGGTATTCCTGTGTGCGCCCACCTTGGTTTGACCCCACAATATGTACATAAGTTTGGCGGTTACAAAGTACAAGGCCGTGAAGACGCTGCAGCAACACAAATGATTAAAGACGCTCAAGCCATGGAAGCCGCTGGTGCTGACATATTATTACTTGAATGTGTGCCATCTGAATTGGCCAAAAAATTAACCGAGTCTGTGTCTATCCCGGTGATCGGCATTGGCGCGGGCAGTGACACCGATGCACAAGTATTAGTGTGCTACGACATGCTAGGCATGAACCCAGGCCATACCCCTAAGTTTGTTAAAAACTACATGGTTGACGGTCGCACCATTAGCCAAGCCTTTGAAGCTTATGCTCAAGAAGTAAAAGCAGGCACTTTCCCTGCACCTGAACATGGGTTTAGTGCATGAAAACCGTAGAAACCATCGAACAATTACGTCGCGAAATTCGCGCCGCGCGCAGCATGGGCAAAACCATTGGTTTTGTTCCCACCATGGGCAATCTACACGAAGGCCACATGAGCCTTGTGGATCAAGCCAGTGAAGAATGCGACTTTGTTGTGACCAGCATCTTTGTAAACCCGCTGCAATTTAACGATCAAAGCGACCTGGGTAACTACCCAAGAACATTAGCCGCTGACCAAGAACACTTAAAAGACCGCGACTGCGATCTTTTGTTTTTCCCAAATGTGGATGAAATGTACCCACGCGGGCAAGACCAGCAAACCACAGTACACGTACCGGGCGTCAGCCAAGGCCTTTGCGGCGGCTCACGACCTGGTCACTTTGACGGCGTAAGTACCGTAGTAAGCAAACTGTTTAATATGGTGCTGCCTGATGCCGCATTTTTTGGTGGCAAGGATTACCAGCAACTGGCTGTGATTCGTAAGATGGTGTTGGATTTAGACATGCCGATTAAGGTAGTGGGCGTGCCCACTTGCCGTGATACAGATGGCCTAGCCATGAGTTCACGCAATGGCTATTTAACACCAAGTGAACGCCAACAAGCGGTTCATCTTTCTCGAGTTTTAACCTCTATGATCCAAGCCATTGAGCAAGGTGAGCGAGACTATGAAACCCTGAGTACCAACGCCAAAGAAACACTGAAGGCCCAAGGATTTGAGCCTGACTATGTAGAAGTGTGCCACGCACAAACGTTAAAGCCTGCCACAGAAGCAGACAAAGACATCGTGGTTCTAGGTGCCGCTTTTTTAGGTAAGGCGCGCCTAATCGACAACATGACGCTTACCCTAAGCTAACGCTCAGTCATTACTGATAACGTTACATTAGGGTAGATTAATTATTAGGCATATTTGACGTTTATGGCGTTGAATAGCTAGTAGGTTTCGGGCATACTCCGGCCTCGCCTAACTATGGGGGCATATGTTTTGAGTGATTCAAAAGTGCTATATTGCCCAAGAGAAAAACAGGTTTAAAGGTTGTTTATGCAATCCACAATGCTTAAAGCCAAGTTACACCAAGCCCGTGTAACCCACGCCGTACTTGAGTACGAAGGTTCTTGTGCTATCGACGGCAACTTGCTGGACATGGCTGGTATTCGTGAATACGAACAGATCCAAATTTATAACATTGAAAATGGTCAGCGTTTCACCACTTATGCAATTCGTGGTGAAGAAGGTAGCGGCATTATCTCTGTTAATGGCGCAGCAGCTCACCTTGCTGAAGTCGGCCAACGCGTAATCATTTGCGCATACGCTGAATACACTGAAGCTGAGCTAATTAACTTCAAGCCTCGCATGATTTACATGGCCGAAGGCAATGAAGTAAGCCACACAGCTAACGCTATTCCTGTTCAAGTAGCTTAATTCTTAAGTTAATTTGATCAGTCCAAAGCCCGCCTAACAGCGGGCTTTTTCGTTTCTGGCTCCCGCTATACGCTCTGCTTAATCTTCCAGCAACCCCTGCACTTCTCTTACCCATGTCCGATCTCCACATAAAAATGAATGATCTTTCATAAGATTCACGAGACAGATTAAGACAATCGTCTGATTTATGTGAAATTAATACGACTATGCCTCAACCTGCCTTGCTGATATTCCTATTCTTGTCTAAACCAATATAAGTACAGGATTTTTTTGCCAAGGATGCAGCATGGGCTTTTTTTCAAAGTTGTCTCTAAAATATAAGATACTCAGCATCGCCTTAATTGGCGCCATCGGGTTTGTTAGCTACTTAAGTTACAACTACATGGCGGCCATGAAAAACGAGGCGCGTCTGACTAAAATTCAAGATGTTAATTTCCCCACGCTGGATAAAATCGGCAACAGCTGGTTAGAGCTATTTGCTGCGCGTACCGCCATGCAAACTGCTATATCTGAAAGCGAACTTGAGCTCATTGATGAAGCCAAGGTAAATCAGAAAAACCTCATAAAACTGCTGAGTGAAATTGAACAAATCGAGCCTTCTTATGCTGCTGATGTGAAGACGTTAAAAACCAGCATCAATACCTACATGAGTAACGCAGAAACCCTCACGATCGGCCTCATTAATGGCACCATCGATTTTTCTAAAATGGCTGGCATGGCTCAGACCATGCACAAAAATTACGCTGACTTCAGCAAACTCTTAAAAGCCTTTCGTGTAAAAGCGTTAGACGACTTCGCAAATCGCCTGGCTTCGGCCAAAAAAGAAAGCCAAGTGGCCCTTATGACAGGGGTTATTATGGGCATCTCAATTATTGCTATTTTAATCTCGGTAGCCTGGGTAATTTCACAAAAAGTGACCAGTAATTTAATGCGCATCGTTCACGAGCTTGAAGAAATGTCCACAGGTAAAGGGGATCTTACCATTCGACTAGAAACCAAAGCGCAAGACGAAATTGGTTTACTGGTAAATCGCTTTAATGGCTTTGTGACACACTTACAGCTCATGATAAAAGTGCTGGCGAACCTTTCCTTAGGTGTCACAGAAGGCACTGAAGATGTTAAAAAAATTGCCGAGCACACTAAAACCGGCATCGTAGATCAGCAACATGAAATCCAACAAGTGGCCACTGCTGTAACCGAAATGGCACAAACCGCTGAAGAGGTATCCCGTAACGCAGGTGAAGCCTCTACCGCCACAGATAAAGCCGACCATGAATCGCAATCTGGGCAAAAAGTGGTTGGGGATAACATTCATGCCATCACCGACTTAGCCAAAGACATTGAAGGGGCACGAGATGTGATTCAAACCCTTTCCGACGAAGTACAAAAAATTGCCAGTGCATCCCAAGACATTCGCAGCATTGCCGATCAAACTAACTTGCTGGCATTAAACGCCGCCATTGAGGCCGCCCGAGCAGGTGAACAAGGCCGAGGTTTTGCCGTGGTAGCCGATGAGGTAAGAACATTGGCAGGTCGCACCGGACAAAGCACCAATGAAATTGAAGAGATCATCAGCAGCTTATTAAATGGCGCACAACGTGCCGTGCAAGTCATGGATAAAAGTAAAGACCAAGCCTATAGCTCGGTTGACCAAAGCAAAACCGCGGGGGCTTCATTGCAAAGCATCCTAGGTTCTATCCACACCATCAACGAAATGAACCTTATGGTGGCCAGCAGCGCTGAAGAGCAAAGCTCGGTAGCTGAAGAAGTCAGTAAAAATATTGAACGCATTAACGGTTTCTCTGAGCAAACCGTTGAAGACGCGGAATCCACCGCCACTGCCACTCTGCGCCTTTCTGAGCAAGCCGAGCAATTAAAAGCCATTGTGGGTGAATTCAAGGTATAATCCTGCGCAATTTTTATTACGGCCTAAACTGTATGATACAAATTAGGCCAGTATTGCTTGCAGGGTTTTTCACATGTCTATTTCCTCTTCATTAGAAACATGGGATAGCGTTCGCGCCATTCGGTTTGAAAATCAACAGCTTCAACTTTTAGATCAGCGCCTACTGCCTGAGCAAGAGACCTACCTTAGTTTTGATGACGCACAATCCACTGCTCAAGCCATTACCGACATGGTTGTGCGCGGTGCGCCAGCCATTGGCATTACCGCAGCATATGGCATTGTATTAGCTGCCCAGCAACAAGCCTCTAATGACGCCCTAAATCTAGACAACGCATTTGATGTATTAGCCGCTTCTCGTCCAACCGCTGTCAATCTTTTTTGGGCATTGAAAAAAATGCGTAACATACTCAACAACAATAGGGCCCTGCCTGTTAACGAACAAATTGAAAAACTGACTCAAGCCGCAAATACCATTTATCAAGAAGACATTGAGGCCAATAAAACCATGGGGGAGCTAGGCGCCAGTCTAATTGAGCATGGCTCTGAGCTTTATACCCATTGCAATACTGGCTCATTAGCCACAGGCGGTTATGGCACCGCGTTAGGTGTAATTCGCACCGCGTTTGCCAAAGGTAAAACCCAGCAAGTTTTTGCCGGTGAAACACGCCCATGGTTACAAGGCGCCCGCTTAACCGCATGGGAATTAATGCGGGATAACATTCCAGTTAAACTTTCCTCTGAAGGCGCTGCCGGGCAATTATTACGTCAAGGCAAAATTAAATGGATCATCGTAGGAGCCGACCGCATTACCGCCAATGGCGATGTGGCCAACAAAATTGGCACCTATAATTTAGCCGTTTTAGCAAAACATCATAATGTAAAATTTATGGTGGTGGCGCCCAGCACCACATTTGATATGGATATGTTTGATGGCAAAGACATTCCAATCGAAGAACGCCCCCATGAAGAAGTAACCAAGATTCAAGGCATTAACATCGCGCCACAAAACTGCGACGCCATTAATCCTTCTTTTGATATGACACCTAACGAACTCATTGATGCCATCATTTGTGAAAAAGGCATTCTTCGTGCACCGTACGATCAAAACATCCAACAGCTACTAGCTGATAAGGATTAATGTTTATGGAATACAATAAAAGTTTATTCCATAAAAAAGCATTGCAACTGTGTGCCATTGGTAAAGAATGTTATGACCGAGGCTGGAGCCCTGCCACCAGCTCTAACTACAGCATTCGTTTTAATGACGACACCTGTGCTTTAACCAGCTCAGGTAAACACAAAGGCCGTTTGCAACCAGAGGATATTTTACTGGTCGATATGCAAGGCACATCAGTAGGACTAAACATAGGTAAACCCAGCGCCGAAACGCTATTGCACACACAACTTTATCAATTTGATAAAAACATTGGCGCCGTGTTACATACCCATAGCCCAAACTCCGTTATGGTAAGTGAGTTTTTAGGCAAAGATGTTTTAGTATTGGAAGGTTGGGAGCTATTAAAAGCGCTTTCCGGCATTAATACCCATGAAACAAAAGTAGCTGTTCCTATTTTTGAGAACACACAAGATATTGCCAATTTAGCCCAACAAGTTAATGACAAAATGCAAAACTCACATTTGCATGCTTACTTAATTAAAGGTCACGGCATTTATACTTGGGGTAAAGATTTGGATGAATGCTTTCGTCACTTGGAAGCCTTAGAAAGTTTGATGTCTTACGAGCTCACTCGGCTTTCACTTAAGTCTTAATAATTATTCTACGCACAACAGAGGTTAAATAATGATTCGATATTCAGCTCTCTTTATCTGCATGATATTTAGCACGGCACTTATTGCTGAGGAATACATCAGCAATGACGAATTGCAAAAGATGGATTTACCCAGCATTCACGGCGAGCTAGAAGCTAATGATGTTATTCTAGATGATGTAAAGGTATTGCGAGAAAAATTACAGCGCAAAGACATCATTGAAGAAAAAGCCATGGGCTTACCTTTTGTTATTTTACCCCATCGCCCAAACTACATTATGCCAGTGGCGTACACAGATCAGCCCTATGAAGACCCATACGCAGAAGTGCTTCAAGATGAATGGCCAGGTTTTAGTAACTACGAAGCCATTTTTCAAATCAGTGTGAAATATCAACTGTATCAATTTGATGCCGCCAATAAAAACCGTCTGTACATTGCTTACACCAACAAATCCTATTGGCAAGTTTACAACAGCGATTTATCCCGCCCGTTTCGTGAAACCAATCATGAGCCTGAGTTGATTTTACAACTTTCACCAAACTGGGGTTACATTAACCGCGTCAATATCGCGTTCAACCACCAAAGTAATGGGCAGTATCAAGGCTTCTCTCGTAGCTGGAATCGCATTACTGGCGGTGTGTATCATTTAGATGGCAACAGTGTTTATGGCATAGAGCCTTGGTGGCGTATTCCTGAAACCAATTCAGCCGACCCTGATGACCCAAAAGACGACGACAACCCTGATATTCATAGCTACCTAGGTTACGCCAATTTTATTTGGTATAAACAGCTGGGACGCCAAAGTGCACTCGTTCGTTTTGGTAATAATTTACAAGAAAAAGATAACCGTGGCTGGGCCGAAGTTGAATGGAATTTTCCCGTTAGCCCAAGGGTGCGAGGCTTTATTCAATACTTTGAAGGTTATGGGCATAGCTTGATTGAATATAATCAGTATCAGAGAAGGATTGGCCTAGGTTTCAAAATATCCGATTATCTATAGAGGATTTGTGGAGCTCTCAAATACTGCGTTAAAAATAAAAGTTATCTCGTTACATAGCTCCGCTATGCACCTCAATAAATTTTATTTTTGCCTTGTCTTTGCTTCGCCCACAACTCCTTGTTAAAACTATTAATTAACGACACGGTTTTAAATTTAAGAGATGAACCTTTTAGCTATTTATTCAGACTCCGAGCCTTCGGAGCCACTGCAAAGCAGTAATGACAAAAAACAAATCTCAGACCTTCTTAAGCAAGCTGGTGTGCGCTATGAGCAATGGCAGGCAAGCGCACCATTGAGTGAAGCACCGGAGCAGGCAGAAATCATTCATGCCTATGCACAAGACATTGATCGCTTAAAACAAGAAGATGGCTACATCACTGTGGATGCGATTTCACTGGCAAGTGACAATCCACAAAAAGATGAACTGCGTAAAAAGTTTTTAGATGAGCATACCCATGCAGAAGATGAGGTGCGCTTTTTTGTAAAAGGCCAAGGTCTATTCAGCCTTCACATTGCAGATAAAGTTTACGAAGTACTGTGCCAGAAAGGCGACCTAATTAGCGTGCCTGCCAATACACCTCATTGGTTTGATATGGGCGAGCAACCTAACTTTATTGCCATACGACTTTTTAACAATCCTGATGGCTGGGTCGCACATTACACTGGCGATAGTATTGCTGAAAAATTCAGTCGCTTAGAGCATTAATTTAAAATTATGACTCATTACAAAAACATAAAAGCCATCATTACAGATATAGAAGGCACTACCTCTTCTATTAGTTTTGTAAAAGAAACGTTATTCCCTTATGCCGCTAACAATATGGGTGCTTTCATTCACGAGCATCAAGCTGATATCAATGTGGCGGAACAATTAGATATTATTAGCAAAGAACACAATATTGATCGCGATGACTTAAGTGCGTTAATTCAGCAGCTTTTAGATTGGATAAAAGCGGATGTAAAAGCCACGCCCCTTAAAGCACTGCAAGGTATGATTTGGAAAACGGGCTACGAAAAAGCAGACTACCAAGCCCATATGTATGACGACGCCACAAAAAACTTAACAGACTGGTGCAAACAAGGTTTACCGTTATACGTGTATTCATCTGGCTCTGTACAAGCGCAAAAACTCTTTTTTGCTTATAGCCAAGATGGGGATTTATTACCCTTGTTCAGCGGCCACTTTGATACCAATATTGGCCACAAACAAGAGCAAGCAGCGTATGACAATATTCAAAAAACATTGAATATTCCCGCTAATCACTTATTGTTCCTGTCCGATATTGAAGCCGAATTAGATGCTGCCAGAGCAGCGGGCTTACAAACCTGCCACCTAGTACGTGATGCTGTGCCTAATATAAAGGGCCGCCATGTGCAGGTAAGCAGCTTTGATGACATAACCATAAGCTAATTTCACAAGCGAAAATGTATAATCGCAATAAGCTCTATATTTAAGAATTTTAGGAGAGACTCCCCATGAAAGACGTTGTTATCGTAGCAGCTGGACGCAGTGCCGTTGGCGCATTCCAAGGCTCACTAGCACCACTAAGTGCCGTACAAATTGGCAGCCAAGTAATCAAAGGCGTGGTTGAACGCTCTGGTATCGATGCCTCAAAGGTAGACGAAGTGATCTTTGGTCACGTATTAACAGCTGGCGCCGGTCAAAACCCAGCGCGTCAAGCGGCTATTCACGCTGGCCTTGCCAACACCACATCAGCCATGACCATCAATAAAGTATGTGGCTCAGCACTTAAAGCGGTTCACCTTGCAGCACAAGCCATTGCCATGGGCGATGCTGATGTTGTTATCGCTGGCGGACAAGAAAGCATGTCTAACTCTGCTCACGTCATGCCAAATTCACGCACGGGTCAACGCATGGGTCCAATCACCATGGTGGATACCATGATCACTGACGGTCTATGGGATGCATTCAACGATTACCACATGGGCATCACAGCTGAAAACCTGGCTGAAAAATTCGAAGTGACTCGCGAGCAGCAAGATGCATTCGCAGCCGCCAGCCAAGCCAAAGCCGTTGCCGCACAAGAAGCTGGCAAGTTTGACGACGAGATCATCGCTATCTCAATTCCACAACGTAAAGGCGACGCCATCGTTGTAGATAAAGACGAATGCCCTCGCGCCGGTGTAACTGCAGAAAAACTATCAGGCATGCGCGCTGCATTTAAAAAAGACGGCACAGTAACCGCCGCTAACGCCTCATCACTAAACGATGGCGCGGCCGCTGTTATGTTAGCCAGCCGTGAAAAAGCCGAAGAACTTGGTCTTCCGATTTTAGCCAGCATTGCTGGTTACGCGAACGCCGGTGTTGACCCTAGCATCATGGGCATTGGCCCAGTTACCGCCACACAAAAATGTTTGAAAAAAGCGGGCTGGGAATTATCTGATTTAGATTTAATTGAAGCCAACGAAGCGTTCGCGGTGCAATCTTTATCGGTGGGTAAAGAGCTTAACTGGGACGCTGACAAAGTAAACGTAAATGGCGGCGCCATTGCACTTGGCCATCCAATTGGTGCGTCAGGCTGTCGTGTACTTGTTACTTTGATTCATGAAATGCAAAAACGTGATGCGAAAAAAGGTTTAGCCACCTTGTGTATCGGCGGTGGTATGGGTGTTTCACTTGCGATCTCTCGCGACTAAAACACTTTAGCTTTTAGCTAAAACAAAAAACCAACTCAATTGAGTTGGTTTTTTTTCGCCCCTAACTATCTGCCTAACTTATCCGGCTAACACCATGGGCTGAAACGACACGCCATCTTTTTTAAGTACGCTGCCGTCTTCTACAAACCCAAACTGTTTATAAACAGGCACCGCAAAAAGAGAGGATCTCAATGTAAATGCATTGCTGCTCGCTAATTTTTTGCCATGTTCCCATAGCTTGCGTGACAACCCTTGCCCTTGATACTGCTCATCTACAAACAGATGGTATAAGTGAGCCCCTTCTTTTATTGATAGATACGCTACAATTTCTCCATCTGATTCGCAGACGTAATTTTCAAATTGAGGACTATTGATTCGAGCTGTTACTTCATCTAATTTCAAACTGGAATCCAGCCATCGAGGTAACGCTTTATTTTTTCCATCAAGGTAAAAGTGTGAAAGGGATTTGATCAATATTTGAATGCCTTGGGCATCATTATTTGTTGCAGAGCGGATATCCATATCTCTCCTTATTTATTTTTAACGCAGTACTCACCTAGCCTTTTTAAAAGCAATTTAGGCATGTACGCTTTTTAACGCCATATAAATAGACCTCGACAAGGCCCATTCAAAATCTAGTGGATGACAGCTTCTTCTGCTGGCACCACATTGCCAAACTCTGGCGGCAATAAAGAATGTTTATTCACCACCAAGGTGTCATAAACATCCAGCACTTCTTCTTCATTCATTTCTAACGGCTCTAACAATACACATAGAGCCTCTACGCTATCCAGTTCGCAAATAAGCGCTGTTTTAAAACCATTGCGTGTATTAATCGCCACAAGATCCCCGAGATCATGCTCTTCAAGCACGGCAGGTAAATCTTCAGCCAGTACATGATCGGCATCCACTGGCGGAATAAAGTGAGCCGCTGCCACCACATGTAATATATCCAGCACTTCAGGGTCTTCAAAATCGATGGCTTCGCCAATGACCTCGCTGCCAATCATTTTATTTAATAGGATGTAAAAGAGATAAGAGTCTTCTTCGCTCCAACCAATGTCCATGGCAGAAGTGAGCGGACTAGGGATTTCAGTGGGCAGCAAAACCTCTTGCTGCTGACCTTCATTGTGTTCTGGCATGACAATGCTCACTTGGTCCATTCCGGTACCATCAACGTCAGCCAATCGCCATTTGAGCGGGTGTTGCTTGCTTGCCTGTGTCATAGAAGCCTCCAATACGTTGAGATGTTAACCCATAAAGCGTTAACTGCTATTCATGCATCCATGTCCCCTAGAGGACGGTGTCTCAATTACGGCTTTCACTCCCTTTACAAAGGTTAAAATTCAGGCCTATTAAACACCATATCGGCCTGTATAATATAAGTATAGTGAAAATTTAGAGTTAATAAGAATATAAATGCCTCCTTTAATGAGTTTTACGCGCACCCGTTTACACCTGAAAACCTTCTCGCTCATTGGCGCCTTATTATTAAGCGCCTGCTCTTCCCTGCCTGACCAGAAAAGCGTAGAGCGCAGAGCCGCCAGCCTAAGTGAGCAGGCCATCAGCAGCAGCCGTTTATTACAACGGGCTAAAACCAGCATGCAAAAAGCGCGCTCACAAGAGCTAGCGGTTTATGCCCCCACTTATTTCACACACGCGCAAAGCCATTACCAGCAAGCCGTAGAAGCCTACAAACAAAAGCTTGATAAAACTGAGATTCGTTTAAATGCCCATTTGAGCATGGAGTTTGTGAACGCCGGCCTACGTACTAAAAAGCTGGTCTTAGAGCATTTACCAAGAAGCTTAAAACACAGACAGGCGCTAAAAGATTTAGACGCGCCTAAACACAAACCCGTTTTAGCCGACGCTGTTGAAAAACAATATTTGGATGTAGTGCATTTAATCGAAATGCAAAAAATGGATGAGGTTAAAGGCGCGCAAAAAGCGCTATTAAAAGCCATGCACCAATTAGAAGTAAAAGTGATCGATGCCACGTATTTAGGCAAAGCTCAGTTAATGCTTCAACAGGCACAAGCCATCTCTGCACTTGAATTAATGCCACAAACATTTAAACAAGCCCAAGATAAACTAAGCGACGCTCAGCAGTTTATTCGCCAAAATCCACGAGATATTTTGAACATTGAAGAGTATTCAAACGAAGCACTGTTTTATTGTGAGCGTTTATATTCATTAACACGTTTTGCTCGCCAGCTTAATGTGGCGCAAGAGAATCAACTGGAAAGCCTTGTTTTACAGCAAGAAGAGCACCTAGGCTTGATTCGTGAGGGTTTAATCGCAAAAGATAACAGCAACTTATCTTTGCAAGACCAGAGCATTTTATTAGGCCAAAGTGCCCAAGACCTGATCAAAGAAAATCAGCGCATCTTAAAAGAAAAAGGCAAAGCCAGTCATAAAGATCTAGAAAAATGGCGACGTAAAGTGGTGCTACTGCAAACAGAAGTGCGCCGTTTACAAAAGCTGCTTAAAAAAGCCAAGCGCTACTAAAGCTAAACCGCTAAAACCAAAAAAGCCGAACATGGAAACATGTTCGGCTTTTTTGTTGAAAGGTCATACCCTAAAGCTTAATCACAACCCTAGGCCAACACTTTAATAAACCCGCTAATGATAAACGAGCTTAATCAAAATTCTATATCACAAGCAGCTATTGCATATGCTTGTATTCGCTGTCCACTTGGCTCAACAACTCTTGACGAGATTCAATCATGGTGCGATAGGTTTTCATCAAACTAAAACGATGAGGCGCCGTCTCCACCTGTAAGCGAGTCAATTGTGACTCAAGCTTAGTAATTTCAGCACGCAAACGCTTAATGATTTCGGCGTTGCTGCCATCCCCGCGTAATTTGTAACCGGCCTGTACCATACTCACCTTCCTGTGAAACTTTAGTTGCCAGCGTATTCTCGCTCCGGCAATCAGGTATAAAGAATTCTAGCAGGCCCTTTCTGAAGCGCTATGCCGTTTTCCGACAAGTGGTGTAAGAGAATGGCTATTAGGCTACGTGTTCTGGATAAAACTTCACCATTAGACGGTGCTCGCCTAGAAAGTGAGCGCTAACCTCCCAAATTAGCACCCGCCTACTGCATGCCTAGCAACTGGCCCATATTGACCCTGTTCTGCCATCACGAGGCAAAAACCCAGCTATACCCTTATTTTATATGTGCTCAATAACGGTAAAACTCTGTATTCAATTGGACAATAGGCACCACAATAACTGGGCAGATTATGATCATGGGTTTATAATGCCGCCCCTATTTAATTGCATGAGTGGTCATTTACGTGGCGAAAAAGCTGTTTATCAAAACCCATGGTTGCCAAATGAACGAGTACGATAGCTCGCGCATGGCAGATTTACTGGGCGATACCCACGAAATGGAACTCACAGACAACCCAGAAGACGCGGATGTATTGCTGCTTAATACCTGCTCTATCCGTGAAAAAGCCCAAGAAAAGGTCTTTCACCAACTGGGTCGCTGGAATAAGTTAAAAGCCAAAAATCCTGATCTTGTCATTGGTGTGGGCGGTTGTGTGGCCAGCCAAGAAGGCGACGCCATCCGCAAACGCGCACCGCAAGTGGACATGGTCTTTGGCCCACAGACATTGCACCGTTTGCCCGAGTTTGTTGACGCCAGCGCCAATAAGATTCCAGTGGTAGATGTAACCTTCCCTGAAATCGAAAAATTCGACCATTTACCAGCACCAAAAGTAGATGGTGCCACCGCGTTTTTATCCATCATGGAAGGCTGCAGTAAATACTGCACATTCTGCGTTGTGCCATACACCCGTGGCGAAGAAGTAAGCCGCCCATTTAATGATGTAATGAAAGAAGTGCATCAATTGGCGGATCAAGGTGTTCGCGAGATCAACCTATTAGGGCAAAACGTGAACTGCTACGAAGGCCAAACCGACGATGGCGACATTGCCGACCTAGCCGAACTGATTCACCACGTGGCTGAAGTAGAGGGCATTGACCGTATTCGTTTTACCACCAGTAACCCTCTAGAGTTTAGCGACAGCTTGATTCAGGCGTTTGCTGAAGTGCCTGAGCTTGTAAGCCATTTACACTTACCTGTGCAAAGTGGTTCCAACAAAATTCTAGCCGCTATGAAGCGTGGCCACGAAGTGGACATGTACATCGACAAGATCAACCGCATCAAACAGTTACGCCCTGATATCAGCATCAGCTCTGATTTTATTGTGGGCTTCCCTGGTGAAACTGATCAAGATTTCGAAGACACCATGAACCTGATTGCAGAAATTGGTTTCGATACTTCTTTTAGTTTTGTTTACAGCAAGCGTCCGGGCACACCTGCATCTGACCTTGAAGACAACACACCTGAAGAAGTGAAAAAGCAGCGTCTTAAAATCTTACAAGAACGTGTTATTCAAAACGCCCAGCAGATAGGTCGTCGTATGGTGGGTAAAACTGAAACCATCTTAGTGACACACCCATCTGATCGTGATCCGGGTAAGTTGATTGGACGCTCTGAAAATAACCGTTCAGTATATTTCCAAAGTGATGACAGAAGCTTGATTGGTAAGTTTGTGAAAATCAAAGTTGAAGAGTCATTTAATAACAGCCTAGCTGGTACTTTATTAATGGATGAAGGCGTTTTCTAACGTCTTCTTTTTTAAACAAAAGTTTGAGATCTAAAAATTTAATGACCACAGCCAACGCTGAACAACCTAGCCCGTCAGAAGAAAAAAGCGCCCAAGCTGAATTTTATTTAGAGCCAGATGACAATCGTCGTTTGGCCAACCTATGCGGCAATCTTGACGCCCATATAAAACAAATCAGCAAACACTTTTCTATCCGCATATTTAATCGCGGCAATCACTTTAAAGTGGCCGGAGAAGGGCTCAGTGTTGATCACGCTGTAAATATAATTCAAAAGCTATACCGCGAAACCCACAACAACACGGATATTCGCAGTGATTTGATTCACTTGTTATTACAAGAAGCGGATCTAGAAATTGCTAATATCAATGCCAGTAAAGAAGGCGGCAGCCACAAGCCTGTGGTTATTCGCACACCTAAACTGATCATCAAACCCCGTGGTCCTAACCAGCAAAAATATGTGCGTACCATTCAAGAGTACGACATTAATTTTGGTATTGGCCCCGCTGGTACAGGTAAAACCTATTTAGCGGTTGCCTGCGCCGTAGAAGCGTTATTGCGTGACGATGTACAAAAGATTTTATTAGTGCGCCCTGCAGTAGAAGCCGGTGAAAAACTGGGTTTTTTACCTGGTGACTTATCACAAAAAATCGATCCTTATTTACGCCCTTTATATGATGCGCTGCATGAAATGCTGGGCTATGAGCAGGTAGTTAAACTGCAAGAACGCAACACCATTGAGATCGCACCATTGGCTTACATGCGCGGGCGTACATTAAGTAACGCGTATGTAATTTTAGATGAAAGCCAAAACACCACCCCTGAGCAAATGAAAATGTTTTTAACGCGCATAGGCTTTGGCTCAAAAGCAGTTATCACAGGCGACGTGACACAAATCGATTTACCCCGTGGCACGCGCTCTGGACTGGCTCATATTATGAACGTATTAGACGGCGTAGAAGGCATTGGCTTCACCCGCTTTGCCAACAAAGATGTGGTACGTCACCCATTGGTACAACGCATAGTAGACGCCTACGATAATTACGATGCCGAACAAGAACGCATTCGTGAGAAGAAGCGCCAAATTGCACACCCTCAGGTAGCGGCCAACAAGGCTGTCGATCCTGATACACAGGAAAGCGCTGATGATTAACGTGGACTTTCAGGTTGAATTTGAAGCTGACAACCTACCTGATTTTGAACAAGTCAATTTGTGGGCTCAAAGCGCGCTGCAAGGCTTAAAAGACAATGCCGATTTAAGCGTTGTGATTGTTGGCCCAGAAGAAAGCCAAAGCCTTAACCTTGAATTTCGCGGCAAAGACAAACCCACTAATGTGCTGTCATTCCCGTTCGAAATGCCAGAAGAGTTAATTGGCCTTGATGACAACATGGCCAACCTACTGGGAGACTTAATTATTTGTGCCCCAGTGGTGGAAACCGAAGCCCAAGAACAAAATAAGCCACTAAAGTCTCACTGGGCTCATATGGTGGTACATGGCTGCTTGCATTTATTAGGTTACGACCATATAAAGGACGACGAAGCAGATATCATGGAAAACTTAGAGCGTGACATCTTAAAACGCCTAGATATTCCAGACCCTTATTTAATCACTGACGAATAACATGACCGAAGATCGATCGAAAAACGGCTTTATCAACTGGTTAGGGCGCTTTTTCTCTGGCGACCCACAAAGCCGTAAAGAAATTAAACACATTCTTCGTGAAGCCGAAGAGCGTCAGTTGGTAGACAGCGATGCGCTTTCCATTATGGAAGGGGCTATTCAAGTAGCCGACATGCAAGTACGTGAGATTATGATCCCGCGTTCGCAAATGATCTGTGTGAGATCAGAACAAAACCCTCAAGCATTTTTGCCTAATATTATCGAGTCTGCTCACTCCCGTTTTCCTGTGTTAGGCGAAAACGATGATGAGGTTTTAGGTATTTTACTCGCCAAGGATTTACTGACTCTTGCGCTAAAAGATAATGATAATTTCCGACTAAAAGACATATTGCGTCCGGTTACCTTTGTTCCTGAAAGCAAACGCCTTAATGTTCTATTAAAAGAGTTCCGGGCCACACGCAATCACATGGCGGTTGTCATTGATGAATACGGCGGCATTGCCGGCCTTGTAACCATCGAAGACGTGTTAGAACAAATTGTTGGTGACATTGAAGACGAGCATGATTTTGATGACGAAGGCAGCTTGATCAAACAAGTGGCCGAAAACACCTTTATGGTGAAGGCCTTAACGCCAATCGATGACTTTAATGAATATTTTACCAGCCAATTTGCCGATATTGAGTTTGATACCATTGGCGGTATCGTTGTGGATGGATTTGGGCGATTACCCGATTGCGATGAAACCATTCAACTGAATAAATATGAGTTCAAAGTTGTGAACGCCAACAATAGGCAGATTCACTTATTGCAGGTGACCAAAATCACCGAAGCAAAATAAAGCCTAATCATTTAGGCTTTAGCTTTATTCTAATAATAAAAGAGATTCACCGCGCGTTTTAAATTGATACGTGAATCTTTTCAATAATAAGACATCACATGAATTTTACCGCTTGGATTCAACGACCTGGTTTAGCAGGTCATTTTTTTGCTTTGGCCATTGGTGCGCTGCTGCCATTTAGTTTTGCACCTTACAATATATGGCCAGTGCAATTTGCCAGCATTGCCTTATTGTTCTTATCCCTAAAACAATTAACCCCCAAACAAGCCATGTGGCGCGGGTGGTGGTTTGGTTTGGGCACGTACGCAGCTGGCGTGAGCTGGGTGTATGTAAGCATCCACATTCACAGTCATACCCCGGCTTTCCCTGCTTTTTTAATGACCTTATTTTTTGTCGCTGGCCTTGCGTGGTTTTTTGCGCTCATGACTCTGAGTTACCAAAAGCTATTTAAAGGTGCACAACTGCAATTTCTGGCCTTTGCCTGCATGTGGACACTGTTTGAATGGGTACGCAGTTGGTTCTTAACCGGCTTCCCTTGGTTGTATTTAGGGGATGCTCATATCGGTACATTATTAAGTGGCTACGCACCTGTATTTGGTGTCTACAGCATCAGCTTTATTACCGTGCTAATGGCGTGCTACGCCATTGATTTTAACTGGCCAACACTCAAAGAAAACCTAAAAGACCACTATAAAAAACCGGCTGCAATCTTAGTCTTGCCCTGGCTTGTGGGTGGGCTATTGTCTTTTATAAACTGGACCAGCCCAGTTGAAAACGGCGAGATAAAAGTAGCTGCTATTCAAGGCAACATTGCCCAAGATCGAAAATGGCTGCCTGAAGAAATCTACCCAACCCTAGAAAAATACCGCAGCGCCAGTGAGAAAAACTGGGATGCCAATTTAATTTTATGGCCTGAGACAGCCATTACCGTTTTGCATCATCAGGCCAAAGAATATTTAAAATTTTTAGATGAAGAAGGCTCTAAAAATAACTCGGCTTTAATTACCGGTATTCCTTATCAGCAAGGCCCTGATGAAATATTCCCGGGCGCCTATCACAATAGTGTTCTCGCATTAGGTCAGGGCAGCGGCCTTTACCACAAACAAAAGCTGGTGCCCTTTGGTGAGTACATGCCGTTACCACAAAGCATGCGTCCGCTATTGTCCTTTTTTAATATTCCTATGTCCGACTTTTTACCCGGCACATCTCCACAAGATTTATTAAAAATAGAAACCGATACCCTAAGCTACATTGTGGCGCCGTTTATTTGTTATGACATTGTTTACCCTGATTTTGTGGCCGCACAAGCAAAAGACTCAGGCCTGCTAATTACCATCAGTAATGATGCGTGGTTTGGCACCAGCATAGGCCCACAACAACACTTGGGCATGGCGCAAATGCGTGCGTTAGAAAATGGCCGCTATTTATTGCGCAGCACCAACACAGGCATTACCACCTTGGTGGATAACAAAGGCAATATTGTAGAGCGTTTACCGCAGTTTGAATTTGGGATTTTAAAAGCACAAGCGAAGATTATGACGGGCAACACGCCGTTTAATATTTGGGGTAGCTGGCCAGTGTTGTTATTAATTTTTGCAGCCATGCTTGGCATTTACTTCAAACAAAAGCAGCGCATCAATAAAACAACCGAAGAAAACTAATAATAGAAACTAAGGTTAAGCGATCATGCTTAACCTTAGGTTTTTAAATCAAGCTAACATCAAACGGGCTAACTCATTTCTGTTATGTAGGGCATCCGTTTTATCTACAAATAATTGAATATCATTTGGCGTGATTAAAATGGCTTTGCCGTCTACCAAGCCTACAAAACCCGCTTGATATTGCGACACAAAACCCTGCTCTGTGCATGAAAGCTCTTCTGATAAATCTTCCATGGCTTTTAAACCATTACCCAGTGGGTCGCCGATACTTTGCTGGTCTTTATACAAAGCCATAAAACCTTGAGCTAATACCAAGACAAAGTCATTACGGAAAGTAAGCCATTGTGTATTGCTATCCGCTTGAAACTCACAGCGTTTGATGATGTCACTATTGCCTTCAATCAGCATATTGGCCTCTTTAAATTCATAAACAATCCTCTAACCATGCATCCCGCGATTTTAGGATATGACCTCCATGAATGGAGGAAATGCCAAAATTTTTAGGGAATAAATTTGGCCATACCATCCCTTAGCATATCCTCAAATATTGCTCCTCGGCTTTGGCATCCTGCTTCGCTCTAATTACTACATCCATGTAGCCATGCAATTTGAGGATACAGGCCATCCATGGCCGTCGCTCCTGCGCATCCATTCGCCCACGACATTAGTACATCCTGCACGTCATAAAAAAACCGCCAGAGGCGGTTTATTATTTTGTTCAATTTTAGTTCAAGCACGTTTCACTGGCTAGGGTAATTTAGAAATATAATCCGCCAGCGGCTCTATATCTTTTACCTTTACAGCTCTCATGATTTTCACCATAGGTGAATTCGCCCGAGTACTTTTACCCTGCTTAAAGCCATTTAGGGTGTTTATTAAGAATGTTTTCTTTTGCCCCGCTAAACGCGGCATATCTTTATTGCCCATGCCTTCATCACCGTGACAAGCAAAACAAAAGCTTTGATACTTTTCTTGGCCTTGTAAAGAGCCGCTTTCACCTGCATCACTTTTCACTTTAAGAGATGAAAAATACAGAGATAAGTTAATGCGCTCTTCATCACTTAAGGCTTTGGATAGCTGTTCCATCACGTAACTTTTACGCTCGCCATTGGCAAACACATGAAACTGCTTTAATAAATATTCTTCATTTTGCTCAGCTAAATTCGGAATATTATCTTTAACGCTATTGCCATCCTTGCCATGGCAATATCCACATAACATGGCACGCTCTTGGCCTTTGGCAATCGCCGCTTTAAGTTGTTCAGGCTGGGATTTAATTTTTAATAATGCAGCAACACTTTCTTCAACACTGCTAGCTTGTGTAGGCACACAACTAAAACATACCACTGCCAGTAGACATCTTATCCACATATATTTATTCCCTGCCCATAAATAGAGGCCGAAATTACCTACTTAGTGTGTAAAGATCAATGCTGGAAAGGGATATGAAAATACTAATAGAAGTGGAATTGACCCTTATCAAGGGTTCATTTCTGCAAAGCGATTTTTAGCCTAAAATATAGCCTCAAAACATAAGAGCTGGCACTACGCAGCCTTATCTTTATTGCTTGATGACTGAACGATTGCCCCCGTTAAAAAATGCATAGCGGCCCTTAATTTAAGGTGCGCTTGCTCATCGGTTTCAGAAAACTCCAAACCGTAACTATGGCGTTTACTAGAATGACTCGCCTCATGACTGCGAACCACCTTACCTGTTAACAAAAGCGGCGTTTGTTTTTGATAGCTTTCTAAATCTACCCTAGGCAGCAACACTTGCATGCTTTGAATACTGCCAACTTCTAACTCACCTGCCACTGATAGCTGCATGCCTGTCATACTAAGGTCTTTACAGAAGCAGTCATCCCAATTATTACCTTGTTTTAAACGCACCAATAAATTGGACTCTATTCGCTTGCTGTTCTCTTCACGCATGGCGTTGCCTTCTACTTCTTTCACAGCGGCCGTTTTCATATCCTCAGGAATTTGAAATTCAGAAATCAAATCATGTAATCGCTGGGTTAAAGTAAATAAAGACTGTGCAATATTGGCCGTATTGCCCACCTTAGAGGTATTTTGATCAAGAGCGTCTAATAAATCTTCCATGGCCATACTGAGCTGTGCAAATTGATCCCCTTGGCTTTGACTTATCTGGTCAATTTTCTCAACACTGCCTGTGGACAACATGATTTTTTCTACGGTTTCACCAATCTCTTCTGCGGTATGCACAGCCGCTGCTGCATTGTGTTTGACCTGATCCACCACCACTGTCATCGACTCTGTTACCTGATGCACATTGCCTGTGAGGCTTGAGATAATGCTGTTAATTTGATTAGAGCTTTGGCTGGTTTTTTCCGCCAGGGCACGAACTTCGTCCGCCACTACTGCAAAACCTCGGCCTTGCTCTCCTGCCCTAGCAGCCTCAATAGCCGCATTTAGGGCCAATAAATTGGTTTGATCGGCAATGTCGCTGATGGTGCCGATAATATCTGCAATGCTCTGTGCCGTGCTATCCAAAGCCGCCACTTGCTCAGACGCTAGCTGCACACGGTTTTCAATTTGCTGCATTTCTTCAACGGTTTTTTGCACGTTGTCTTTGCTGCTTAAAGCCGCCTTTTGGCCTTCTTTGGCCGTCACGGTGGAAGAATTAGCTAAGGACTGGATCTGAGTCGCGATGCTGTTTAGCTCATGAATAACCTGTGAAACCGCCATAAACTTGCGCTTCTCTTCCTCAGATTGCTCAGCAATGCTGTTGCTCACCTCGGTAATTTGATACGCACTTTGACGCATATGGGTGGCGCTGCCACTGGCACTGGAAAGCACGAACCCCAAGCGTTTTACCATGGAGTTAAAGTGGCTGGTCACCTGACCTATTTCATCTTTATTACGCTCTTGCACCTCACTGGTTAAATTACCCTCCTCTACGGATTGCAGAGCATCAATAAGCTCTTGAATAGGGCGCACAAACAGCTTGGCCACAAAGCCAATAATGAAAAACTGCAGGGTAAATTCAATGGCGGATTCCCAAATAGAGTTGAAAATAAAGGCATCACGCTCAGCCACCATCATGCTTACAACGGTGTCGGCAACGTTATTTTCAAGGGCTAGATCTATGAGGTTTTGCAGCTCGTGAGCAGCCAAAAATCGGTTAAATAGGGTTGTCACCATGGTGACCACCATAAAGCCAATTTGCAGCTTCCAGCGTAAGCTTAGGTTCGACCACCAATCCATGTGTTGTCCTAATATGAGCTTAAAATCAGAATGCGTGTTACATATCTATTTTTTAAGCCTAGAAGAGATGAAGTCTTATTCAAGCTAGAAGGGATTTAACGCGATTAAAAGTGCAGAAACGGGCTTTGTGGGTTAATATTACGCCCAAATTTTTATAGTTCAGACAGCCTAATTATCGCCATGCAAGAACAATATAATCCCCAGCAAATAGAATCTCAGGTACAGCAATATTGGTCTGAGAACCAAGTATTCAAAGCCGTTGTGGACAGCAACCGCGAAAAGTTCTATTGCCTATCAATGTTCCCATACCCATCTGGCCGCCTGCACATGGGCCACGTGCGTAACTACACCATCGGCGATGTTATCTCTCGTTACCAGCGCATGCAGGGCAAAAACGTCATGCAGCCTATGGGCTGGGATGCATTTGGCCTACCGGCTGAAAACGCCGCCATCAAAAACAAAACTGCCCCTGGCAAGTGGACCGATGAAAACATCGCCTACATGAAAGACCAGCTAAACAGCTTGGGCTTTGGTTACGACTGGGACCGTGAATTGGCTACCTGCAAACCTGAATACTATCGCTGGGAGCAATGGTTCTTCACTAAGCTTGTGGAAAAAGACCTAGCCTACAAAAAAGTAAGCGCGGTTAACTGGTGCCCACACGATCAAACGGTATTGGCCAACGAACAGGTTATCGACAACTGCTGCTGGCGCTGTGACACCCCAATCGAGCGTAAAGAAATTCCTCAGTGGTTTATCCGCATTACCGATTACGCCGAAGAACTATTAAACGACCTAGACCAGTTAGACGAATGGCCTGAAAAAGTAAAAGCCATGCAGCGCAACTGGATTGGTAAAAGCCAGGGCGTTGAAATGTCCTTTGGCCTTAAAGGCTCTGATGAGACGTTGGATATTTACACCACACGTCCAGATACCCTAATGGGCGTGAGCTACCTTGCCGTTGCAGCAGGTCACCCACTGGCCATTGAAGCCGCACAAGGCAATGATGAATTAACTGCATTCCTTGAAGAATGTAAATTGGGCGGCACCGCAGAAGCGGACATCGCTACCATGGAGAAAAAAGGTTGCGCCACAGGGCGTACTGCCATTCACCCAATCTCTGGCAAAGAAGTGCCTGTATGGGTCGCGAACTTTGTATTGATGGGTTACGGCACCGGCGCAGTAATGGCGGTACCGGCTCACGATCAACGTGACTTTGAATTTGCTAAAAAGTACGGCCTTGAAATCAATCAAGTGATTGCAGCCCCTGCTGATTTTGATATCTCAGAAGCGGCCTTCACTGAAAAAGGCAAGCTGATTAACTCAGGTGAATTTGACGGCCTTAACTTTAACAAAGCCTTCAAAGCCATTGCTTATAAATTAACACAAGACGGCAAAGGCCAAACCAAAACCAACTATCGCTTAACCGATTGGGGTGTAAGCCGTCAGCGTTACTGGGGCACCCCAGTACCTATGATCAACAAACTAAATGGCGAGCAAGTTGTAGCACCAGAAGAAATGCTGCCAATTGTTTTACCTACTGACGTTGTTATGGACGGTGTAAACAGTCCAATTAAAAACAACCCTGAATTCGAAAACATCGAATTTGGTGGTGAGCAAGCCTTCCGTGAAACCGATACGTTCGATACGTTCATGGAAAGCTCTTGGTATTACGCTCGTTATTGCTCTCCGCAAGACGACACACAAATGTTAGACCCTGAAGAAGCCAACTACTGGTTGCCAGTGGATCAGTATATTGGTGGTATCGAGCACGCCATTCTTCACTTGTTATACGCGCGCTTCTTCCACAAATTGTTACGTGATGCCGGTTTAGTAAAAGGCGACGAACCTTTCAAAAGCTTGTTATGCCAAGGCATGGTATTAGCCGATGCGTTCAGCTACCAAAATGAAAACGGCGGCAAAGAATGGGTTAACCCAAGCGACGTAACACTAGAGCGTGACGAAAAAGGCCGTGTGACAAAAGCCACTGGTGAAGGCCAAGAGCTGGAACACCAAGGCATGATCAAAATGTCTAAGTCGAAAAATAACGGTGTTGATCCGCAAGAAGCCATCGACATTTACGGCGCCGACGTTGTGCGTTTATACACCATGTTCGCAGCGCCTCCTGAGCAATCTCTTGAGTGGTCGAACGCTGGCGTACAAGGTGCTCAGAAGTTCCTACAGCGTGTATGGCGTTTAGCCGCTGAACTAGTGGACGGTGGTGACATCGAAGCCCTAAATGCAGACGCATTAGACGACAAACAAAAAGCGGCTCGTCGTAAAACACACGAAACCATTCAAAAAGTGAGCGACGATATTTCCCGTCGTAATGCGTTCAACACCGCTATCGCGGCCATCATGGAATTGATGAACACATTAACCAAGCTAGACAAAACAGACGCTCAAAACCGTGCTGTTTTAAAAGAAGCCATGACGGCTATCACTAAAATGTTAGCGCCAATTGCACCACACATGAGCCATGTACTGTGGCAAGAACTGGGCAATGACGATCTAGTATTAGATGCACCTTGGCCTTTAGTAGATGAGTCTGCATTGGTACGTGACAGCATCACAGTGGTTGTACAAGTTAACGGTAAAGTACGTAGTAAACTTGAAGTACCGGCCAACATTGAAAAAGACGATGCACTTGCAGCTGCAAAAGCGGATGTAAACGTGCAGAAATTTTTAGATGGATTAACAGTGCGTAAAGAAATTTACGTGCCGGGTAAGCTTGTTAATATCGTAGCCAACTAACCTGTAGTTAGTTAGCTTGTTTGCTCTAACAGTGTTGAAGCGCTGCTAGAGCATGCCAAAGCACTACAGACACAGCATTAAATACTTTAAAAACCTGAATTTTATTTTAGGGAAGAAAAATAATATGAAAGCAAAATCCCTAATCATTTCTTTTTTAATCGCAAGCTTATTAAGTGCTTGTGGCTGGCATTTACGTGGCCAAGTTAATTTACCGCTTGCCTTGCGTATTTTAGACCTTAACGCAGCATCCGCTGATTACACCACACAAAACGCCCTTAAACAGGCTCTGTTAAGTAACGGCGTGACATTAAGCGCAGACGCTGACTACCAACTGAAAATACTGTCTGAGCAAGCAAACAAGCGCACCCTTGCGGTAACCAGCAATGCCAAAGCCAGTGAGTATGAATTAATTCAGAGCTTGTCTTTTGTATTATTAAATTCAAAAGGTTTAGTGGTAAGCGATGAGGTAGAAATTAAAACATTCCGCACTCAGCAGTACGATGCTGACGCCGCCATCGGTAAAGCGCAAGAAGAAACAAACATGCGTCGCGAAATGAAATACGACAACGCCAACAAAGTGTTATTGCGTTTAAAAGCGTTAAAAATTCGCCAGCCTCAAGCTAAACAACAAGGCGCGGTGAACTAACCATGCGTCTTAAGCCTGAGCAATTACAGCAACATTTAAGCAAAGAGCTTAAGCCACTTTATATTGTTAGTGGGGACGAGCCGTTAATTACTCAGGAAATTTGCGATCAGATTCGTAAACACGCTAAAGCCCAAGGCTTTGATGAGCGAGAAGTGCATCAAGTTGAACACAATTTTAAGTGGGGTGAACTCACGGAAGCCGCCAATGCATTAAGCTTGTTTTCTAGCCGTAAGCTTATTGAAATTCGCATTGATAACGGCAAACCCGGCGATCAAGGCAGCAAAGCGTTGATGGCACTATTTGAAAACCCAAATCCAGATAATATTTTCATACTGATTTTACCGCGCTTAGAAAAAGCCCAGCAAAACAGTAAGTGGTTTAAAACCCTTGAAAAATTTGGCGCTTTTATTGCCCACTGGCCAATCGAACGCAACCAACTGCCTGGTTGGATTGCGAATCGTTTACGTGCAGCCAACATAAAAGCCGACCGTGATGCGCTAGCATTATTAGCCGATCGAACCGATGGTAATTTATTAGCCGCCGCTCAAGAAATTGAAAAACTAAAAATACTCGGCCTAAGTGAAATCAGCGCTCAACATATTGAAGACGCCGTGGGCGATGCCAGTCGCTACGATGTTTTTGCTTTATCTGAAGCGATTTTAAAAGGGGATACCGCCCGCAGTTTGCATGTGCTGAACGTATTGCAAGCGGAAGGCATCAACCCGCTTCAGCTGCTTGCCATACTGGCTAACGATGTGCGCCAGCTTATGTCGTTTATGCAGCTATGTGATACCGGTGTTAGTGACGATAAGGCCTTACAGCAATTGAAAGTATTCTGGCCTAAAAAACAAACCCAAATCAAAGGTGCTGCACGCAGGCTCTCTATCAAGCACGTAGAAGAGAGCTTACAGCTGTGTAAACAAATTGATTTAGCCACTAAAAACATCCAAGCAGACGACCCTTGGAGCCTGCTAATGCACCTTGCCAGTAAACTTTGTGGACTTAACATTCTGCCTGTTAAAGCTTAATGATTTAACAGGCCCACTAAGATGTGAGCCTACTCACAAAAAACCGGCCTTTTTGCTAACCGCCACATTCACTTACATTTACTCACCAAAGTTACACGGATAAAAGCCCTGCTGCGCCCATACTTTACCAATGTCTTTTGCTTTTAAAAGACATGGGAGGCGCCATGGGACAAGTACTGCTGCACACCACACAGCACAAATCACAAAATGCAGACTTAATTTGGGACTTGCAAAGCATTGCTCAGCAAGAGCTCGCCATGGACTTTGTGAAACGCTTTGAAAACAAGCTCTGTGTATTCTCTCCAACCGTGCGACAGCTATACAGCAACTACAGTATTTATTTTCCACAGGACCAAAGTAAAAATATGGTGGTCCTACCTGACCCTTATGCGTTTCACGATACGTTTAATCACGTGCCTGAACATGCAGTTCAAGCCACAGGCCTGCACATTGTGCCGGGTGAAATGATCAATCGCCGCGGTTTATATTTAGTCATCAAACAAAAAAGCCAAAGCGTGCGCTCGATCCCCGTGCCTTTTCAACAAGGGCTGCGCCAAATACTCAAACGCTATAGCGGCAGCGATCCATTTTTACCGGTTTTAATGAAGGGGGACTTACGAGAATTTGATAGCGCTATGCCTTGCCTGCATTTACATCGTTTGCGTATGTCGTATTTAAAAGATTTATCCAGCCTTGAACGCCAAGGTATTAAGAATGTAATTAGTGAAAAGATAATGGGCATCTACAGAGATGCGGAATGAATTTTCATCGCCTGATTTAACAAGGCAGCGGTAAAATTAAAAAAACACGTTTAGTACAAATAAGAGATTGGGATGTTAGGGAAAACACCTTGCCCCGCCACGAAAGTGGCGGGGCTTTTTACGTTCAGAGATGGCCACTATCTGAATAGAGTTATGAACGACTATTCCGCAGAACAAAAAAAGAAAAAGCCCAAGCTAACTAACGATTCGGGGTTTTATTGATTTAAGGGTCGCTGAATAGTCATCTCAATAAACACTTTAAAAGCTGCAGACCTACTTTGGGTACGAAGCTTCGCTTCTACCCTACGTGACGCTTTGCGCCCTTTCCTACCGAGCCTTAGGCACAGGTGTAATCACATGACAGGACGGAAAAGAAATTCACTGTATTACTCGGGCTATCCCTACCCTCGCGAGCTCACTTCGTTCGAGTGAAACGCTCCCGGCGTTTTAATCAAACACTAAAAGCCCTGATACTAGCGAGTTGCTAGAGCTGCTCAGTTTTTACTCTGATCCAGCACTTTCTTTCGAGCAAAAAAAATCCCCAACCGAACTAACGATTGGGGATTTTGGTGTTTAAAGCTTGACAATGACC
>Ga0209712_10000770_pt1 | contig 27652 bp, 20 predicted proteins | sample ArcOceMetagenome_FD_187443 | JGI IMG/M metagenome (GOLD analysis project Ga0209712, IMG submission 187443) | Marine eukaryotic phytoplankton communities from Arctic Ocean - Arctic Ocean - Greenland ARC118M Metagenome (SPAdes) (version 2) | ecosystem: Environmental > Aquatic > Marine > Oceanic...
ATTACTTGAAAAACAAAATTGGCACAAACCCCAATTTCAGGTTTATTATCTCCATCAAAATCTGCAATCGTTGCATTACTCGCACTCCGATACCAAATTGTACTAATATCAGCATCCGCTATCGTATGGGCATTTCCAATCATCGTTTCCGTTTGCAAATCCCAGATATAAAGGTAAGATCCATCGGCATCTGTAGTCGTAATAATTCCATCTACATCTCCATCCAAATCATAATCAGCTATCGAAACTGGTCCATCTTGATAACCAGGAGCAGTAGTTAATTCTCTTTCGACGGTCATTACACCAGTCATCAAGTCCACAGAATAAACTTGATTACCAGCTACTAATTCCAATCCATTACAATTAGTACAATCTCCATCAGGCAATGCATCTACCGCTACTGTATTGGCATGAAAATGCTCATGTAAATAAAAATTATAAATATTATTTCCAATATTATTTGCTCCTCCAACCGCTAATCTAGTTCCTGTGATTGCATCAAAAATTTCATTCCCAACATATACTTCTGGAAATCCATCATTATTAAAATCTGCTAAATTTACCGCATAATTATCCGTAACCGTATAAAATGGATAGTCTAATCCACAAGTCACCCTTTGATCAGAGACCCATTGCAAATCAAATGATCCAGTCCCTGTTCCTCCTAAATTTGTCCCCGTCGGATTATATTCATAACAGGCGATTCTTCGATAATCGTCCACATCTCCATTTCCAATCATATAATAAATTTCTCCATTCCCATCTTTATCCACATCCGCAAATGCTATTCCTTTATTAAATACATGAAGTGGCTTTGAATTAAATTTATACTTTGTTAATCCATTTGCTCCATCAATAATAAATAAGGCATCCTCAGTATATGTTGTCCTACTATTCTTAAACCCAAGAATCTCAACTGATGATATATCACCGTCAAGATCAGCTCCAATTACTGGAGTAAAAGTATTCACACTATCCTCACTCGCCCATTCCACTTCTATATCAAAACTTGGAATTCCTGGTGGAGTATACTGACATTGAGGATCACATAGCCCAAAAAAATTACCATCATCACAAGGACAATCTGGATCAAAAACATCAACCAATCCATCTCCATCATCATCTATATTATTATTACATATTTCTGTACTGGAAGAATACACTAAAGCAGTAACCGTTGCAGTTACACAGTTCGTTCCGGAAGCTGCTCCTAATGAGGCAATATCTAAATACCAAAAATCTAAAAATCCACCATAGCTAAATGCTACATCATAAATAGTCAAGACCCAATCTCCAACACTATTTTCTCCATCAAATCCTGACAAGGGTTCAAATGGCTGATTCATCCCTCCTTCATCTGGAGGACAAGGCATACTACCATAAGTCACCCCACTTTCATCATCAAATCCTATATCGAAATTTTCATCATCACATACCTGATCTACCAATGTCACTATTGTTCCACTTGGACTAGTTAACGTAATAACCAGATCTTGATCCCAAGAATGTTCGAGATAAAAATTAGGAATATTTACATCTGTAATTGTTCCCCCTGAACTAACTGTAATCGTAGAGCTAACCGTCGGAGTCCCAAAAGGAGTAATCGTTACATTGGTTTGATTATCATAACTATCAATAACATCTGCTTTATTTCCATCACATATTTCATATGTGAACTGATCCGTTCCTACAAAAAATGGATAAGGCACATAAGTAAATGTACCATCTGCATTTATGGTAACAGTACCATAGGTTGGAGCAACAACAGGTGTCGTATTCAAAATCAAAACATCTCCATCAGGATCACTATCATTCAATAAGACATTGCCGAAACCTGATGTCCCTTGCAAAACATTTATGGTATCTAAATTTGCAATTGGTGGATTTCCATCATCACAAGGTGTAGGTGTGGAAGGTGTAGGTGCGCAAGGAGCGATAACCAGAATATTTGATATCGCTATCGCTCCAGCAGTAGAAAGTAATCTTCCCTCCAGTATTCCACCGGTAGCCATGCTAATTGCTCCTGGACTGGAAATAAGGGTTCCCTTCATCTGTGTTGAAGCACCCATTGATATCGCCCCGGCAGATATCCAAAATACATTGCAAGACTGAGCTCCATTACTCAAGATTACATTGGAAACTGCTCCTGTGGCAAATGCTCCACCGAATTTAAAGATAAAAATTGCGTTAGAATTTCCTAGGCCGTTTAAGGTAATCGTTCCTGCTAAAGATCCTGCTCCTGCGATTTCATAAACTCCTGGCAAAACTGTTTCACCACTTCCAAAGGCTGGTGCATGGCCAAAAACTGTTTGAGGAGTGATCAATAATTGATCGTATAAGTTCTGTACATCAATTACACCTTGTGCAGTTGCAGCATCTGCAGTATGTGCAGTTCCATTAAGCGTAGATGGCCATCCAAATCCAGTTAGTGCACCAACATTTGTACCTACATTTCCGTTGACAGTCGACGTTCCAGCATTACTTAATGCCCCCGTGGATGTAAATAGGGTAAAGTTTTGAATTCCCCCTAAGGTTCCTGCACAATTACAATTTCCATCTGCCGTATCATTTTCTGTTAAGGGATTATTATCATCACAGCAAGTTCCTTCTGCTGGACAAGCTGTTCCTGCACAATTACCATTTTCATCTAAAACATCATTTTCAGTTGAGGGATCTCCATCATCACAAGGTGTAGCTGCGCAAGGAGCGATAACCAGAACATTTGCTATCGCTATCGCTCCAGCAGTAGAAAGTAATCTTCCCTCCAGTATTCCACCGGCAGACATGGTAATTGCTCCTGGACTGGAAATAAGGGTTCCTTTCATCTGCGTTGAAGCACCCATTGATATCGCCCCGGCAGATATCCAAAATACATTGCAAGACTGAGCTCCATTACTCAAGATTACATTGGAAGCTGCTCCTGTGGTAAATGCTCCACCGAATTTAAAGATAAAAATTGCGTCAGGATCTCCTAGGCCGTTTAAAGTAATCGTTCCTGATAAAGATCCTGCTGCTGCGATTGCATAAACTCCTGGCAAAACTGTTTCACCACTTCCAAAGGCTGGTGCATGGCCAAAAACTGTTTGAGGAGTGATCAATAATTGATCGTATAAGTTCTGTACATCAATTACACCTTGCGCAGTTGCAGCATTTGCAATCTGTGCAGTTCCATTAAGCGTAGATGGCCATCCAAATCCAGTTAGTGCACCAACATTTGTACCTACATTTCCGTTGACAGTCGACATTCCAGCATTACTTAATGCCCCCGTGGATGTAAATAGAGTAAAGTTTTGAATTCCCCCTAAATTTGTTCCTGCACAAGAACAACCATCACTTTGAACTACATCATTAATTGTATTTATGCTTCCATCATTACATGTCGTTCCAGGAGTTGCTGGAAAGGCTGGGTCATCAGGTTGACAATCTGGGTCATCACATACTCCATCTCCATCAGAGTCAACGCCTTGTGAATTACATAGATTTGGATTAATGGATGAGAAATGTAAAACACCCCCCACAATTTCAGCTCTCTCAGCTGATGAATTAAATGTGGCACCAATCAATATAGGAAGAGTTAATATCAAAAATAAAAACGTTCCTATTGATTTTACAATACCAATCTTATTATTTAAAAAATAATTTTTGATCCTCATCTGCATGCTTTTCCTTTTACAAAAAAATTCGTCTTCAATATTTTTAGATCTAGGGCTAAGAAAAGTCTAATTTAAGGTTGACTTTTTTTCGTTGACTCCCGTTTCAAAAAATAGAGGGTTTAACGAATTAATTTATTATTAATCAGTTATCACCTTCTTGGAGTACTAGTACAATAAAAATTATTACTAGAATGTCATTCACTCCTGTACTGTAAGATCAATTTTGGTTTAGATAGAAGATTCGTGTAGATTTGAGATAATCAGATATGAAAATAAAAAAGGCTTAAAGCATTGAAAAAAAGAGCTGAACTTCTTTTTTCAATGCCAAGCATTTTATTTCTGAATGTAAGTAGGTAAAAATGGATTTTTTTTGTCAATATTAGAAGTACACAGACTATGCCAATCTACCCTAAATGGGTTATATAAAGTATTACGAAAATAAACAACTTAAAAGGAAGAAAAACTCGATAGGCTAACATCTTTTCCAAAAAAAGTAGCTTTACACAGGTCACACTTTAGAATAAATAATGTTTATTATTTTCTCACTTGGAAAAAAGCCCGCCATCTTAGGTCGTGATTTTTAAAATTAGACGAGGCAAAAAACGTAGGCGCTGCAAGGCTTTATCAATATTTTTTAGAGAAAAAATATTGATTATCAACCAAAATGTAAAGGTTATTACTTAATCATTTCTTAAAATTATTTTTATATTTTTTAGCTTGTTTTTTCAATAATTTATTAAGATGAGGGCTAACCTTCCCAGGCTTCCCATTACCTATTTTCATGCCATCAATTTGCACCACAGGCAATGTTCCTTTAGTCGTACTTGATAAAAATGCTTCCGTCGCATTTTTTAAATCCCGAAAAGTTATATCTTTTTCAACCACTTTATAATGCTCTTTGGCCAACTTAATCACTCGCTGTCGAGTAATCCCTTTCAACACATGAGAAGTAGCGGTAACAATCGTTTTATCTTTTTTTACAATGAAAAAATTGGAACGCGACGACTCCGAAATTTTTCCATCCCAATGATATAAAACATCCATCGCATCAGCTTCTTTTAAATCATTCGCTAACCGAATCGGTTCAATATAATTCGTCGTTTTCACTGTTGCAGCATGTCGAAAATGCTCATGTAACATCAATTTTACCCCTTTTGCCAAAACCTTTTTCGTAGGTGATTTGAAATGAATCAACAAAATAATCATGTTAGATTCTTTGGCTGGCAAATAACCATCTTCAGAATATCCGCCCGTCAAAATTATTTTCATTCCTCCATTTTTGAATTTATTTTTCGCAATCAATTTCACCACAAATGTTTTCAATTCTTCCACAGAGTAACCTAACTTTAATCCCATCCCTTTTGCTGAATTTTGAAATCGAGCCATATAATCTTCGATGAAAAGCGGAATTCCATTTTCTACTTTTAAGAAATCAAAAATTCCATAACCTCGTAACAAACCTAAATCTGTAACTTGCAATTTTGCATTTTTAGCTAAAACAGTTTTTCCATTGACGCAAAAATAATTTGACATATTTTAATGTTTTACTTTTTAACAATTTTAGAAAACGTTCTCTACTCACTAAGAACTCAAACATGAAGCAAATTAAAAAACAATTATGAATCTATCTACCCTTCCTAAAAATATTTCATTTCTTTTTCTGCTTTGCATCTTTTTAGGCACAAGTTGTCGGTCAAAAAAAGATTTGACCAATACCACTAAAAAGAAAATACCAACTTCTGTCCAAGAATTTATTGAAGGCTCGGAAGTTTTTGAAAATAGCTTTACGGGCTTCGCTTTGTACGATCCCAAAAAAGAAAAAATGCTCTACCAGCATGATGCAGATAAATATTTTACGCCTGCATCCAACACTAAAATTTTTACACTTTATACTGCTTTAGAAATCTTAGCCGACTCGATTCCTGCTTTAAAATATATCGTTAAAAATGATTCGCTCATCTTTTGGGGAACTGCTGATCCATCTTTCCTTAATATTCAAACACCTGAAAATCAATCAGTTGTCAACTTTTTAAAAAATAGAAAAGAAAAAATATTCTTTGCCTCTACCAATTTCCAAGATAAGAGATTCGGGGTAGGTTGGGCTTGGGATGACTTTGGCTATGGTTATCAATCTGAAAAATCACCTTTCCCGATTCATGGAAATTTAGTCCGTTTTCAAAGTCAGTTGGATGGAAATGGAATTGATATTTTCCCAAAACAATTCGAATCCCTCGTTTTTTATAACCCTCAAATTAGCAGTACTCGCACTCATTTTCAAAGAAAAGAATTCGAAAATATTTTTGAATACAATCAACTTCAGCCAACCTCCAAGGATTATAAAAAGGAGATTCCTTTTCATTATTCGGATGAGTTTTTTGTAGAATTAATTAGTTTGATTTTAGAAAAAAATATCGAACTGTTACCCTTCGAAATGACTATTCCAAAAAACGCAAAAACGATTTACAGTTTGCCTGTTGATGAAATTTATGAACCGTTGATGCAAGAGAGTGATAATTTTATGGCAGAGCAAATTTTACTCGCATGCTCCAATGAAGTTTTTGACACGATGAATACCCGAAAGATTATTCGATTTTTTACCAAAGAATACTTGAAGGGATCGCCTGACAAACCGCTTTGGCGAGATGGTTCTGGATTGTCTCGTTACAATTTATTCACCCCACGGACGATGATTTTTTTATTACATAAAATACACGACAAAATTCCAGAAGAGCGCATCTTTAGGATTTTCCCAACAGGCAAAAAGGAGGGAACGATTAAAGATTGGTACGCACCATACGTACACGCCAAGAGTGGAACTTTAAGCAATAAGCATTGTCTCAGCGGCTACCTCACTACTCAAAAAGAGGAAACTTTGATATTCAGTTTTATGCATAATAATTACATTACTTCTTCCACTCCACTCAAAGAGGAAATGCAAAAAGTTCTGCATTTTATCCATATGAAATATTAATCCGTAGCTTGACTTTCCATGTCCAGGAAATATATCGTAAAATTTAAAAGTCATTTAAAAATATTTCAATATAAAATTGGACTTGGAAAGTCTAGCTACTTGAAAATTTATTATTTTACAAGCAAAACAAAACCAATGGCGAAAAAAAAATCTACCAAACCTTCTGCTAAAGAACAAAAATCTACTCTAGCTCCCAATCGAACTCATTGGTCGGTTGCAATAGTAATTTTCACTTTTGCTTTCCTACTTTATGCCAATACGATTAATCATGGATTTGTGTTAGATGATGATTTAGTGTGCAAAAAAAATGCTTTTGTGCAAGCAGGACTTGGAGGAATAAAAGACATTTTCACCCACTCCTGGTACTATGGTTTTTCAGGAACAGCGGATCGATATTATCGACCGATGATGTTGGCTGGTTTTGCCATTGAGAATGATTTTTTTGGAAATAGTCCAAAAGTCTATCACTTTTTTAATGTGCTTGAATATGCTTTAGGTTGCATGTTTTTATTTTTCACTTTACGACTTTTATTTGAAAAAAAATACTTCCTTCCGACCGTAGCAGCAACCTTACTTTTTGTAGCTCATCCATTACACACAGAGGTCGTCGCCAACATCAAAAGTCGAGATGAAATTTATGCTTTTATAGGAATGCTCGGAGTGATTTATTCCATTGTTCAATATAATCGAAAAGACAATATTTTTTATTTAATCATTGCACTCTTGAGTTATTCTTTCGCCATACTTTCGAAGGAGGGAGCGCTGTCAATTTTGGGATTAGTACCTTTAGTTTTATATTTTTTTACAAAAATTTCTTTTGACAAAATTGCCTTGCAAACTATTTATTTCGGATTGATTGCAGGCATTTATTTTTTTATCCGAGGACAAATTACTGATCCAAATCCTACCCCTTTTGAGACGATTGACAATAGCCTTTTTGCCATCAATAGTTTCTGGGGACAACGGGCAACTGCAATTGGAATGCTCAGTAAATATTTTCAATTATTGGTTTTTCCGCATCCTTTGAGTTTTGATTATTCTTACAATACTTTTCCAGAACTAAGCTGGACAAATTGGAAAGTGCTCGTTAGCCTTGCTACTTCGACCGGACTTATCTACTTGACTATCAAAGGCTTACGCAGTAAGAGTATTTACTCTTTTGCCATTCTACTTCTTGCAATCACTTTTGCGATCACCAGTAATATTTTCTTTTCGATTGGGTCGACCTTTGCTGAACGGTTTATGTTTATTCCACTTTTGGGTTTTTGTATTGCTGTAAGTTTCTTGTTACAAAAGTTTTTTTTAGGAGAAAAAAATCAATCGCCAACTATTTTTTACAGCATTATTGGAGTCATTCTTTTGCTTTATTCTACCAAAACTTTTAATCAAAATAAAGCTTGGGAAAGCGATGACACGCTCTACGAAACTGGAATTATCACCGCTCCAAATAGTTCTCGAACTCAAAGTTTCTACGGCGTGACTCAATACCGAAAAGCACTCGCTACTCAAGATGTAAATCAAAAAAAAGAGTATTTCGATACCGCCGTAAAATATTTAAAAACAAGTACAGAAACCTATCCAGGCTTTACGGAAACACATCATCATTTGGCCTTAGTTTACGAAGCTCAAAATAATAATCCACTTGCCATCGAAGCCTATAAAACTGCCATCAAAACAAATGCAGCATACTTCCCTGCGATGACCAATTTAGGTGTTCTTTTTTATAAATTAAAAAACTATAATCAAGCGGTAAATTATTTAAAACAGTCTTTACTTTTCGCTCCTAACAATGTAATCACAAATCGAACATTAGGGTTAACTTACAAGGCTATGAATCGTTTTAAGGATGCGGAAATCTATTTAAAGAATGCGTTGGATGCTCAATATAATGACACGCACCTTTTTGATTTGGTGGAGTTGTACAAGGCGATGGGTGATATCGAAACGGCTATTTTTTATGATAAGAAGATTAAGGAGTTTAGGAAGTAGAACCCCCGACCCCTAAAGGGGAGTTTTGGGTTTCCCTTCGGTTCTTATTTTCCTTTCATTGATTTAACTTTTTTCTGATGAAAGAGATTGGGGAACATTTTTTTTTACAAATCGTTCCCCAATCTCTTTTGTAGTACAATTTCAAATCAATGAAAGAAGCTTTCCAATCGAAGGGAAAGCTAAAACTCCCCTTTAGGGGTCGGGGGTTTCGCTTTGAGTTTGTTTAAAGTATTCTAATAATTTTTTTGTCGCAGATTTTCCCACTACTTCTTCAATCTCACTAGGCAAAGCTACCTTGATTTTTTTGACCGATTTAAAATGCGATAGTAACTTCTGCGCCGTCTTCTCCCCTATTCCTTCAACATTGGTTAGTTCCGTTCCGAGCGCATTTTTGGAACGTAAATCTCGGTGAAAAGTAATGGCAAATCTATGCGCTTCATTCCGCGCTTGTTGAATAATTTTAAGTGATTCTGATTTTTTATTGATATACAATGGAATAGGATCGTTCGGAAAAAATATCTCTTCCAAGCGTTTTGCAATTCCAATCAAAGTTACCTGATTCAAAATCCCCAGCTCTTCCATGATTTTCGTTGCCGAGCTCAGTTGTCCTTTTCCACCATCAATAATTATCAAATCTGGGAGCGGCTGCTTCTCTTTGATCAAGCGAGAATAACGTCGTCGAACGACCTCTTCCATCGAAGCAAAATCATCTGGACCGATCACCGTTTTTATTTTAAATTTTCGATAATCTCGTTTGGATGGTTTGGCATTTTTAAAAACTACGCAAGACGCAACTGGATTTGTTCCTTGAATATTGGAATTATCAAAACACTCAATATGCAACGGTGGACGATCCATTTGCAAATCTTCCTGCATCGTTTTAAGAATGCGTTCAGCAGGAGTTTGCTTGTTGATTCGGGAAATTTCTTGCTTGCGTTTTTGGAGTAAAAAATATTTTACATTCTTCTGCGAGAGTTCAAGTAATTTCTTTTTATCTCCAATTTTAGGAATCGTGATTTGCAAATCATCGTCGATTAATTCAATCTCTTTTTCCAAAACAATTTCCTCTGCATTACTCTTAAATTTCTTTCGCAACTCATCAATTCCATAGGCCAATAATTCATCTTCATCATCGTCCAAATTCATCGTCATTTCCAACGTATAAGTATGCGTAATTGAGCCATCGACAATTTTTAGATAATTAACAAACGCCTCTTTCTCATCGGAAGTAATGGTAAAAACATCCACATTTCGAATCGTCGTACTCACCACCGTCGACTTGCCTTGGTAATCTTCAAAGGCAGATAGTTTTTCTTTGGCTTGCTGCGCTTTTTCAAATTTCATCTCTTCTGCGAAGCGCATCATTTCCTCTTTTAAATAATTTTTCACCACTCCAAGGTGTCCACGGAGAATGTTTTTTATTTGTTCGATTTTAGTATTATAATCTTCCTCTGACTCATAATTGACGCAAGGGCCGAGGCAATTTTTGATATGATACTCTAGACAAACTTTAAATTTTCCTTTGTCAATATTTGATTGCGAAAGTGGTAAGGTGCAAGTCCGTAATGGGAACAAATTTTTCACTAAATCCAAAATTACGCCTACCTGATATTTCGAAACATAAGGCCCGAAATAAGTCGAACCATCTTTGATCACTCGGCGTGTCAAAAATACACGAGGGAATCTTTCTTTTTTGATACAAATATAAGAGTAGGTTTTTCCATCTTTCAACATCACATTGTAACGAGGTTGATATTTTTTGATGAGCGTGCTTTCGAGGAGAAGTGCGTCGTGTTCGGTTTCGACGATGATGTATTCGATGTGGTCGGCTTTTTTGACGAGGACTTTTGTCTTGGCGAGTCGATCTCTTCGTTCACCAAAATAGGAGGATAATCTAGCTTTTAGGTTCTTGGCTTTCCCGACGTAAAGTATCTTTTCATTGGGATCAACGAATTTATAAACCCCAGGCTGTTTGGGTAGAGTGTGGGCTATTTTTTTATAATCGTCTGTAGTCATTTATCTTTTTATAAAAATGCAAATATATTGTTAGAAAAAAATCGTCCGTCAAAAAAGTAAAACTTTTCATCTGTAAAATTAACAGAGTTATCTCGAAAAACATAACTTAACATTATGCTAAAATCAAATTTTATAAAACCTGAATTACATATTGAATTCTTTGGTAAAACAAGATTTTGGATTGGATTGTTTTTGGGATTGGGATATGGATTCTTGCTATATTGTTTTTTCAATTTTTTGAACCTTGGAATGTATTACTTCTGCTACATGGACGGGGCAGGTTTTACTATTTCAACGCCTGCTGAGTATCAATTTTATCATTTCCTCTTTGCCTTTTCTGCATTACTATTTGGTCAAAATATTTTCTTTGAATTTACCTTATCAAAAAGTAAATCTTTCAGGAAAAACACTTCTCGAGAATTCACCATTTTGCATCATAGCCGTATGGCAACTTGGTACACTTTATTTGTTGGATTTGCTTGGTGTACCACTTTTAAATTACTCGCCTTTAGTGATGTCTTTTTGCTGTACGATTTTTTTAGAATTGGTTGGTGGTCAAGTATTTTGGTGATGCTTTGGCTGCACTTTTATATGTGGATGAACGTCTCTAAATATTTTAGGAAAGTTTATCCGATTAGTATTTTAATATTTTTCGTTATCGGTATATTATCACTTGGATTAGCTCAATTTGATCCTGTGCCTTATCCTGATGCTTATCGAAATAAAGCGAGAAGTTTAATGCATTATAAATTAAAAATAAATCCTCCAATAACTTCTGCTGTATCATCTAAATTAATGCATAAAAATGTTGTACAAACAATTTTCCTCGGTGATCCTGAAAAAGATGGAATTCCAAATTACGGTCTTGGTGATGCCATAACTACAATAAAAAATATACCTATATCAATTGAAAATTTTAATACAAAGGTTCCTAAATCCAGAAGAGGACTTATTACCACTTCTCTGGTCATCGATAAAAAATTAAAGATGAAAAAAGTCTATGAATTATTAAAAGTGCTTAGTGAAAATAACAGATTAAAAATCTCTTTTGCTGCTTTGACTGAAGGTCAAAATAATCCTGACGTTTACTATGAATACTTTGACCAAGGATTACTAATTGCAATTCCTCCTCACTGTAATGACTTAAAAACAGCAATTGAAATGATTAATAAAAATCCAAAAATTACTGCTGAATATTTAGAAATTTTTTATGGTGAATCTGAACTTCCTTACTGTGAATTTTATTTCCCATTTAAAAGCGAGGTCTTCAATCAAGGTTTAGACTATATAAAAATTTCCGCCCAAAATGAATTCATTTTTAATGATGAAAAAATAAAACATGAAGACCTTTTTGAAAAAATAAAAAATGTGGTTTGGGAAAAAAAAGAAAAAGCCATTTTTATTTTAGACGTAAATAATGAAGCGACCTACGAACATTATTTTTTCCTTCGACATGAACACAAACGAGCGATGAACGAAGTGAGAAACCAGGAAGCTTTGATTCGTTTTGGGAAAAAATATGCATTTTTAGAAAAAGCAAAACAAAGAGAAATCAGGCATGACTATCCAATGATTATTGAAGAATTCCTTAATGAAGAGGAACGTTTTATATTCGACTTTTTTAAAAATAAATCTTCCAAAGATTAATAGTTAGGGAAAATAAAAACGGTGCCACCGCTTGGAGCGGTGACACCGGAATTTTACTTTTTTTTTAGAACAACTCCCCCTGCCCCTTATCCTTCTTATCCACATCAAATTCTATCGAATCACCGGGTGAAAGTTTTTCCTTATTACCTGCATCCACTTCTTTTACATTTGTCAATTTTTGATCGCTCAATTTATTTCCAAGTGCTTTCCAACCTTTGACTTCGATAAATTCTGCCAAGCTAACTTCACCTGACATCTTCTTCGATTTCACTTTATACTCATATTGTATCCGTGGGTTTTTATCGACCGATGCGAAGAGTAGTTTGGTCATTCTATGATCTGTCATGTAATTGAAAATTTGGTCATTGGTAGTCGTTTCGATATTGAACCGTTTGACCATTGTCCTTTTTTTAGCGCCATCATAATAAACTGCACTGATGACAAGACTTGAATCTAATTTTCCAATATGCAATAATTCCTTTGGCTCAAATCGCTTGGTCATATCGAAATCAACTACCTCGTAAGTTCCATTTTTATACAAAGCAAAGATCGAATCTCCCGTATCAAAATCACCTAGGAAGGTTCCTCGATCCTCCGCATTCAATCTTCCGCTAACTTGATCCATCCATAATTTTTGAGCACCCAAACTTGATTTCCCCATCTCTTTTTGAGTTACCTTTCGGATCGGATATTTAGTGACAATATTCCCATTGGCAACTCTCCCTTTGATTTCTAACTCATCAAAATAGTAATCGAAAACCTTGGTGCGTGCAGAGCAACCTTGCGATAGTTGAACCGTCACAATTTCTGATTCTCCATTTGGGTTAGCAGTCAAGTAATGTATTTTTGAACCTTTTTCTCCTTTAGTCAAATCATATTCACGATCACGAGTGATTCCTTTTACATGAAATCGTTTGGCCATCGAACGGCCCGTTTTTGCATCGACATAAATCATATTGTAGGTGGTTCGCTCATCTCCTTTTTTCCAAACCGCCACATGCAAAATATCTTTTCCCATAAAAATTTTATCGGAAATTCGACTCACCTTTAATACACCATCTTTTCGGAAAACGATAATGTCATCAATATCGGAACACTCTCCAATCAATTCCTCTTTTTTCATGCCTGAGCCTGAGCCAATAAATCCTTCTTTGCGATTGACATAGAGTTTTGCATTGTTGGCAACGACCATAGCAACTTTGATAGTTTCGAAAGATTCGATTTTTGTTTTTCGCTCTTTTCCTTTTCGATATTTGGCTAAAATTCTTTCAAAATATGCAATGGCATATTTTATCAAATTTGCTAAGTCATGTTTAACTTGTTTTAATTCTTCTTCGATTTTCGCAATTAATTCATCTGCTTTGAAAGCATTATATTTTGAAATTCGTTTGATTCGAATCTCTGTCAATCGCGCAATATCTTCATGTGTGATGTCTCGGAAAAGATGAATTCGTTTGTCCGACTTTTTCGCTTTGTCTTTTGGCGTAGCGATATATTTTTTCAATTCGCGATCAATCGTTTCGATCACTTCTTCCCACGTTTCACATTCTTCAATTTCTCGATACACTCTATTTTTAATAAATATTTTTTCCAAACTTGCGAAATGCCATTTCTCTTCCAACTCTTTTTTTCGGATTTCCAATTCTTGTCGCAACAAATCTTTGGTTGCATCAGTACTGAATTTCAATAAATCATTGACCGTAAGAAAAAGTGGTTTGTCATCAACAATTACACAGGCATTTGGTGCAATGGAAACTTCACAATTTGTAAAAGCATACAAGGCATCCGTTGTAACTTCAGGCGAAACTCCTGGAGCTAAATCAACAATAATAGAAACATCTTTCGCCGTATTATCCGTTACTTTTTTGATTTTTATTTTCCCTTTATCATTGGCTTTGACGATGCTATCCATCAAATTGGCAGTTGTAATACCGTAGGGCAATTCTTTAATTTCCAAAGTATCTTTATCCACTTTCTCGATGACCGAACGCACTTTAACTCTCCCTCCTCGCTTTCCAGCTTTGTAGTCAGTCACGTCAATCGTACCTCCAGTCATAAAATCAGGATAGATTTTGAAAGGTTTATTTTGTAAAATTTTAATCGAGGCTTTGATGAGTTCGATAAAATTATGAGGTAAAATTTTTGTCGAAAGTCCTACCGCAATTCCTTCTGCCCCTTGCGAAAGCAATAAAGGAAATTTCATTGGCAAGTTGACCGGTTCTTTTTTACGACCATCGTAGGTAAATTGCCACTCCGTCGTTTGGGCATTAAAAGCTACTTCCAAAGCAAACTTAGTCAAGCGTGCCTCGATGTATCGAGGTGCCGCTGCACCATCGCCAGTTCGAGCATCCCCCCAGTTTCCTTGCGGATCGATGAGCAAATCTTTTTGTCCCATGTTGACCAATGCACCTCCAATCGCAGCGTCACCGTGCGGGTGATATTGCATCGTTTGACCAATCACGTTGGCTACTTTATGATACCGTCCATCGTCCATTTCTTTGAGGGCATGAAGGAGTCGACGTTGTACAGGTTTGAGTCCATCTTCATAAGCAGGTACGGCGCGCTCTAAAATTACGTAGGAAGCATAATCCAAAAAATAATCTTTGTACATTCCTGTGAGCGTGATGACACCATCTTCATTTGTTCCTGTTCCATTTTTAGGTGTCCAAACTGGTTTTTTACTTTTTCCCTTGTTACTCATCTATTATTAAATATTTCTTTGTTTCGTATTACTTAAAATTAGCCCAAAATAATGGGTTACCTTTTGTGAAAAAACAACATAAAAGGTAGGTTGTGTTAAAATTCTCACAAGTTAAAAATATTAGTTGTTTCTGTAATTTGATTTCTATAATTTTCCGCTCACAAATATAGTAATTTTAAAACTACTCTTAAAACAAATTGTTTGACAAAAGTAATTATTTCACCTCTAAAAAATTTATTTATGAAAAACTTTTTTACAAAATCTTTTCTTGTCTTATTTCCTCTGTTTATTTTCTCAAGTAGCTATGCTCAAACCTTTCCTTACTTCTTGGAAATAGAAACTGATACTTACACCGATGTTGAAGAAGCAACTGAATTAACTTCGGTTGGTGATCTTTGGGATGACCCTAATTATAATATTCCAATTGGTTTTAATTTTGACTTCTATGGAGAAACTTACAATAATATTCAAACTGTAGGCTTAGGTGGATGGCTAGCTTTTGAAGATCCATATACCACAGATTCTATTAGTTTGTTGATTCCTTACTTTGATGATCTTGCGGATATTGAAAATTTCAATACTGCCAATCAATCGACTATCTCACATACGACAGAAGGAGCTGCAGGTGAGCAAATTTTAAAAATCCAATGGAAAGATGCTGGATTTTATGAAGAAATTTTTAGTGGAACACCAACTGCTAACAATACGGTTTCTTTTCAACTTTGGCTTTACGAAGGAACTAATAATATTGAATTCCGGTATGGGCCAAGTACACTTCCCGATGCTGCTACCATCCATGATTATAGCTCTCCTGTTTGTGGATTCATTGAAAACATCTCAATTGCCACAGATAATTTTGATGCATTTTGGCACTTAACAGGAGCTGCAACTAACCCAACAGTTACATCTTCAGATATTACTATTATTGACACTTACTCTATTCCTGGATTAGATTCCGATCCAGCGGAAGGGCAAGTTTACCGATTTGCAACTGTGCCTACTTCAATCAAAGCACCTACTCAAAATTTGGATTTAAATGTTTATCCAACAGTTATAGCTGATGAATTTTTCGTGGAAGTTAGTGAAGAACTTTTGCATGAAAAAACACAAATCTCTGTGGTAAATAACTTAGGTCAAGTAATTTATAACAATACAATTACAAATATAAAAGAACGATTGGATGCTTCTAGTTTTCCAGCGGGAATTTATTATGTAAGAATAAATAATGCAACTGGAATTGGCACTAAGAAAATTATCAAAAATTAAATTTTAGCTTTTTCCAAAAAAAATCCATGTCTTAGTTTCAACTTTGACATGGATTTTTTTTTGGAAAAAATAAACTACCCTCCAATATCTCCCAACTCAATTCCTTCGGAGTAAGCTACTTGAACTCCATTTTCATTAAATGCTTTTTTTATCGCAGCATGACATTGGTAAGTTGCTCCCCAAAAATTATTAGGATCAATAAATGGACGAATGATCAAAACTAAATTATGAGTATCATATGTCTCGATTCCTATTTCGGGTTCGGGATCATTTAAAATAGCGGGAACAGTCAATAATGCATTTTTGATAATGACCTGAACTCTTGGAAAATTCTCTGCGTATGGCATCGTTACATTTAACTCCAAACGAATCGTTCCTTTCTGAGAAAAATTAGTAATTACGCCATCCATTACTTGCCCATTAGGGATGATATGAGTTTTTTGTCCCGGTGTAACAATGGTCGTATTGAAAATTTGGATACTTTCTACCTTTCCGAATTTTTCACAAGTTTCTATCCAATCACCTAATTTATATGGTTTAAAAACCATAATCATAATCCCAGCTGCAAAATTGGCCAAACTTCCTTGAAGAGCCATCCCTACTGCAAAACCTGCCGCCGCGATCAAACCTACTAAAGATGCAGTATCTACCCCAACTTGCCCAATGGCAGCCAAAAGAATAAACACCTTCATTACTGACTTAAAAGCGAAGAGAGAAAGGACGTAATCTCAGGAGAGAGATTTGCTTTTTCCAATGAAAACTCTAAAACCTTCATTGCTTTTTTTACTACCCAAAAACCAATAACTAGAATCGCTATTGCCATAGCTAGATTCGTAGAAATGCTTATAATCAAATCTAGGATTTTGTCATAATTGATCCCTTCTCCTATCTCGGCTGATTTTTCTAAAGTTTGCTGAAATTTCATAATATTTTAATTGTTCAATTCTTGAAAATTTCAGCAAAAATAGTAAATCAAAATAGCTCCCAAAGCACTTTTATATGTTAATTGAAAATGAAGTATATGACTTCATCGTTAAGGTGGATATGATGCTTTTTCCGAAAAAGAAAACTTTGACGTTAAGAAAACAACTTATTCGTTGTTTTTTATTGATATTTATCAGATAAAAGAAGTTTAAACGCCTTAAAAACGCAGCAAATACCTAGATTGAATCGTTCTTCCTGATGTAAACCATTTTATGCACCCGGAGGATAATTCCAAATATTAAACTTGTGTTTGGGATTCTCGGTTTTTTTAGGCTAACTTTAATTTCAACAATCATTCTATGGAATTAGCCTTGAATTTAGATTACGAAGAAAACGATCTCATCCAAGCGTGTATTCGCAAGGATCGAGATGCACAGCAATTGCTATATAAAGAAAATTATAGTAAGATGATGGGCGTATGCCTTCGTTATTCAAATAACAAGGATGATGCATTGGATGTATTGCATGAAGGATTTATTAAAGTTTTTAAAAATATTGCAAAGTACCAACCCGGTACTTCTCTTTCTGCTTGGATGCGTCGGATTATGGTGAATACTGCGATTGATTTTTATCGAAAAAATGTTCGTAGAAGAACCGAAGATTTGGATACTGCTTATAATATTAGTTCCAATTCGCCTGATGCACTTAGCCAAGTAACTGAAAAAGAAATTCTTGCGGCCGTCCAAACCTTATCTCCTGCATACCGATCCGTTTTTAATTTATACGTGATCGAAGGTTATTCACACAAAGAAATAGCGAATGAATTGGGAATTACGGAAAGTACTTCCCGTTCAAATTTGGTAAAAGCAAGACACAAACTTAAAGCGATTCTTGCTGCGAAATCAATACAATATGGAGAATAAGAAATTTGACGACTTTATTAAACAATCATTGGAGCATTTGGATGGTGAAAACTTCATCCCAATGGATTGGTCGTCAATGAATGAACAGTTGGATGCGGATGGTCTCGATGAGGCGATGAAAGGTTCTCTAGAAAATCTGGAAGGCGCAGCATTCGTTCCGATGAATTGGGGGATGATGGAAAGCAAATTAGATGCAGCCATGACTGACGCTGAGCTTGATCCTCAAATGGAAGATATCTACTTGGATGCCATTGCATATGAGCATTTGAAAAATATGCAAACTGCCTATAATCATGAACATTGGGAAATGATGTCTGCTCGATTGGATGAGGAATATGCTTACCGACAAAAAGTTTTTATTACTAAATTATTTGAAATATCTATTATTTTATTATTAGTTTGGACTGCTTTTAATTTGTTTCCCAACAAAAAAACTACGCCTGATTTAAGACCAATAGTTAATACTAATTCAAATCAAAATAATACGAATGACCTTTCGACAGATTTAAATAACCAATCATCGTTGGAAATTGAACCTGTTGTTTCTTTTGAAAAAACGATTCTTGCTGCTAACCAAGTCAATCAAAATGAAAATGTAGAGAGTGAAACACCATTATTAATCGTGAAATCAAATCCAGTTAATGAAGATGAAATTGTTGCCACTCCTCCTCCTCCAATTTCAGTTAATAAAATTTCTAGCTCTCCATTTTTAAATAATGTTAATTCAATTAGTCTTTTGGAAAATAAAAAACAAAAGACCGCTGCTTTTGCACTTGAAAAAACATTAGTATTAAATGAAGATGAAATTTTAAGAGAAAAACTAATTATTCAAATTTCTCCTTTGCCAGCTTTGATGAATTCGTTTTTGGAAATGGATGAAGTTAAAAAAGACCATTTTTCCCTAACTCAATTGATTAAAAATAAGAAGTTACGAACTCATGAGGTTTTCTTTAGTATGTATGGTTCTACTGATATTAACTTTGTAGATTCTGATTTTTATAATACTAATGAAAGAGCATGGGATGTTTACCAAAGATATCGATACGGATATGGTGGAGGATTTGCCCTTGGTTTTCAACTTAAAAGATTCTTACTTGAAACAGGTGTTTCGTACAATTTCACTAGCTACCAACAACGAGAAGAAGCTAATATCATTGGTAGTTTTGCTAATGGATACGTTGAAGAACAATGGAATGATGCTGAATTAAATATGATTCAAGTTCCATTAAATATTCAATATAGTTTCTTAGTAAAAAGAAAATGGAGAATTTACAGTTTGACTGGAGTCTCTATCAACATGGCACTTCAAAACAACTTTAACTTCCAATTAGAAGATCAAGAAAATACAGCAAGTAGATCTATCTCTTTAAATGAAAGTGAGATTGCTAACGAAGCTTCCCTTTATAAAGGTATTCTTGAAGGTGGTGGCTTGAGAGAAAATAGTTACTTAACTGCCAATTTAGGTTTTGGAGTGGAAAGAAAATTTACTTACCGTTGGAGTTTATTTTTACAACCCATTTATCGCCGTCATTTCTTAATCGATGGAATTGGACCTAATGAAGATAGAATTCACTCAAGTTCACTAAGGTTCGGAGCTAAAGTAAAAATCCGATAATTAACGGTTAATGATTAATGGTGAACTGTTAACGAAAAAAGGAGCGATGATTTTGAAAAATCATCGCTCTTTTTTTGTTATTCAAACTCTGGGATAAAAATTAACCGTTCACCATTAAAATTTCGCCATTACTTAATGCTGATGTCTCCATACTTTACTCTTGCTTTGATATAACTATATGGATTAACTTTTTTACCCACATAAAATTCTACCTTTTGCTCATCCCCTTTAGTGTCTTTACAAATGATATTTGAGACTGTAGGATATTTTAAATTTGCATAACGAGCAGTTGCATCCATTTTGTAATCACTCCCTTCCTCCACGTGCAATTGGAAATCGGTATTTTCACCAACCATCAAAATATCTGAAAACCCCTCTGTCACTTTAGCAATTTCCAAACTTCCATACACCATATCAAAATCAGCATGCTTGTTCACTACATCAATTTTAAAGTCAGTAAACTTAGAAAAGACAATAATATTATCAACTTGCTTGATTTCGATTTTATCATATTTTCCAACATTTCTAAACTCTTTCACAATGCCTAGCTTATAAGTATCGTTAACACTTGTACTTTTAATATCAGCAGCTTCGCCCACATTAATTTTAGAATAACTTGTGGCGAAATTAATGTTCTCTGCTTTCTTCAATCGGATATTTCCATGAACCATTTTTATCTCAGAATTAGCAGCACGAGCAACCGTGCAATTTCCGTATTTCAAATCCAAAGTCAATAATCGTTCTATAGTTTTCAATCGAATATTTCCATGCTGAACCGACAGCGTTGCTTTCCCTTCCAACTCTGCAATCAATGCATCGCCGTATTTATTAAATAAAGACAAATTACATTTTTTAGGCATATAAACTACGTAATCTATCGTGTACTCACTCCTCACATAATTCCACTTAGGTACATCATGAATAATTGTTCGACTATTGACCTTATTTTTGTAACTATCAAATTTAATTTGAATGCGATCAAAAACTTGATTCGCATCTCCAATGTTTCGAGCGTTGACGGTAATGAGTACATCGATACTCACTTCATTTTTGTTCCAAGTTCTGACATCAATAGTACCCCGAGTATTAGACAACTCTACTAGTCCATTCGCAGAAATGGGGCTACTCTTTTTTATATTCCGCTCAAATTCTTTTGCCGAAACCGATTGTCCCGCAAAAATCAGAACCGCCAATAACCAACCTATTTTACATTTCAGAACCTTCATTCTTTTTATCTCTTTTAGTTTGAGTTAAAGCTATTTTTTCTAAAACAATTTCTAAGATAGCTACTTTCGTTTCATAATTTTTCAACATCGCTTGTAAAACTTGTTCTTCACTTCCTTTGGGTACATCCTCCAATTCTACTCTCAAATCTGCCAAAGTTTTGTCCAAGTCAACTAGGTCATCATTAACTGCAGTATCATAATTAAAACTAGCTAATTGAGCTTTCTTGTTTTTAATTTCCTGTTGAAAATTTTTCTCTTTTTTTCCATATTCAGGATAATGTTCCAAGTTAGCAATTGGAACATTTACTTCTGCTGTAAAATAATTTCCTAATAATGCACCAGTTGATAATAAGATAAGCACCGATGCAGCAATGCTTAACATTCGCTTCATCGAAATCCGCTTCGCTTGCGGAGGGTCAAGTCGTTTTTCGATATCAGCCCAGACCTTTAGGTTCGGAACCTTGTCGTCAAACTGATCGCGATTTTGGTTAATAAAATTTTCGAGACGGTCGCTCATGTCTATTTTTTTTGATTAGCTGATTCTGATTGAATTTTTGACTTTGATTTTCAAAAAACTTGACCTCACCTTTCTTGTTTTTCTCTTCTTATAATTTCTCTTAATTTCTTTTTGGCTCGACTAAATTGTGACTTCGATGTCGCCTCTGATATTTCTAAAATTTCTGCAATTTCCTTGTGATCATATCCTTCCAACAAATAAAGTGTAAACACCACCCGATAACCATCTGGCAACTGAAACAAAGCATGGTTAATCGATTTAGTAGAAAATCCGGGAGCATGGTCTTCTTCCTCAGGTTCTGGTTGTTCTGTAATTTGGTCGTTTAATTCTTGGATCTCTAATCGTCTTTTTTTCAAAAAATTGATGCAATTATTGACGACAATTCTTTTAATCCAGGCTCCAACAGAAGATTGAAACCGGAAGGAGTCTAATTTGGTAAAGATATCAACAAACGAATTTTGCAAAAGATCCTCGGCATCCATATCGTTCTTCAGCATACGCATACAAATATTGTACATCGCTCTCGAATAGAGTCGATACAATTCGAATTGAGCTTGCCGTTTTCCCAACTTGCAATCCTCAACGAGTTCGCGATGAATGTTGTTATAATCCAAAAGCTCTATTCAGTTTAATTAAAAAGACAGAAGGTAAAATTGATAGTTGCACGTAATTTTTTTCCAAAAATACAAAAGGTAACTCAGTTTATTAATTAGCTCATCTTGGATTAAATCTCGTTCGTCGATATTTTCCCACAGAGCTATCCTTTACCCTCTTATTGTGAACATCAAACATCTCATTTGCTACTTTTTGGCAAAATCCTTTCTAATCAAAAAATATCATTTTCAAATTTCATCCTGATGAATTGCAGTTGTGCAATCTCGTCCATTTTTTTAATCAAAAAATACTATGACCTAAATATCTAGCGGTAGGGAAAAAGAGTTTGACCAAAAAACAAATAGCAGATTACCTTGAAATGTATAAAGTTAAAAATGGAAAAGTAATTGACATACTCTCTCATCTTCCAAATGGCAAAAAAGGAAGAGCGATAAAAGGTAATGAGAAACCAATTGAGCGAAAAGAAGTTCAGCTGGATGAAAAGACACTTCAAAAACATGTAGGAAGATATGAAGTAGAAGCAGACTTTTTCCTTATTTTTACTTTAGAACAAGGAGCATTTTGGGTGGCTCCAACAGCAGATAAAAAACTCCAAGTATTTGCCGAAGGCGACCATAAATTATGCTTAAAAAATCTTGATGCCTTTTTAGGTTTCATATAAAAACACAGTAATTTAAAAACTGTAAGAGCCAACTTAGGTAGACAAAAGATTATAGGAAGAAAAGTATCGTTTTTAAAAAGAAAATGAAACTATATCAAATTACCTGCGTTTCATATAGCCTATACACGCCACACACAGAGTAAAATTACATGAACAAAGCCTAAACTTTGGTAATTTATTAGTGCTCTACTAACTACGCCTAAATAATTTTATTAAGTTCTAAGAATTCCTAATAGGAATTCGTGCTTTAGATATAACGATAATAGCGTTTGGGTCTTTTGCCAAAAAAAAGATCTAAATGTCAAAATTTTAGGGCGTGTGTTAGTTATTATTCAGAAGTTCTCGCTTCGGCAAGAACCTTCTTTTTTTCTTCCCACGTCTATTCCAAGAAATTAGCTTTCCTTTTGAATTATCTTTTTAAATAAAAAAGTTATTTAAAAAAATACCTCATGGGGTAATCAAGAATTTTAGGGCGTGTGTTAGTTATCATTCGGAAGTTCTCGCTTCGGCGAGAACTTTCTTTTTTCTTCCCACGTCTATTCCAAGAAATTAGCTTTCCTTTTGAATTATCTTTTTAAATAAAAAGGTAATTTAAAAAAATACCTCATGGGGTAATCAAGAATTTTAGGGCGTGTGTTAGTTATCATTCGGAAGTTCTCGCTTCGGCGAGAACTTTCTTTTTTCTTCCCACGTCTATTCCAAGAAATTAATTTTCCTTTTGAATTATCTTTTTAAATAAAAAAGTAATTTAAAAAAATACCTCAAGGTAATCAAGAATTTTAGGGCGTGTGTTAGTTATCAAAGAGTCTATCGTTTATACGGTGGACTCTTTATTTTTTTGCATTAATAGTTAAGTAGTGGGAGATAATTATTTTTACAAAAAACAAAAATGGAATCCGAAGGAATAGTTGATAATTTTCATGGTGACAATATCTATCGTCATCACCGAGCGCCTCAAACGAATGAATGGAAAATTGGATTCTCAAATTTTGAATCAAGACTTTAAATATTTTAGACAGCGGTAAAAAAAACAAAAAAGCTGCTCACTTTCGCAAACAACCTTTTCAATGAAAAGATGAATAGTATTTTTTTAATCATCACTTTCCAATCAAGCTAATCAAATCTTTATGGATTAAAGTATTCGACTGGGTCTACTTTTTTTCCAGCTTTAATTACTTCATAATGTAGGTGAGGTCTAACTGAAGTACCTGTACTTCCTACCAACCCTATCACCTCTCCTCTTTTTATTTTATCACCCACCTTCACTTTAAGTTCACTCAAATGTGAATACAAAGTTTTAAATTCTTCATCATGTTGGATAACAATATGTTTTCCATATCCTCCCTTATTGGTTTTGGAAATAACCACTTCTCCGCCTGTGGTTGCTAAAACAGGTGTTCCAATAGGTGCTTTAAAATCAATACCTGAATGAAATCTTCCCCTCCAATTAAGAGGATGCATCCGTTTTCCAAAACCAGAATTAACTTTAAAATTTCCGTCAATCGGTTTGATACTTGGAGGATCATGTAAACTTACCTGTTTAGCTACTGCCATTACCATTTGTTTTGGTAAAATAATATCCATCGTCATCATCTCTTGTGGCGAGGGTGGCTGAATACCTTTGACTACAGTCGTTTTTTCTTTGTCAGAAAAAAATAAAATAGTGGACGGAATTAATAAAAGTGCAAAAACTGCTAGAGCAAAATTTTTCATACGCTGCGGTTTTTGATGAGTAAAAAAAATAGTTTGTTCTTGTAATTCTTTTAACTCATCTTTTCCAAAATTCTCAAAAATCGCTTGATTGGCTTGCTCAAATGTTTTTCCATTTTGCATGTCGTCTTCCGTCATACAACAGAGGTGATCTAAAATCTCTCCTTGAAGTGGAACATAATTTAATCCTAATTCTTTCAGCTTTTTTTCAATCAAAAAAATTTGTTCCTCTTTGAGTTCTATTTTCATGAGGAAGTCGTTTTAGGTTTTAAAATTAATTGCATCGCATTAATAAACTCTTGAAATTCAGCGAGTTTATTTTTGTTAGCTTTTTTTCCTTTGGCGGTGAGGGTATAATATTTTCGCATTCTTTTGCCGACCATGATTTGCTTTGTCTTCACTAATCCTTCCGCTTCCAACTTATGCAAAGTAGGATATAATGCGCCTTCGGTCAAAATCATTTTTCCATCAGAAAGTGTTTTGACATGCTGCGTGATTTCGTAACCATACATTTTCCCTTCCTCATCGAGGAGTTTTAACAGGATGGTTTTCAGCGTTCCTTTAGTAAGTTCATTTGATAACATAAAGCAAATATACCTAAGAATATTAGGTATCTAAATTTTTACCTAAGAAAATTAGGTGAAACATTGATCTGGATTTAAAATCACTAGTATTTAATATTGAGGTTTCTATACTCAACACTCTCAATCCCAATACTTTCTGATTTTATCTTCGTCGAAATTCCCTCGTGCCTTGACGATAAAAATAGTATTCAGTTTGAGAAAAAACCAACTTCATGATTCAATCGTCAAAAAACCAAAACCACAACTTGTTCCTCTTTTTTCCCATCAGGTACTTCGAGTCTTGAAGGGAAAAAGGAAAACAGATTTTTGAGTGATGAGTTAGAAGTGATGAGAGATGAGAGATGAGTCTAACGACATGTTAAAACACTTATCGCTTCTCGCTCATAACTTATCACTCAAAGAATTTGGCTTAACGAAAAAATATAACTATGAAATCGACTAATCATTTATTCAAAAAGTATTTCCACCATAGCAATGAAAACTTAATTGCTATCGTCGAGAATCCTCACCTCTACCAAAAAGAAACCGTTGAAGTGGCGAAGAAATTATTGGAAGGCAGAGCGCCTGACCAAGCATCTATTCAAGATTGTGCCCGCCAATTGATGCACAAACGATTGAGAATCTATTTTGGAAATTTTAGTATTTGGAATGATAAATTAAAAATTCCTGCAAGTGAATTTCTTTCAGAAAAACAGGTGCAACGAATTTTCGAAATAGAGTACGATAATTTTTTAGAATTACGCATTGACTTTGGGCTTAACATGAATCAATATCAAGCGGTGTAAAATAAGGACTGTTAAACTGCTTTTGCTTCGCCAACTGTTTGACTGTTAAACGGTTAAACTGTTTCAGGAAAACACGAGATAACAGTATAATAGTTAGCGAAGCGAAAACAGTTTAACAGTCAATTCCACTTCCTTATTTCGTGGTGTTTTCTAAAAAAATAATTGCGTTGTCCGCCGCTGCCCATTTGTCGGCAACTGATTTTGGGACTTCTGGCGTTTTGATATTCATGGCTGATAACAATATATCTATATCTTGGTCTCCATCTAAATCTGCGGTGACAAATCGCATCCATCGACCTTCTGCAAATTGAGTAATCGTGTGAGCGGTGAAGTTATTTTTCCCATCATTGATAAAAACGACAAAAGCTTCTTGGGGATGATTTTGAAAGTCAGGATGAAATGAAACGGCTGCGATATCCAAATCTCCATCTTGATCAAAGTCTACCGCTTCCGCTTGGTAAACGCCATTCAAAGGAATGAAAAACGCTTCTTCATATTTTCCATCTTTATTTAAAAATAAATGAATGCCGTGGTAAGGTTTTAAAAGTGGGGGGTAATCTCCATTGTCGCCATTGGAATATAAGACATCCTTTCTTCCATCGCTATCGAAATCTAATAATTGAAAATGGGTCGATCCATTCGTTGGTGAAAAACGCAATTTTCGTTCTCTGCTAAATTTATTATTTCCTTCATTAATGTACCAATCGATTCCTTCGTCGCTATTTGCGTGGAGTGCGATGATATCATTTTTGCCATCACCATTAAGGTCTTCGATTTCAGCTTTGATCGTTCCGTCATCAGGGAATAAAGTATGTCTTTGAAATTTTCCATCATCCTTTCCTTCCCACCAAGCCAGTCTTCCCAAGAGGTTTCCATATTCTGCAATCACGTAATCTTCTTCTTCATCTCCATTCAAATCTCCTGAGGTAAAATTCACGGGACGCATCAACTCTTCCAAACTTGTTTCGTATTTTTTTTGTTTAAAATCATCGAAGGATTTTGAAATATTAAAAGTGCCCTTAGGATTATCCGAAGCATAGCGAGAAGCCATATCTAGCGCAACAAATTGATCTCCTTCCACTTCCATATCTACGATGTGAGACTTACCTTTGAGATAATCGAGTGCTTTACCTTGATAGTTAAATTGGTAAACACCCCCTTGAAATTCAGTTGCGTAAACTAATTTATTTTTTGAATCAACTGCCATCGCTTGTACAACAGGAAGGATATCTTTTTTCTGTGAAAAAGATTTTGATTTAAAAAATGGAATACCAATTTTGATCTCCGTTTTTGCAGAGGCACTTGGAATGGAAGCGGATGCATTGTCAAGATAAAACTTGGCAATCTTTTGCCATTCCTCAACGGTAAGCGCAGGTTGGTCTGGATAAATTTTAGCTTGTTTGACTCGGTATCCTCCTTTGCCGGGTTCGAGCCATTTGCTAGGCATTTTATCTACATACTTATTTCCATCTTGATAAATACCCAAAAAACTCGCCATCCGAATCAAGACAAAATCAGCCCAAGTTTTTTGATCCAACAAATCTGGTGATGGATATAGGTGGCAGGAGGCGCAGTAAATTTTGGACAACTCCTCCCCTGTTTCAGGTGTTTCTACTTTTGAGGTAGAAGTATTTTCGGTGCATTGAAAAAGAAAGAATAGGGAAAAAAGAATAATTATAATTGGAAATTTACGCATTGCTTTTTTTTGAGAATGAAAGTAGTAAATTTTTCATACTAAGTAACTGTTCAAAATAAAATATAACTAAAAAGAGTATTTGGAAAAATTGATAAAAAGGGATATTCCAATAGCTGAACAAGTTCTATTTACAGCATAGAATAAATCATCAGC
>Ga0209712_10000771_pt1 | contig 27626 bp, 31 predicted proteins | sample ArcOceMetagenome_FD_187443 | JGI IMG/M metagenome (GOLD analysis project Ga0209712, IMG submission 187443) | Marine eukaryotic phytoplankton communities from Arctic Ocean - Arctic Ocean - Greenland ARC118M Metagenome (SPAdes) (version 2) | ecosystem: Environmental > Aquatic > Marine > Oceanic...
ATATTAGAATTCTAAAATATAACACATATTTTATATAATAGAAAGGTTCCCTTGATTGGGAACCTTTTTTTTTACTCTTTTTTAACTTTTATATATTTATATACGAACAAATAAAGGTTAAATATGAGTGATAATAAATACGAATTCCCAACTGAGGTTATTGATTTACCTTCAAAGGGGTTAGTTTACCCAGAAGGACACCCTCTGAGAAAAGGTAATGTTGAAATCAAATATATGACTGCAAGAGAAGAAGATATCTTAGCTTCCCAATCTTTAATAAAGAAAGGTGTAGTTTTGGATAAACTATTTGAATCAGTTGTAGTAGAGAAGGGTGTTGATATTAATGATATATTCATTGGTGATAAAAACGCAATCCTTTTAGCAACTAGAGTAATGGGGTATGGCGCAGCTTATGAAGTGGAGGTAACCGACCCATTTACGTTGGAACCACAACAAGCAGTTGTTGATTTATCTAAAGTAAAAACTAAAGATTTTAATGAAGATTTATTAAATGGTGAAAACGTTTATAAATTTAATTTACCAAAAGCTGGTAAGGATATTGAATTTAAGTTACTTACACATGGTGATGAAATTGAGATTACAAAAGAAATACAATCATTAGAGCGATTATATAAAGGAAAAGGTGAGAAGTCATTTGATGTAACCACTCGATTAAAATATATGATACAATCAGTAGATGGTAACTCTGATAGAGGATATATAACAAAATGGGTTCAGAATGAATTCCTTGCGTTAGATACAAAGAGTTTTAGAAAATATGTTAGGGAACTAAGTCCAGATATGGATTTAAAATTTGAGTTCACATCTGAACTTACTGGTGACAAGGAGGCGCTTGACATTCCCTTTGGGATTAGCTTTTTTTACCCTTCCGAATAACTATACTCAAATACTTCATACTCAAATATGGGAACTTATCCAATTTGGTAATGGATTTACTTGGAAAGATGTGTATTTCATGCCAATCCAATGGAGGAAGTTTTACTTTAACAAGTTGATAGAGTTAAAGAAAAAAGAGGCAGCGGAGCATAAAAAATCCGAAAGACAATCAAAAGTGAAGGTTAGAAAATAATCTTCACTTTTTTTATATCTAATATTTATAGGAGTACATACAATAATATTCATATGAAAAAGAAAAAAGTAAACGAAGGGCTATTCTCAGCATCAAAACGTTTCTCAGATGCATTCTTTGATGGTTTGAAGAATAATGCTACTAATAAGGCTATCAACGTTGCAAAAAAGAACAAATCGGTTCCATCTAAGATAGTTTCTAAAATGGAAGCAATTGAAAAGGCATCAAAAGAGCTAGAACAAATGATAAAAGATTTAGAAAAATAAGAATATAGTTTATGGCAGATTCTCAGAAAGATATGAACAGCCTTTTACAAAAGGCGGCTGGATTCAGACGTGACGCATCCAATGCGCTGGAGGCTGGTGTCAAATCTTTGATGAAAGAAAAGGGGTTATCTGAAGAATTAGCACGTATTGAGGCTAGAAAGTCTGCTGTTTATAAGGAAAATCTAGCATCATTAAAAGAAATAAATAGTCAAGTTGCTGAAATAAGGACATCTACTAAAGAAAACATTGGAAGCTTGATGGCTCAAGAACAAAGTTTAAAATCACTAACTGGTTTACAAGCTTCATTAGTAGAGCAAGATAGAAAAAGAATTGACATTCTTGGTAAAGGACCTACGCTTGATGCCTCTCACAAAGATTCATTAGAGAGTATAGCATCCCTAAACCAAGAATTATTGGGATTATCAGCAGAAGATAAAGTATCCAAAGACGAAACCGAAAGAAAGATAGAAGAACAATTTAAGAAGTTAAGAGGTGTAGAAGGTATCACCGCTGAAATACTGGCCTTAGAAGAACAAAAGTTTGCAAAGGCAAAAGGTGTTGCTTCAATGACACAAAAGCAACAAAAGTTCTTAACTAAACAATTAGAAGTATATGAAGGTATAAAGGATACCATTGGTGGCATATTAGAAACCGCATCATTACTTACATCAACTGTTGGTGGGGTATTGGGTAGTGCACTTATTGGAGCAGGTGTAGCTGGTAAAAAATTACTAAACACAGCACATGAACTCGGTGGTTCATTATTATCATCCTCTAATATATCAACTACATTATTTGGTACTGTATTTAAAGATGCAGTTGGAACCACTAAAAATTTATCAAAAGAATTTGGTGGATTAAATGATGTATCATTAAAAACTCAGCTTAATACCAACGTAATGGCTGAGAATATGGGTATAAGTACTGCTGAAGCCGCAGGTTTATATGGACAATTCGCACGTTTAAATGGGGGTTCAACGGCTGTAGCTGAAAATTTAATTCAATCATCTAAGGAACTAGCAATACAAAATGGATTAGTACCTGCTGATGTAATGGCAGATTTAGCTGGTTCTACTGAAGAGTTTGCAACATTTGGTAAAGAGGGTGGAACTAACATAGCAGAAGCTGCAATTGCTGCTGGTAAGTTGGGTGTTAATATGAAAACCCTTAGTGGGGTAGCTGATAATCTATTAGATTTTGAATCATCTATTAACGCTGAACTTGAATTAGGTGCAATGTTAGGTAAAAATATCAACTTAGATAGAGCCAGAGCATTAGCATATGAAGGTGATATAGGGGGTATGGTTAGAGAAACACTATCATCATTAGGTGGTATTGAGGCATTCAATAAAATGGATGTTTTTTCTAAAAGGAAAACCGCTCAACTATTAGGTGTATCTGTTGCTGAATTCGAAAAGATGGCAGCAAATGCTGATAAGTTGAACAAAGATGGTTCAATACAGTTATCAACCTATGACCAAACTTTACAAACTTTAAAAGCCTTTGGTTCACCAATCTTTAGTGGACTTCAGGGATTAGGTAGTTGGGCTGTAATGGCCGGACAAATGGGATTCAACCTAAAAGATGGTTTAACATCTATGAAGGAGATGAAAGGCGTTGGAGCTAAGTTAAAAGGATTTTTTAGTGGAGTGTTTGGAAAGGGAGCCGATATGGCAAAAGATAAAGCAGGTGATATGCTAAAATCCAAATCAGGTAAACTGTTTAGTAAAGATTCACCTCAAGGTAAAATGATTGCTAATATGAAGAAGAAAGCACCTGATGTAACTAAACTAACACCAGATGCAACTTCGGTAAGTGATAAAGTAAACAAAACAACTGGTGGTAAGGGGATGAAAATCGGTAATGTACTAAAAGGTGCAGCTGCCATTCTGATACTATCAGCCGCATTATTCGTTGCTGCTAAGGCATTCCAAGAGTTTGGAAGTGTAACTTGGGAAGCTGTTGCAATGGGATTAGTTGGTTTAGCCGGTATGGCAGCCATAGCTTCTGTATTAGGAAAAATGCAAGGTGAAATGATAAAAGGTGCAGCGGCAGTTGCACTATTAGGTGTAGCATTAATACCATTCGCATTTGCAATGAGTATGATAGCTGGATTGGATATCGGTTCAGTAGTAGCAGCTGCAGCAGGTTTAGTAATATTCTCAGCAGCTGTATTTGGACTTGGTGCATTGATGATGACTGGTGTTGGTGCATTTATATTTGGAGCAGGGTTACTTGCTTTAGTTGGATTAGGTGCAGCCATGATGGTATTGGGAACTGGTTTATTAGTTGCTGGTGCTGGATTCCAAGCAATAGGAGGTTCTATGGGAACTATATTAGCAATGGTATCTCAAGTGGGGAGTGTAATCGGTGGAATCACCGAATATATTACTCCAATTGCGGCATTAGCATTGGCATTGGTTGGATTAGCTGGAGCATTAACAATGGTTGGTTTAGCTGGATTAATGGCATTGCCTGGGTTAATGGCAATTTCAGCAGTAGGTGCAGTAGCAGTGGGAGTAGGTTCTATGTTAGGGTTCGGTGATGAAACACCATCATCTGAAAAGAGTGAATCTAATCCACTATTAGCAGAAATTAAAGGATTAAGAGATGACCTTACCTCTGGTAAGGTGGGAGTTTATATAGATGGAAATAAACTTACAGCAGCAATTGCTAAAGTGGTAGATAAAGTAGGAAGTAATTCATACGCAATATAGAATAGGATATGCCAACATTAGAAGAATTATTTAAAAGCAAACAATTACCATCTCAGGGAGGAAAAACCGCTGAAGAGGCTTATGATATCCAAAATTCAAAGGATATCCGTATTTCATCGTCTGACCCCTTAGTAAATAATACTGGATTTGCGGCAGCAAGATTGTTAAGAAAAGGATTAGGTGTAAGAGGGAGTGAAACTCTCTTAGAAGAAGAGGTGGTGGGTGTAAGAATCATACGAGGATTATCAATCCCAGTTATATATGGTTCAGATTTACCAAGACTTCTTTTAAAAACAACCCCAGCACTTTCAGCTATGAAATCAGCAACTTCTGGTGAATTGATAGATACTGGTGCAATTGGTGGTACAATAGCTACGGCCGCTAGTTCTGTTAAAAAAGCATTAGGATTTCCAACATTAGCAACTCCAACTTATGTAGTAAATGAATTAAATAAAAAAAAACATTACATCACCAAATCAACAACCGGCAACAAAACCCTTTTAGGAAAAGATGATTTTGGGTTAATTAAAGCTTCTGCAGATGGAATTCCTGCAAGTAAACTTCTTGGATTCGTTGGCGGATTATTACAAGGTGGTAATTTAAAAACCATTGGAAGGCAGGCATTAGGTAGTCTAATAAAATTAGGAAAAAAAGAAATATCTAAAAAACTTTTTGGTAAAGGTGAGCGAGAATTTAAAGATGGTAACAAAGTAACAGGTACGATAGTAATAGGTGATTCCCTAACTGGATTCACACAAGAAAGTATTGATTGGTGGCAAACTACTAATATAAATTATGGTCCGGATATAACAAAAACACCTGATAAAGACCCATTGAATGTAGATGTGAATATGAATAATGCTCCATATTCAAAAACTGTAAACCCAAAGGGCGATACACCATCGGATAGAAATGATTTATCATTAAAACAACAACTGTCTACTGATGTACTTGATGAATGGAGAAAAACGACTGGTGATATATCACCAATTATGTTTAGCAAAACACCTGAAAAGATTGGTAAATTCTCCGAAATAGGAAAGCAAGTTAAACATTCAATTGAAAATAATCTAACCACAGATAACAGAGGGTTTTATACAACAAAAGATACTCTGAATGAACAAAGTGTTTATGATGGTATCACTAAAAAATTAAGTAATGGTAAAACTTTAGATGAACTTGATTTTGCTCCACTAAAGTTTTATTCAATAGCTTTAGGAAAAACAGTACAATTTAGATGTACCGTAACTGGGTTGAGTGAAGCACTTTCACCTTCTTGGGATACTGGGAAGTTCGCAGGTTCTGCATTTAATTACTATACATATGGTGGTGTTGAACGTAGTGTAACATTTAATTTTAAAGTATATTCACTAAATGCAAATGAGCATAAGTTAGGATGGGAAAAGATAAATTTCTTAACTGGGTTGGTATATCCACAGGGATATGATACCAATTCATCAGCTATAACAGCCCCATATATTAAATTTACATTAGGTGATTTGTATAAGAATAAGGAGGCATTTATAGAATCATTATCATATACGTGGGATGATACAACCCCTTGGAATATTACTGATAAAGAAGCTGCATTGGAAAATGGTGAGGATATTAATATGAAAAACTTTAGACTACCTATGATTACTGATATCGCAGTTACTATTAAATTTTTACAAAGTAGAAATTCTACATCTGGTAAAAAATTCTATTCATTCAACGCAACAACATAAAGATAATGGCGAGTAGATATAAAAATAACGAAGTAAAAAACACCAATGATGGTAAGCGAGTATATCGTTCTAAAATATACCCGCAGATACCATTAAATGATGGTGATAAATATGTTGCAACTGAAACTGGTGATAGATTAGATACACTTGCTTATCAGTATTATGAAGATGCATCACTTTGGTGGATTATCGCATCTGCTAATAATATACATACTGCACCATTAGGATTAGTTGATGGTACAATTCTAAGAATTCCTCAAAACTATATACAAATAATCAATAGTTTTAACTCAAAATAATAAGTTATGTCATTTCCAAATTTCTCAAATTTTAAACAATACATTAAAGATGAGTTGAAACTCAGAAAGGATGCAACACTTAAAATATCTAACTTAAATAGCTGGATAAAAATAACATCTGGAAATGATGAAGGTTTATCAATGGTTTCAAATCCAAATCATAAATTATTCAAAGCAGCAGGTCAGACTAGTGGAATCTATGGAGATAGTAAATCATCGGGTACAATTGGAACGAATTGGGCTGGTAACGATGTAAACTCAGGCACAGGCCAAGGATTTAAACCATCCCCTATTGTTTCTTCTATGGAAATAGATGAGGGGTCTGGTACATTATCAAGAAAGGCTTCATTTACAATTACTGCATTTACAAAAGAACAAATGGAAACCATAGCTGGATATTTTTTAGAACCAGGGTATTCTGTATTCTTAGAATGGGGATGGAATACCCCAACTGGAGTAGGTGGAATTGTAGGCACAACAAAAGAAGAAATATCAACATACCAATCATCATATAAACGTAATGAACTAAGAGAATCAACTGAAGGTGATTATGATAATTATTTGGGGTTTATTACTGGTGGTAGTATTGCTTTAGATGGTGACAAATGGAACATCAATGTTAAATGTACAGGTTACACAGAGTTACCAGCATATTTACTAACTAGTGAAAATGGAAACAAAAAAGGTAAGGCCAATACAACGAAATCAATAATAGGTAAACCTTTTGGTTCTGGGTATATCGATGATAATGATGGTGATCTTGGTTTACAACGCTGGATGAAAGTATATAATGCATTACCTAAAACTAGACAAACAGTACTGGTCAAAAATTTGTCTACAAAAGCAACCGGTAAAGATACTAGTATAAAAGATGAAATAACTGATACTCGAAGTTATATAAATTTTGATGAAGAAGTTAAAGAAAAAATAAACTCAAACTCATCCTCATATTTGTGGGGCTTTTTTAAGGCTGATGTTAAAGTAGATGGAGAGACAGTAGAATTAACAAACGGAACCAAATTAGTTTCAGATGTGAGATTTATTAAATTTTCAACTTTGATGTTAATATTTAATGAAATTGGTATTAAGGGTTACACATTAGGTGGTGATAAAAAGAAAGTAATCAAATTAAAAGTCAATACATCGGATACAGTATGTGTGGCATTTCCAAAAATATTTAGTTTAAATGGTGACAGGTTATTTATACCAAATTCTAATGCACCAAAACTCAGTTTAAATAATATAACTGGTGAAAGTACAATTCAAGATATCATTGGACCAGAGTATATAGCAACACCACAAATTGCGGCAGGGGGTAACGATACAACACATGCATTCCCACAAACAATAAAAGGAGAAACTCAACCTGATCCTGAAGCTGACCCAATAGCACTGACAGCGGGATTGTATGGTAAGTTGGATGATTTATATGTAAACTTTGATTTCGCTAAGGGTATAATGAATACTGAAAACTTTTTTGTTAAAGATGCATTGTATCAATTATTAAATGGATTATCATCTGCTGTAAATGGAATGTGGAATTTCCAAATCAATGAAATATCTTCTAAAGATGAGCTCACAACTGAATTGAAAGTATTTGAACTTAATGCAATTTCATCTGGAGCCCAAATAGAACCATATGAATTTGATTTGATAGGAAGTAATTCAATTTTCATAAATTCTTCATTTGATTTAGAAATGGGTGCACAAAAGATGAATCAAGTAATATCAAAAAGAATATCTTCAGAAAAAGATAATACAGATGGTACGGAATTAAATACTGATGCTAGTAGATTGGCTGGTAATTTATTTTCAAAAAAAGAAGATAAGTTAAAAGTTGAAATGTTGAAGAATGATACTGATGATACGGAAAAGGATACGCAAACTAAAGATGATAAAGCAGCAGCAAAAGAGGCAATGCTTAATATAATATTAGGAAAGGCTAAATTTGTACCAAACTCATATTTGTCGGATGATAGTACTATTCCTAAAGGAATCTTTAAATATTTAACCCTCGCTTCATATTCAGATAGTACATTATTTTCACTATTAAAGTATGATATGGATGTTAAATTAATCGCCGCTAATACTGTTTCTCCGTTGTTGCCAATTAATTTTTCATTTACCATACATGGTATTAGTGGAATTAATCGTGGTGATATGTTTAAAGTAAATGGAATACCAACAATGTATAAGAATGGATTCTTTCAAGTATTATCTGTAAAGCATGTAATTAATGGAATGGTGTGGACAACTGAAGTAACTGGTGGATATAGAAACAAATAGGATGAATATAGATAGATATAAAGATATTTCGAATTTGGGTGAATCGTTTGATAACATACGAATCAATTCACATATCCCATCACCAACTGATAAGCAATATAAAATTGGTTATATTATACGTTACTTTATCCAAAAGGTTAATGATAGAAACGCTCCTATATTTGAAATAACATCAAATTCAGTTAGCAAATTTTCTAATAGCGCATTTTATAAAACTACATCATTGGATTGGAGATTAAATGGAACACCCGAACAAATTAAGAAATCAAACGCAGCATCGGTGAAGTTAGCATCAGCTGATATTCCTAAGATTGGCTTATATTTACCAAACCTATTACAATTTCATAAGAAATAATTTTGTAATTCAATATATTTTTTGTATATTTGGTATCAAACTAACAAATAGATGAAAGTTACCATAGTAGTAAGAACATTCAAAAGAGCAGAATTCTTAAAACAAGCATTATCTTCAATCCAATTACAAACGCATAAAGATTGGGAAGTTATTTTGTTTGATGATAGTGGTTCGACTGAAAATCTTAACATCTATAATACTTTCAAAGCTTACAATCCCACTAAACGTATAGTTTACATCACATCAGCAACTCCTTATGATATGTTTAAGGATTCTTGGACTATTTCACCTAAGTTATCAAAGGGAGAATTGATAGTAAGGCTAGATGATGATGATTTATTGACTGAAACCTCAATTGAATTTATTGTTAGTACCTATATAAAGAACCCATCATTGGATTTTAGTTATGGTTCGGCTACATTCTTTGAAAATGATGAACTACGAAGTAAGATAACCACACAAACACCAATAGAGGCACCAAAGACAGTTGATATATGGGAAGGTTACTTACATGAACACCCATATAACATACCTTGGAGGTTTAAGCACAATCATTTTGATGAACCACAACATCATAGTTCAATAATTCATTGTTCTAAGGCTAATCATATGTGCGTATATCATACATACGTAATGCGAGTATCATCTATATTGAAGGTTATTGATAAAGTGGAGGTAACATCCAACTTTGTTGATGATTTGGAAGCAATGGGTATAATGGATTATTTGGGATTATCACATACTTCCATAAAAAAGACATTAACTTACGCTAGAATCCATAATAATGGTAGAGTTACTGATAGTAAAGGAAATGGTGAAGATACGTTATGGAACAACATACTCAGAATCAGAGATGATGTAGAAAATTATAGAACTAAAGGATTTCAATCTAATATTTACCCTAACTCAATAGAGGGTGATGAGAATGATGAAATAACGGATTATCAAAGACAGAGATTTAGTGAATATCTAAGTAAAATAAAAAATAATTCAAAAACATTGGGATAATCCAATTATTATTCGTATATTTGTAGGATGGTAATAGTTGAATCGCAAAGTGAAGTAAATGAGTTCCTGCAAATGTGGGAAACAACTCCATCTACAATAATTCCGATTTGGAATGATTTGGAGAAGCATCCTATGAATAATGAGTTATCATTTCTATTCATTAGGTTGGGAAATACTGACTTTATCCTTATATACAACCATATTGATGGTAAATCCCAACAAATAGACCTTTCAACCTCTACACAACCAAAATGGGTATTGAATAAGAAGGGTTTACTACAAATGGATACCAACATCCAAAACTTATTTGATATATCTACACATACCTTCTTTGAGGAGAGTAAATTATTAGAATTAAAAAACGAAGAGAAGCAATTCATCAACCATTATAGTAGAATGGGTATAAGAGATAACTTAGGTAAGATAGCACCTTTAATGAAATGGGGTGAACACCTTAAATCATTTGTAGACTCTCTTACATTACCTACTCCAACTCCTTCTTGGATGAATAACGATGTGATTCCCCTTCTCTCAGATATAGAACGTTTTGGGGTTCGGGTCGATGAGAAAAAATTTATTGATAGATGGCCTCAAGCTACTAAACACTTAAAAGATACAACCCTTTACACCGAATACAACCCATACACCATTACATCCCGTCCATCCAACCGATACGGAGGTATTAACTTTTCGGCTTTGAACAAAAAGGATGGTACGAGAGATGTGTTTGTACCAAAAGAGAATAGTATCTTTCTACAAATGGATTATGATGCATATCACCCAAGAATCATTGGTAAGTTGATTGATTACGAATTACCGAAAACTTCCGTTCACCAATGGTTGGCAGACCAATATGGAGTTCCATACGATGAATCAAAGGGAATCACCTTTCAATTACTATATGGTGGTATACCTGAGGAGTTTGATGAAATACCTTATTATAAGGGTGTTAGAGAGTTTATTGAGAAATTATGGAGTAAGAGTAGTGAAGTAGGTTATCTTCAAACACAACATAGGAGAATCCCTCTGAGTAGTATAGAAGGAGTGAATCCGCAGAAGTTATTTAATTATTTACTCCAAGCGACTGAAACTGAGTTGAATATGGGTATAATGAAGAAAGTTGTTGAGTTTATTAAACAAACGAAAATTGAGCTTACTCTTTATACTTATGATTCATTTTTATTTAGTTATCCATTAGATACTCCTAAAGAAGATGCAAAAAAATTAAAAGAAATTATAGAATCCTTTGGATTTCCTATTAAAGCTGATTGGGGAACCGATTATGGAAAACTTTAATATTTATAAGATATAGGGATTGAAAACACCACATTATGAATAAAAATGAATTTATTAACGAGTTATTATCAGAGTTATCTTATCGTTCAGATGAGGGATATCCTATATTAACTAAGTCTACGCATATAACTCTAATATCTGAAATATTGGATGATTGGGATATGAGTGGAATAAAAAATATACTAATTGAGAATCTTATTGAAGCTGATAAAAATCCAGATGATGATAAATATTCAGGTATTGGTGGTAATCCTTCTAGATATGTAAAAAAATCTGATTACGCAAAGTGGCAACAAAACCCAGACGAATTTACAGGTGATAAATTTGATAAATCTGATAATGGTAAGTATTCGCAAGTAGAAGATGATGGTACTAAGCAAGAACCTGAAGTAGAAAAAAAATCAACTACATATGATGCATCAACTCCAGATGGACTAGCTTATATAAAATCATTAGGACCAAACGATGCTGCATATAAAGCGGCAGTTAAGGCTGGTCATATAACGGATGATGGTGAAGAAGTTAAAACATCAAAAGTTATAAAATCTCCAAACGTAACAGATAAGGTTTATGGTAAGGTAGGTGAAGGCGATACTGATGTGAAGAACAATATGTTCAAATATGGGTTCAAAGGATACCTAAAAGGAACAGGTTCAAAACCAGCTCCGGGTTCCGCAGGTTCAGCATTTAATGAGATAGCATCAGGTGAGGGGGTTCATATTATAGATGAAAATCCAAATATAACTGAAGAGGAATTAGCTCGTAAGATGTATGAAGAATACAAAGAAACTAAATTAGGTAAAGAGCAAAGTAAATCATCTGGTGTTGGTAAAATACCAAAGGATATCAAAAATGATAAGTTATGGTCTAAGTGTGTAATATCAGCTCGTTCAGCTAGAACAAAATACAACACAACTCAACAAAGAGCTAAAAATCTTCAAAAAGATGGTAAATTCGGTACTATTGATAAGATAGATACTTACTATGGAGCAGCCGAATCCATAGATGCACAAGTTTTAGCTATCAATGATTCTAACAAAGTTATTTTACCAAATGGTACTGAAGTATCTAAAGAAGATGCTATTAAGTTTGTTAAAGCTGGTGGTGGTGGAATGAATCCATCTGATACTGCTACATTTGTAAACGATAAAAGTGGTAACTTATTGATTCAATTTCATTCTGATAAAACATCAACTTCTGATATTCAAGACAACTCTACGTTAGCTCAAGAAGGAGAAAATTATAAAAACTCTATTGATAATAGTAACTTATCTGATGAAGATAAGGTGGAATCTAAATCTATTGTAGATGGGTATTCATCTAAAATGGTAGCTATCGAAGAAAACTATAACAAACAAGCAGCTATTATTGCTGGTAGATTATCTGAATTACCAGTAGATACCCAAGTAGACATTATAGAAAAGGATACCCAAACCCTAAAACAAAACATTGAGGTAGCTATATTTGGTAAGGATGGTAGCCCTAAAAAACAATTTAAGGAATATCTACCTGTTGATTCCACTACAACTTCAGTATCAATGAAGGAAAAATACGAAGCTATTCGTAGAATGGTTGCTGATGGTAATGGTAAAACAAATGAAGTTAAGGTAATAACAAAAATAGGACTTATTTTACAATCAAAGGATTCATCTATTGAAGGTATTGATGTAAAAAAACTTATATCCGATGAAAGAGCTGAAGTTGTAAATTTACAAAGAGAACGAGTAGAGGTACTTAATAAAAAATCGGTAGATATAGATGGAGCTACAGTACCATTAGGTAGATTAATGGAAGCTGAGGAAACAATCAGAGGATTTCATTTATCTCTTATGGATTATCCACCTAAGAAATATGAAAGTGGAAATCCATCATCTATGGTCGGTGCATCATTGGATGTAAATATGGGTGGTGCTACAGTTAATGGTGAAGTACTTAGGGGGTGTATTGGTGTAAATAGTACAACTGAATTTAAACAAAAGTTTAGATTAAAGGAGTCTGAAGAATTAGTTAAAGATGATGAGGGCAATGTAACTGGAAAAACTGTATTTGTTTACGCTATTGATTCCGATGGAGAGGAAATTGAAATTGGTAAAAAAAGTTATCGTTCAAAAGCTGGTGCAACTGGAAAAACAAATAACACATTCCAATATAGTAAAGGAATGCAAGATTGTTTTAAATCCAAATCTTAAAAAATAATTATACCAATAATTTATCCCTTTGTGTAAGTAGTTTATATTTATATTCAACAAAGGAATTCTCATTATAGAGAAATATAAATATGAAAACACAATTACTGTGTACATTTACAACAAAGGCTGAGTTACAAAAGGTTCTACAAGATATTAGAGAGACTTATGTAATCGTATATAACTACATCTACATCTTGCAAAACAAAGCAAATTTAGATGAATTATATATTACATATAACATCAATACTGAATTCAGACCAACTCAACCATTGAGAGATACGATATTGATTCATCGTAAAAAAGAATCAAACTCACTTTACACAATAAACGCACTTAACCAACTGGTTAGAGAAGAAAATGGTGGGGTATTGGATAAATCCTTTATCATTGATTGGCAGAAATTTAGAAACTCAATAATACTTACAAATACAGAGGGTACTAAGAAAATCCAAACTCGTATCTTTGAGGTTATAGAATTCAATCAAAAATAACAGAGTAACAAATGGCAAAATTTACAAGAGAACAAATCGAAGAGGCATTAAACTGCAATGGATATAAATACTTTACAAGTGATAAAGGATATGATGTTAACATTGTTGGTATTAGAAATTCCGATACTCATGGTGAGGTAACAAATAGGTTTGATGATACTTTAACAATATCATATAAGGATTCAGATGGTAAGTGGATGTATAGTGAATACAAAGCAACAACTGATCCTGGTTCTCATTGGGAAAAGACGTTATTGAATAAAGATGGTGTTGCAATTCTAAAACCTGGTCAATATAGAGGTTCACATAAAATTGGATTACATCAAGGTAAGTATGAAGCATTAAGACAACAAAAGCCCGTTAAAGTTTATAGAGATAAAAACAAAGATGGTAAGTATGATATGATTGAAGAGTATGTACAAGAAGGTATATTTGGAATCAACATTCATAAAGCTGGTAAGTTTGAAAATGGTTCAACTCAAATTGATAAATGGTCTGCTGGTTGTCAAGTATTTTCTAAACAATCCGATTTCTATGAATTTATGGAAATATGTAATAAGGCTAAAGATGTATGGGGAAACTCTTTCACATACACATTAATAGAATCTAACGATATAGTATAGACTCTCCAAAATTTCTTACAATTATTAATGTTATAAAATTCCTTAAAAGTAATGGTATTCAAGCCACTCAAATGTGTTGGTATTAGTTACAAACAAACCGAAGTATCAATACGAAGTAAATTTGCACTAACCGAGACTTCTATATTAGATAGATATTCCAATACACCATTATTCCATTTTTTTATTATTTCAACTTGTAATAGAACTGAAATCTATTCATTCGACCAACCAGAGGATAAACTCTTAGAATTGTTGGTAGGTGATGGTGATATTGAGCTATTCAAACAAGAAGCATATTACATAGATAATAGAGAATGTTTCGAACACTTAGTTGAGGTTACATCTGGAATTGATTCTCAACTATTAGGTGATTATGAAGTATCTGGTCAGATGAAACATTCACTTAAACTAGCAGGTGATAATGGTAAGTTAGGTGGATACTTTGAAAAGATAACCAACTTTGCTCAATCGATAGCTAAAACGATACGTTCTGAAACTAATATATCAAAGGGGTCTGTTTCGGTTTCAAATGCAGCTGGGGAATATATTAAACAAAATGTAAAGGATATTCAAAACAAATCTATTTTAGTAATTGGAGCTGGTAAGATGGGTAGAGCTACAATGAGAAAAATTATTACCGAATTGGATACTAATGAAATTACACTATTGAATAGAACCGAATCGGTTTCGGATAAGATAGCAAAACAATTGGATGTAAAGAGTGATAGCTATTCTAATCTAAAAAGTAATATAAAAACAGCTGATATCATTATAGTAGCAACCAATGCAGATTACCATATCATAACAATTGATGATATAGATGGAACCAAAGTAATTTTGGATTTATCAGTACCTCAAAATGTAGACCCAGCTATTGGGTTACATCCTAATATTAAATTAATAGATGTGGATGGGTTATCAAAAACAAAGGATGCAACTTTGAAGATGAGACAAGGTGAGATACCAAAGGCTAAAGAACTAATGAAAATCCGATTAGATAAATTCGAATTACAAGTCAACAAAGGAGTTGAGTTTGTGAAGAAATACCTTATGAACGATTAAAGGGGGAAAGAAATTTCCCTCTTTTGTTGTTTATACCAATTATTTTTCGTATATTTGTTTAACAAATGGAGAAAAGTACACATTACACGTCTATTATTAAAAAACTTTCAAAAACATTTGGTAGTATGAATTATTTTTCGTATATTTGTATAACAAATGGAGAAAGATACCAAAATACAGCCACTCAAAAAGTTTTTCAAATAATGTTTGGTAGTATCAATTATTTTTCGTATATTTGTGAAACAAACCATCAGGAAGTACCTTAAAATGAGGTTTCTTGATATTTATATGTGGTGTAGGAAAGACACCAAAATAAAACCATTAAATAAATAAACTATTAAAACTTTAAAAACATGGGACTAGATTTATCCGCAATCAGAGGTAGACTGAACAAACTACAAAACACTGGAAACTCAAAAAGTAATCTTTGGAAACCATCTCCAGGTAAACATCAAGTAAGAATCGTACCTTACCTATTCAACAAAGAAAATCCTTTCATCGAATTGTATTTTCACTACAACATCAACAACAAAACTTATTTATCTCCATCATCATTTGGAAGACCAGACCCTATTGTAGAGTTTGCTGACAAATTAAAGAGAATGGGTGATAAAGAAGATTGGAAAGCAGCTAAGAAAATGGAACCGAAATTAAGAACTTTCGTACCTGTATTAGTTAGAGGTGAAGAAGGTGAAGGAATTAAATTTTGGGGATTTGGTAAAACTGTTTACCAAGAAATCTTAGGATATATAGCAGATCCTGATTATGGTGATATTACTGAACCAACAACTGGTAGAGATATTACTATTGAGTACACATCAGCAGAAGATGCTGGAACATCTTACCCTGTTACTACTATTAGAGTTAAACCATCAGTATCACCAATCACAAATGATGATGCTCAGGTTAAACAATTATTAGAAGGACAGACTAATATTACTGATATTTATTCTGAATTATCTTATGATGAATTGAAAAGTGTATTAGAAGGTTGGTTAAATCCATCAGCAGAAGGAGCAAATGATACGGCATCTCAACAAACCTTATCAACTCCAACAGCAGCACCAACAGCAGCACCAACTCCAACAGCAGCACCTGTACAAGCAGCACCTGTTGATAGAAAGAAGTTGGATGATGTTGCTAACGCATTTGATGATTTATTCAACTCATAATACTAAATTTTAATGGCAAAAAAGATAACAAAAGAAGATGATTTGGCAAGTTTACTTGCCGAATCTCTTAACAAAAAAGCAAAAGACCAAAAAGTGGCATTCTTTTTGGATGGTGGGGATTCTCCTACTGATGTATCTGATTGGGTATCCTCTGGAGCATCTATGCTAGACGTTGCCATTTCGAACCGACCTTATGGTGGGTTCCCTGTTGGTAGAATTGCTGAAATTACTGGACTAGAACAATCTGGAAAATCATTAGTATCTGCACACCTTTTGGCTGAAACACAAAAGAAAGGTGGAGTAGCTGTACTAATCGATACTGAAAATGCAGTAAGTAGAGAGTTCTTAGAAGTAATTGGAGTGGATGTATCTAAATTATTATATGTAGCAGCTGAGACAGTAGAACAATGTTTCGAAATCACCGAAACTATTATTGAAAATGTAAGAGTAGCATCGAAAGATAGACTTGTAACAATCGTAGTAGATTCAGTAGCAGCAGCATCAACTGAAAAGGAGATGGATGCAGATTATGGTAAAGATGGATACGCAACTGATAAAGCAATTATCATATCAAAGGCTATGCGTAAGATTACTAACTTAATTGGTAGACAGAAAATCACATTGGTTTTCACAAATCAGTTAAGACAGAAAATGAACGCAATGCCATTCTCTGACCCTTGGACTACTTCAGGTGGTAAAGCTATCGCTTTCCATGCTTCAGTACGTTTAAGATTAAAAGGAATGGGAAGTATCAAAGCCAAAGTAAATGGTGTTGATAGAATCGTAGGTATTAAGGTGAGAGCACAGGTTGTTAAAAACCGAATGGGACCACCACTTAGACACGCTGACTTTGAGGTTATGTTTGATAGAGGAATTGACAATTGCGGATCGTGGTTGAATATTATGAAAGAAAACAAAATCGTTACGCAAGGTGGAGCTTGGTATAAGTATGTTGATACTGAAACTGGTGAGGAGCATAAATTCCAATCCAAAGAATTCCCTGAGTTGTTGAAAAACGACCCGAAATTAGAAGAACAAATTTATAATAAAATTTGTGAAGCTACCATTAGGGAGTACAAATCAGCATCAGAGGATGTAGATAACTTAGTAGTAGATGACCAAGTTATTGGAGATTAAAAATTAAAAAAACAATAAGTTATGAGTAAATTAGCAAATATGTTACGCACATCAGCGGAAGCTGATAGAGCAAAAGCACTCCTTACGTTGGAGTTGTTGGAAAACCATCCTGCCGGAATTGGTGACCATTCTACAAAAGATTTCTATTCAAACGCTGAAGAAGCTCTTCAGATGTTGGTAGATGCAGATGATAGATTGGGAGCAATCCAAAAGTACCTATCTCCACAAAATGTGGGATTGGTTAATGGTAATGGTTATACAACAACAACAACATAATGAAGAAACTCTACAAAGAAATCCTCAACGAAGTAAGTGAGGAACACAAAACGAATCATTTACGAGATAGGAACAGTAGAGTTCTTATTATTGATGGACTAAACACCTTTATCCGTAGCTGGACAACCAACCCTACAATGAATGAGGATGGTGACCATACGGGTGGGGTGATTGGCTCACTCAAATCCATCGGATATCAAATCAGAGAATTTAACCCAACGAGAGTTGTGGTTACATTCGATGGTAAAGATGGTTCTAAATCCAGAAAAGATATACATGAAGGGTATAAGGCTGGTAGAGAAAAGAATCGTTTCAGAGTTAACCGAACCTATGGTGAGATGTTATCTGAAGAAGATGAAAGATTATCAATGAGGCAACAATTTGTGTGGTTGAATGATATATTGGATTTCCTACCTGTACAAACTATGGTTTATGATGGTATTGAGGCTGATGATACAATTGCATATGTAACCAATCACGTTCAAAATCAATTAGATGGGCAAGTTATAATTGTTTCAACTGATAAAGATTTTCTACAATTGGTTTCAGATAAAGTGACTGTATTCTCACCAACCAAAAAGAAACTATATAATAGACAACTCGTTTTTGATGAGTGGGGTATTTGGCCTGAAAATCTTTTAGTATATCGTACTTTGGATGGCGATAAATCCGATTGTATTCCAGGCATCAGAGGATGTGGTATTAAAACCACTTTAAAGAGGTTTCCTGAACTATCGGAAGATAGGCTAGTAACACATGAGGAATTGTTCCAATTGTGTGAGGAGAAGAAGGGGAAGATAAAACTGTATGATGATATCTTAGGAGCAAAAGAACAACTTTTGATGAATAAGAGATTAATGGAGTTAGATGTACCACATATCCCAACCAATAAGAAATTAAAGATTATGGATAGATTCGCTGAAGATGATATCCAATTCAATAAACTTGATTTCCTTAAAGTTGGTGCTAAATATAAGGTACTTCAAAATTGGAGAGATATAAATGATTGGTTACAATCAACATTTCACAACATTATTACAAAATAGATTAGGTCATATCATAAATATATTGTATATTTGTGATTCAAATCAAAAGTTATAGATGCAAAATATAGATACTCTTTCTAAATACGGACAATCATTTCAAACAAAGGTATTATCTTCTTTGATTACGGATGTTCGTTTGTTAGATACATTAAATGAGATTATACATCCAAAGTTCTTCGAAGCTGAATCCAATAAATGGATTGCTGATGAGATAAAAAACTATTATAATGACTTTAAGAAATCACCTACACTTGATGTATTTAAAGTGGAAGTATCTAAATTAGATGATAAGGGATTTCAGAAAACTGTAATAGAACAATTGAAATTAGTATTCACCAACATTGGTGATTCTGATATGGACTTTGTTAAGAAGGAATTCTCTTCATTTTGTATTAATCAAAACTTAAAACAGGCAATTGTTGAATCAATTGATTTACTTAAAGCTGGAAACTACGATAAAATCAAAGATTTAGTAGATAAGGCAATGAAAGTGGGTATTGATAATGATTTAGGACATGATTATGTTTTAGATTTTGAAGAACGAACTACCGAAATTAATAGAAATTCAGTTCCAACTGGTTGGGATTGTATTGATGAGATAATGGATGGTGGATTGGGACCTGGTGAATTGGGAGTTGCAGTTGCACCTTCTGGTGTTGGTAAGACTTGGGTATTATGTGCATTAGGTGCCGCAGCAGTAAAAGCTGGACTTAATGTGGTACATTATTCCTTAGAACTTTCAGAACATTATGTAGGACAACGTTACGATACTGTTTTTACTCAAATTCCATCATCTGAAGTGAAGGAAAATAAAGAGCAGGTATTTAGTAAGATTAACAAACTTAATGGAAAGTTATTAATTAAATACTATCCACCAAAGGGAGTATCTGCAAAGAAGATTGAAGCACATATTGAGAAAATGACCGCTGCTGGTAATAAACCTGATTTGGTTATTATCGATTACGCTGATTTACTTCTATCTCACTCAAATAATTCTGATTCTACGTATGGAGAGCAGGGTGGTATTTACATTGAGTTGAGAGGTATGGGTGGTGAATTAGGACTTCCAATATGGACAGCATCTCAAACCAATCGTTCGGCAATTGATTCTGAAGTTATTGAAGCTGATAAGATTGCAGATTCTTACGCTAAAGTAATGAATGCAGATTTTATTATGAGTATTAGTAGGAAAGCAAAAGATAAGTTGAATAATACTGCTAGGTTTCACGTAATGAAGAATAGATTTGGACCTGATGGAATAACATTCCCATCTAAAATGGATACCAACACTGGATTCATTGAAGTATTTGATGGTAATTCATCAGATGGAATCATCACTCAGAAGGAATCCGCTAATGGTCAGAACATGGAGCAGCAATTGCTACATAAAAAGTATGTAGAAAACTTCGGATAATAATTACAATCTATAAAATTACCACTAAGGTATTTTAATACCTGATTTGGTGTTGTACATACAATATCAAAAAGTAATTTATAAAAAAATACTATCCAAACTGTATTCACTTTTGAATATATAAGATAGTTATATTCACCCAACTCAAATAAGGGTTGGTTAACATTAATAATAATAATAAAAATTAAATTTATGGCAACATCGCAAGAGATTTTCGAACAAATTGAAGAGTTATATACTCAATTCGAAGCAGAACACAATGGAACTACTAAAGCAGCTAAATCAAGAGCTCGTAAACATATTGGGGAAATCAAAAAATTGGTTACCGATTATAGAAAAGTTTCAGTAGAAGAATCAAAATAAGAAAAATTCAAACATGAGCAAATTATTTAAAGAAAGAATTCCTTACAAGCCTTTTGAATATCCCGAATATTACACCGAAGGGTGGTTAAAGCAAGCACAAGCATTTTGGTTACATACCGAAATACCTATGCAGGGTGATGTGAAAGATTGGAATGAACACCTTACAAAAGAAGAAAAAAACTTAGTTGGAAATATTCTTTTGGGGTTTGCTCAAACTGAATGTGCAGTTTCTGATTATTGGACTACTATGGTTACCAATTGGTTTCCAAAGTATGAAATAAAGCAGATGGCAATGATGTTTGGTTCCCAAGAAACAATACATGCTACCGCATATTCATATTTAAATGAAACATTAGGGTTGGATGATTTCTCAGCATTTTTGCATGAACCTGCAATTGCTGAGAAATTCGAACTCTTAACAGAAACCACAAATGAGTGGAAACATACTGATTTAGAAGTAAACGCTGAGGCTAGAAAAGAAGTAGGACGTTCTCTTGCTATCTTCTCAGCATTTAGTGAAGGAGTATCGTTATACTCTTCATTTGCAGTACTTTACTCATTTCAAATGAGAAATCTATTGAAAGGTATAGGACAGCAAATGAAATGGAGTATACGGGATGAATCCTTACATTCTAAAATGGGTTGCCAATTGTTTAGAGATATGTGTAGTGAATTTACTACACTAAAAGATGATAGTAAACAATCTATTGAAGAAGCTGCGAGACTTATCGTAGAATTAGAATCAAAATTCATTGATAAAATGTTTGAGATGGGTGAATTAGAAAACCTATCTTCATCAGATTTGAAAGAATTTATCAAAGCTAGAACTAATATAAAATTAGTTGAGTTGGGATATGAGAGTATATTCGAATATGATAAAGATGCAGTTGAACGTTTAGACTGGTTCTATCAACTATCAGGTGGAGTTACACATACCGATTTCTTTGCAGTAAGACCTACTGACTATTCCAAAGCTGGAGAAGGTGAAAATTGGGATGATATGTTTTAGTAAACCCTTGTTAAATTCAATTAAATTTCGTATATTTGTAATATGAAACCATTTACATATTTAAATGAATATTTGAAAACTGATATAGCACCCTCATCAACACATGGAATCGGAACTTTCGCTCTTAGAGACCTAAAAGTTGGTGAGGATGTTTTCATCAGATGGAAAGGTGAAACCAAATCATATATAGTATCTAATGATGAATTTGATACTTTACCGGAATCATCTAAATTTCTTATTTTAAAATCATATGAAAATAGAAATGAATATCCATTTATTTGGTTTAGATTGTTCAAAGATTCGTACTTTAATTTATCGAACCCTTGGGCATACGTTAACACAAAAGAAACAAATGGTAATATTGATTCTGTAACAAAGAAAGTAATAAAACCCATTAAACAAGGTGAAGAACTATTCGGAACCTATAATTTAGAAAATACAATATTAAAATGAAAGCAACATTTAACGATTTAATACATAATGTGAAGGACTGGGCTGGTGATAAGGATATCCTTAAAACAGAAAACGCTCCTAAACAAATGATGAAAGTAATGGAAGAGCTGGGTGAAACTGCTGGTGCCATTGCAAAGATGAAAGCAACTGATGAAATTATGGATGGTATTGGTGATACGTTTGTAACACTAATAATCTTATCATATCAGTTAGGGTTGGAACCTACTGATTGTTTACAACATGCTTGGAATGAAATAAAATTTAGAAAAGGAAGAACCGAAAACGGAGTTTTCATTAAAGAAGAAAATTAGAAACAATGGCTAAAAATCACGGAGAATATTTAGGTTGGGAATTGGGTGTAGACTTCCCTGAGTGGGGAAACACCGATATATATGTAAAAACGATATCTAAGGGATATCTAATTGCTGGTGAAAAACCAAAAGATGCATATTGGAGAGTAGCAACTAAAGTTGCACAACGTTTGAACAAACCTCAAATGGCAAGCAAGTTTTTTGATTACATTTGGAAAGGTTGGTTAAACTTGGCTTCACCTGTTCTTTCAAACACTGGAACCGATAGAGGTTTACCTATTTCTTGCTTCGGGATTGATGTAGCTGATTCTATACATGATATTGGTTCTAAAAACTTAGAATTAATGTTATTGGCTAAGCATGGTGGAGGAGTTGGTATTGGTATCAATCAAATCAGACCTGCTGGAGCTAAGATTACTGGTAATGGAACATCGGATGGTGTAATTCCATTCGCTAAAATATACGATTCAACTATACTTGCTACAAATCAAGGTTCAGTAAGAAGGGGAGCAGCATCTGTAAACCTAAACATTGACCATAAAGATTTTGAAGAATGGTTGGAAATTAGAGAACCTAAAGGAGATGTAAATAGACAATCATTAAATCTACACCAATGTGCAGTAGTAGGTGATAAGTTTATGAGAAAACTTCAAGATGGTGAAGAAGATGCTCGTAGAAAATGGGGTAAATTACTTCAGAAACGTAAAGCAACTGGTGAACCTTATATTATGTACAAAGGTAATGTTAACAAACAAAACCCTGATAGTTACAAAGTTAATGGTTTGAAAGTACATATGACGAACATTTGTTCTGAAATTACGTTACACACCGATGAATCACATTCATTTGTATGTTGTTTAAGTTCATTAAATCTATCAAAGTACGATGAGTGGAAAGATACTGATTTAGTATATACTGCAACTTGGTTCTTAGATGGTGTAATGGAAGAGTTTATCCAAAAAGCTAAGAACTTAAAAGGATTTGAAAATTCAATACGTTCAGCTGAAAAGGGTAGAGCATTAGGATTAGGTGTATTGGGATGGCACACATATTTACAAAAGAATGGTATTCCATTTGAGGGTATGACTGCACAATTCGAAACTCGTAAGATTTTCTCTCAGTTAAAGATTGAATCTGAAAGAGCTAGTAGAGATATGGCTGTTGAGATGGGAGAACCATTGTGGTGTAGAGATAGTGGGATGAGAAACACTCACCTAAGAGCAATTGCACCAACTGTATCTAACTCTAAATTGAGTGGTGATGTATCAGCTGGTATTGAACCTTGGGCAGCCAACATATTTACTGAACAAACTGCTAAAGGTACATTTATTCGTAGAAACTCTGAGTTGGAAAAGGTACTTCGTAAAGCTGGACTTAATAACAAAGAAACTTGGGATAAGATTATAGCAGATGGTGGTTCAATTCAGGATATCAAAGAGTTGGATGAATATTGTTTCTTAAATAGTAAAGTAGTTAAGGTAGCTGATTTAAGTGAAGATGATACCACTAAAACATTTAGTATTAAGAGTGTATTTAAAACATTCAAAGAAATAAACCAATTGGATTTAGTTAGACAGGCTGGTATTAGACAACAATACATCGACCAAAGTGTATCATTGAATTTGGCATTTCCTGCAACGGCTACTCCTAAGTGGATTAATCAGGTAACTATGGAAGCTTGGAAGCAAGGAGTTAAAACTCTTTACTATATGAGAACCGAATCGGTACTTAGGGGTGATATTGCATCTCAAGCAATGGATCCTGATTGTGCGGCATGTGATGGATAAGATAATAAATTAATAAACAAAAAATAAACAATTATGATAGAAGTAAAAAAGTTCTTTGGAGAATGGTGCGGCCCTTGTAAGGCATTGGCACCAACAATTACAAAATTAAAAGAACAACATGGGGATGTAACCTTTACGGATTACGATGTTGATAAAGATTTTGAACAAGCATCTAAATATAACGTTCGTAGTATTCCATTAGTTGTTATTGAACACAATGGTAAAGAAATCCATAGATTTTCGGGATTACAATCGGAAATGGCATATAACAACGCAATTAATGAAGTAAAACAAAAAGCTTAAAATGCCAATACTAAGAGGTCAGTCTCATCCATCTTCAAAGTTGACAGATGAGCAGGTTATACAAATAAGAAAGTTATGGAAAATGGGACATAGAAATTGTAGAGTTATGGCTCGCAACAACAAATGTTCCTCAGCCAATATTCTAAGAATTGTTCGAAATGAAACGTGGACACATTTAAATGAATTCTGGTCTGGTAGTGTATGAAAGAAGATAAAACATACTGCGATACATCAAAACTATCCGTTAGATTAATAACTAAATCAGTAGCAAAAGATATCATTGTTAACAACCATTATAGTGGATTGTGGACAAAAGTATCTTACGCTATTGGTTTATTTACTTCTGATGTAGAAGAACACCCATTCTTTAGTGGTGTTGAAGATAAGTTAATAGGAGTTGCTTGTTATGGTGACCCAATTGGTAGAAGCGCAGGTCAATCTATAACACCTTTATTAGAAAGAGATGAGGTGTTGGAACTTACCCGATTATTCGTATTTGATGATTATGGTTCAAATATAGAGAGTTGGTTTCTATCTCAAACATTTGATTGGTTAAGAACCAACGTTCCTAAGATAAAAGGATTGATATCATATTCAGACCCTAAAGAAGGTCATTGTGGTACAATATACCAAGCAACCAATTGGTTGTATCAGGGTAACAAACTAAGATTTAACGATAGTTGGGATTTCCGTTGGGAAGAAAATGGTAATTGGCACCATCAACGAACTTCATATGTGAAGTTTGGGACAAATAACCCAAAGGAAATACAAAAGATATCAGCATCTACATTTTGGATACGTAAGAATCCAAGAAAGCATAGATATGTGTACATCTTATCAAAAGGTGGAATACGTAGGAAGTTAATGAAAACTATAAAGCACCCAATATTACCTTATCCAAAGGAAAACGAACAATTTGTAGAAGAAATTATAAAAATGTCACCAATAAATTTGGTAGAATCAAATTAATTTCGTATATTTGTTTTATAAATAAAATATATGGCAATCAAACCTAAGTTTTTTCCGTTAACTGGTGATTTAAGAAACCTATTACTTCTTATAAAAAGTATTGGTGGTGATTATCCACATCAATCATTAGTTGATATGACATTAAGTTCAAATCAGTATCATAAAAATGATAGACAGTGGTTGAATAAAGTAAGGGAATGGCATATAGTAGTTAATATAACACTCAACTCAAATTTATTATGACAGAATCACAAGAAATAGAAGAAATCCTTTATGAAGCACATGCACACAATATTCGTAGAGAAGTTATGGATTTAGCAAGTACTAAATTAAAAGAAAACCCAAAAATGAGAAAAGTAGATGCTTATCAAAAAGCATACCTAACTCTAACAAAATAAATGAAAGAAGAAGGAAAACATTATGTTGATGCTAGTAAAGTAAGTGTAGCTCCAATTGCTAAATCTATCGCTAAAGATATGATTATCAAAAAGCACTATACTCACGCTTGGACTGCTTGTAGGTATTCATTAGGTATATACCACACAATGGAAGAGAAGGATATATTCGGAAATGACCAACAATTGGTTGGTGTAGCAGTTTATGGGTTCCCTGTTGGAGCAAAAGCACCTACATCGGTATGTGATGGTTTAACAAAAGATAACATCTTAGAACTCACTAGATTATATGTAGATGATGGATTTGGTTCAAACATAGAGAGTTGTGCATTAGGTAAAACTTTCCAATGGATAAAGGATAATGATAAAAACATTAAAGTGTTACTTTCATATGCTAATAATGGACAAGGGCATGTTGGTGGAATCTACAAAGCTACCAATTGGATTTATCAAGGGTTAAATACTGATATCGCTCTGATGCCAAATTGGGGAATATCATTAAGTGATGACCCACATGATTGGATTCATAGTAGGACAGTTTATAATAATTGGGGAAGTGGTAACTTAGAACATCTTAGAAAAGAAATTGGTAAAGATGGTTATAGTGAATTTTGGAGAAGAGAAGAACCACCTAAACATAGATACATTCAGATACTTGCTACCAACAAAAAGGAAAAGAAAGATTTGATGAAACGTTTAAAACATCCAATCAGAGATTATCCGAAAGATTTAAACGCATACAATACTGATGTTATACATCACACAACATACACACCAGAAGAATCCAATGAGATTAACTATTGGTAAAAATAAGTAAGAAAAAGCTTGTGTATGTCATTTATTATTCTTATATTAGAGGGTAGTTGATTAGGAGATTTCATATCAACTCATTAACCCTTTTAAATAAATAAAATATGACTGGTAAATTTGAAGTAGTAAGTGTTAAAGAAGTTCAAGGATTTGTAAATGGTTCGGATAGATATCCAAATCAGTATAATTCTGGTAGAGTAGTGGATTATAGTAATAGTGCAAAATCACTATTAGTAAGAGGAATCCTAAATGGGGTTGATACATCTTTCTTTTCACCAAGTGTAGTTGTTACCGAAGTTAAAGGATATGTTAATTATGTATCAATGAAGGTGAATGATTGGTTCTTACAAACTGAAGGTGAAACTATCTCTGCAAAGGGAAACCCAATGTTCGATAATGGACCTACTCCAAATGTGGCTATTAAAACTCCTTCTACGATTACTCCTAAAATCAATGAAGGTGATGTTATCAATATCGCATACAAACCAAAGGGTGAGTTCAATGGTACTTCAACTATTAAATCAGTAAAAATACAATCCACTTAATAGTGGGTTTTTTTTTGAAAATAAATACGAAAAAGCTTGTGTATGTCAATTGTATTTCGTATATTAGGTGTGTAGTTGAGGTGGTTGTTCCACCACTACGTTAACCCTTTTAAATTGAAAAATATGATATTATTAAATCCTACCCTTAGTGAAGTAAAAGAAATGATGGCTGTACAAAATACACCTTCATCTTATGTATATGAAGGATATACTGAGGAAGAAGTATG
>Ga0209712_10000774_pt1 | contig 27568 bp, 19 predicted proteins | sample ArcOceMetagenome_FD_187443 | JGI IMG/M metagenome (GOLD analysis project Ga0209712, IMG submission 187443) | Marine eukaryotic phytoplankton communities from Arctic Ocean - Arctic Ocean - Greenland ARC118M Metagenome (SPAdes) (version 2) | ecosystem: Environmental > Aquatic > Marine > Oceanic...
AGGACGTCAGAAGATCTCCTGTAGGAATTGCAATAAGCCTAGAAATGACATGATTTACTATTGCCCTGACAGTGTGGTTATTCAGGCTTATTTTTATCTGCACACGGTAAAATTGAAAATGGGAACTGTAGTTCAAATAAAATACTCACACCTTTGAAACTCACACAACATTTCCCCTCACACAACACCAGTTTCAGCGATATTCGTACCAGGGTATAAACACCGCCAGCCAGACCCAGAATCAGGTCATTCCTTATCATTCAATACTATAACATTGGAAAAATGAATGAATCACCGTCCCCTATTCAGGCGGGCTCCATCTCTGAGGCCTCAATAATGAGCCAAAAGAGTCCCTATTTAGTTCTATCTTCCAGAAGTGGTGACGATCCAGAACAATTTACTGAACATCCACAAGAACAAAGTCAGTGTTCTAGTCCAGAAACTTACGAAGATCATAAAAAAATTCCTTCTAAAAAAATAAAAGGCAAGCGAATCCAGGGAATGCACCATTTAGGATCTGACACGGGTCCGCCAACTTCCCCCTTTAGCGATGTTGAAAGGGCACTACCTGATGTTCAATACGAGGAATCAACTTGTGAAACCGCCGCTCAGGATTCCGCTGTGCAAAGGAGGGAAACAAGAAGACATGATCTTGAAGAAGATTCTGATTCTCCTAGCTCATTATCTGTAGAGAAGAGTGCAAAGATCTGTTGTGAAACTGATGTAGCAAAAGAGGAGGCTGAAAATTACGAAGATGGAAGTATTCCGAGTAGGCAATATTTTTGCATGAAAATCTTGAATGAGTGCGTTCGACTGCTATGCCCCTGCGTGGTCCTAGTTCGGGCTCTGTGCAGGTGTGACTTGGGACTCTTCTGGAAACTGTGTTCTTCAATATTTGTACTCAAGGCCTTCTGGTCGTCGACTGTATGTCTTGGTGTATGCACCCTCTTCAAGGTGCACAGAGTTATTCCTGCACTAGACCCGGATATCGGTAGCAACATCACCGAGGCATACTTGTTCGGACTTTGGACGTACACTGGCAAAATTCTCGAAGAGGACCACTCTCTAGAGGGTTTTGTAGAAGGCGAGATTGAAAGGATTGAGACGTGTCGGTTTCATATGCAAAGGATCGACGAGGAGGATGCTCCCGATGGACTTTTCTTAAACGACGCCGCATTCACAGTCGCGCGCGTTTTCGCAGTTATTGCAGTTGTTGTCGGCTGCATTTCAATGGTGTCAGTGTGGCTAACAGCTGCCAATGTGCTCCAGCGCTGCTGCCATGGCAGAAGACGATGGTTGCTCCCATCTGCGCTTGCAATGTGTTCTATAATGGAGTCATTTGTTCTTCTCATCCTTTCGTCTTCGGTGTGTAGAGATACCAAGTATGACGAGCATCGACAATGTACACTCCAAGCAGATTCAGGGATGATCTTTGCGTCTATAGTATCGTATCTCATTTCTGCAGTTGCAACCGCAAAGGTGGCTAACATACCTCAATCTCATCTCGACGGGTACAGCAATGATTCCAACTCGTTAGCGATACCATCGGGTTTCCCAGACGATGCCAAGCTTGATAGTACGTTTGATGAGAGCGACGACAGTAGTAGTGACGGGGAAGGCCCTTCAAGATTTGAAATAAGCTGAAGCACTTCCTTCTACAAATACTACAAGTACCTACTAGATCAATCTACAAGGTGTAAATCTTATAATTTGTGATTATTTAATTTGTTGTGAATCTACTGCCCAATCGCCCAGAAACTCCATGCCATCATTCTCAACTACGTCACATACGTGTAGTTTCAAGTTACCTACAAGATCAGATCTATCAAGGAGTAAAATATGTGTGATAGTTTTTTGATGTTTCTACTAACGAGTTACCTTGAAACTGTCAGCAGTTTTTCTTAACTTCGTCTCATAGTCACCACCAAACCATTCTTTTTCGGGCGCCACAACTGTCATTGTAATCAATGTATCTCCTCCCTGCACCGCAATATTTGAAATTGCTCTCAAGGGCACCCCCTTACTTCCTCTGTCAACTTTGTACTCAAAGGTGTAAATTTGTCCAGCGCCACGAGTCTCTTCCCGCGCCCCTACCAGTGTTGCGACCCGCCCCGATCCCTCTGGAGCTAAAGATACTCTAAGTAAAGTCTCTGCAGCGTCTGTCGGCGACCCTAACGATCCTTTTAAAGTTAGGCCCGGTCTCAACTTGGTTGCAATTGTTGATAGATTTGTATCAGACTGCGAAACGCCCCGTTCATTGAAATAACCGGGAGGTCCATAAGCTACGTCAGGAATAGATCCAGATCCTCCTCCATTTTTGCTTACACGCATGGAGTAATCTATGTTGCCGGATCTTCTTTGAATTTTCGCTAATTCCACAGCTGTGTCTTGTACCCATTCCTTTGGAACTACGAATGTATATCCAAATTCTGCACTTTTAAAACGTTTGAAGTCTCCTCTGGGATAATACTGATCGAGCCCAGTTTTTTCAATTGTTTCTTCTTGAATTCCGTTGAGCAAAAAAGATGTGACCCCACAAAAATTAGCAGAAAGGGCTATTGCCGACGCAGAGACTGTTCCAAGAAATAATCGTCTCGGAGATGTATTGAGTGCTCGCATGAGAAGTTCAGGCGATGGAGGAGTTGTAACAACTTTTAATGTTTTTTTTGATGGTCGATTCTCAGCGTCCCCAGGAATGGAATTCGATTCAGTTGCTTCATTTTCCTTAGACATGTACATTGGCATTTTGTCTTGATAAGTGCTAGAAACTAAAGGTACACTAATGGAGGATGGAGAAAATGCACATGAGGAAATTATTATCAAGGCGATACTAATGGATCTGAGAACAACAGACATCTTTAGTGTAGTTTTCTGTGACCCAATATGATAGCAACTGAAACTGTAGTACTTTACTGTTCTTTCTATTATTGAACCAGGTGGTGGCAAAAGATGTGTTTATTGACTGTGGTTGTTCGTCTGTTGCTTTCGGACAGGTCGTCTGACAAACAGGTCACTCATCCTCCGTCATCGCGCGCCGCTTTTTAGGGGAGGGGGAAAAATAACCACCCTCTAAAACGGTTGACAGGTTGACCCTCGCCGTCTCGCTTCACCGTGTCAGCAAGAACTGTATTACATAGTATGAATAAAAAAATACCACGGTCTGATCCTTTTGCTTTCTCATCACTAGCACTGAATCCGACGCAACAACCGGACAACTTCACCATTGTCAAGCGAACGTTTCGAATTTGCTGGCGGTTGTTGGAAGAAATTCCAGTCTATTAATAACTCTTTCCTGGGCAGCCTGGGCAGCTATTATTAACATTGTCGCCTTCAAAATAAACGAAATATGATTCAGATCAGTTCCCCAAAACAAACTCTCATCCTTGTCGCAACACTGGCGCTTGTAGCTGCTGCATGTGGATTTACTCCATCTACTGAACCGTCTCTTTTCACTACATCTACTGCAATAACCTTCAAAACCAGAGGGTGTATGAATAAGAATCCTATAAGTTCGGTGATCCCATCTCCCTTCTTATCCTTTCATAAACAGTTACGTACGGAGAAATCATTATCCGTTACATTTTTTACTCACGGATTTCATGACGTTTATAGCGATTCTCGTGCAAAAAGCGTATTGTTCGAATCTAAATCTAGAAAAAGTGCACGTATTGTACGAGGACTGTGGAGTCGACTGTTCCGAAGAGGAAAACAAGATAAAATACAGTGGGAATGGGAGCCTCGTCCACTTGAACAAGTAAATGACGAGTCAGATACTTCTGAACTTGCTGACCTGAACTCTAAGAATAAAACAATCATCACTGGCAATCAAACCAAGACAAGCAAAGCCTATAATTTGATAGGACCCACAGAATTGATTGATGGGAATTCGACCTCATCTAATTCCGATAGAAAGGACTTCACAGGCTACAGTGGCTCACGCGAAAGCAGGAAGAACAATAGCACCCGCACTCGTTCTATCTCTAAAGGCTCGCCAAAGAAAGATAACACTCGTTCTAGCTCTAAAGTCTCGCCAAAGAAAGATAACCTAACACAGATTCGAAAGAAAGTGAAATTCTCGCCAAAGAAAGATAACCCAACATCGATTCAAAAGAAAGTGAAAGGATTTGTCAAGTTCGTCACTTTGGCAATAATGGTGACAGTGATTGCTCCGTTCATGCGAATTGACGAAGACGAATTCGGTGACATAACTGGCTTATCGTTCAAAGCTCCGAACCAAATCGGAGGAGTTCCACTAAATCAATATGTTCCTTCATCAGGACAATCTCAGGACAAGAATGTAGAAACAGGGGATAATATCGATGAATCTCGCAGCAGCGAGATAGAAAACACGCCGAAAGAGGATTCTATAGTCGACGAGGATAGGACAACTTATGAAAATGTTAATCAAAGCCCATCTGCACTTTCATCGAGCGAGAAATCTGCAGATAAAGAATCGCCGTCGTCCACCATGCCGATGAAGTATTATCGCACAAGCGCCATGGGATATGTCGCTGAAGCAGTAGCAAAGACAGGTCCAGCAGTAATTCGAATAGACACAGAGACCGATATTGAACGAGCTGTGCATATGGGCGAACGCTTGGACCAACCTGTGACTGAGCGTAATGGACAAAATTCAGACGGGGATGAAGAAGAGCTAGAAAGTATCCCGGATAGGATGAAATTTATCCAGCAGGGACAGGGCAGTGGTGTGATCTTTTGCAAGGAAGGGTTGGTTTTGACGAATGCACATGTAGTTCAAGGAGCATCGCGTGTAACAGTAACTCTGACTGATGGTAGAAGATTCCGGGCAGAAGTAAAGGGAGCAGATGATATTGTCGATATCGCAGTGTTGAAAATCCTTTTCGAAAATGGGAGTGACGGCGGACAGAGCAATACACAGCATCTACCCTTGCCAGTTGCAGAATTTGGGGACAGCGACGAATTAAAGGTTGGACAGTTTGTTGTTGCTGTTGGAAGCCCGGGTGGTCTTGACAATACTGTAACAATGGGTATCATCTCAGGATTGAAACGCTCTTCCGAAGTTGTTGGTTTGATGCACAAAAAGGTCGATTTTATTCAAACTGATGCTGCAATTAATCCTGGTAACTCTGGAGGGCCATTGGTCGACGTTGAAAAGGGGACTATTATTGGGATCAACACATGCATCCGTGCGAATATGTAAGTAAAGCAGCTGTCTTCGTTCGGTAGCGAAATCTGTTTTTGTTTTTCGAAACATAGTTCTAATCTTTTCTATCTTTAATGGTTGAAGGGAGGGGACAAGTTTTGCTGTTCCAATCAATAAAGCAAAAGATATTGTGCACGACCTTGCTGAAGGGAAGCATATAAGTCATGGATATATCGGCGTGTCAATGGCTAGCCTGACTGCCGATCTCGCCAGACAGAATAATGCCGACCCCAATTCACCGAACGGTGTTATCCCAGAACTCAACGGAGTTGTTATAACGAGAGTTTATCCTAAAACACCAGCAGAAGATTCAGGGTTGCGAAGGCTAGATGTTGTGATAGAAATTGGGGGAAAGAGAGTGGAAAGAGCCGACGACGCTCAAAGAATAATTGATGGCGCAAATGTTGGTGAAACACTTCAGATAAAAATCGTGCGGAGTGGGAAGGAGATGAACATACATATCACGCCGGAAGATCTCGGCTACAAATTGCAGAGGATGAAGGAAGATAAGCGAAAGGAGAAGGAAGACCAGATGAAAAAACTGAAGAGGAAGCTTCTTGACGGACTGCAACAAAATGTTGATAAGCATCTTCGAGAACTGCAAACACTACCTTAACCAATTATAGATCTCATGAATAAAGGATCGGCTCTATTATTTGAATTTCGTTTTCTTGGCGTACCATCTATAGAAGAAACGTTATATATCGGGTAAATTTCTTTGAATGCATCTCTCACAACATCATCATGGATCATCTACCCGCCCTCCTCTCTCATCTTGTGAAGCGAGTATTTTACAAAAACATCAAAGATCAAATCATCGTTGATCATCGCCTCATCATTTGTCACTGGTGGTACACGCGTGCACAGTTTGATAGAAATGAGCCAAATTAACGAGACAAAGAGCCCAGATAATGTGGGCCAGGATAATTCAGACATAACTGATCCAGGAACTGGATGGAAGAATATGCCCATGATGATGGTTCCTCATTTGACTCAAGATGGCCAGATACATCTCTACAAATGCCACCGACGTTATATCCATACCGCTCATGGGTGGTCACGCACCGGTTCTTCTTGTCCCAATGATGCAGTTGCTTCTGCAGGCCATGGGGGTAAAGTAAATCACACCGATGAAGCCAAGGTGGTCAAAAGTTTAATGGGTCAGCTATGTGAAAAATTCTATGGAAAGGGCTGGATGCCAGGAACTGGAGGAGGGATGTCTATTCGTATTGGATCAGGAACATGTGCAGATCCATACACGGTATTCTCTACCCCAAGCGGAATACAGAAAGAAGATATGATTGGGGATGATGTGTTCGAACTGAGCTTTCCGGAACAGACGGTCATAACGCCACCTATAACTCCAGGGCTCAAACTTTCTAGCATGACAAATATCTGGTATGGTAAGAATTGTTTAAGTTTTTTCTTTCGTTGTTGTATGTGACATCATGACTTGATAAATGCATCCTGTAACACGAATTGATGATCTGACGTTTTTGGTGTGTATCTCAAGTGGTCTATAAATTTCGTCCTAGTGCAATGTGCGTAATCCATACGCATTCTTTGAGTGCTCAACTTGCGACATTGCTTGGACAGGAACACCCGGGAGAAGAAGAAGAAAAGAACGTCTTGAGAATCACCCACCTAGAGATGATCAAAGGAGTAGGGGGTCATGCATACTCCGATGTGCTGGAAATTCCCATCATCGACAACCAAAAGAGTGAAAATCTATTGGCACCTGACATGGAAAAGGCAATTCAAAAGTATCCAAATTGCAACGCAGTGTTAGTCAGAAGACATGGCGTCTATGTTTGGGGTGATTCCTGGGAAGAAGCCAAAACAAGGATCGAATCTTTTGACTATTTGTTTGAATCTGCTGTGAAGATGAAGAGTATGGGCATTGATTGTGGTGCGATCCCATTAAAAAACGGAAGTATTGCTTCCAAGAAGAGGAAGCTCAACGATGCGTAAACTCTTTGGTTGGGGCAATATTCCCTTAAGAGAGTAAGATATTATTTTAAAGGCTTATGGATTTTCTACATTACTCGTTTTAACTTTTTTTCTGAAAATCAATTGAAGATATGAAGTGTCGCATTAACTACCTGCTCGTAGTTATCAAATTTCACTTCCAATACAACCGTCTTGCCATCTTGAAATTGATTGCCAAGGTACAAGGTTGTTTCCATTTTGGTGGTGATAGGTAACGACAAAGCTATTCTGTTTGGTAACGTCTGTGTAAGTCTCTCCTCACTGCCACTGCCATTCATATCAGCAATAACTCTCTGTGCAACTGCTTTCTTTTCTTGTTCACTCATTTCAACAATACTCCGTTTCATACCGCATATTTCAACACATTCAGACTTCACTAGCTTTAAACACTTTAATCTCTCAGCAATAGAGTCACTCCCTTGAAAATATTTTTCTGGGAGAATACTAGCTTCTTTATCGTCGGTTGTGTTTCCTATGAAACCCTTCGATATTTTGATTTTTTGTTGAATGATGCAAACACCACTCAGATTTTGGACATTGCTTTTATGAATCTTCTTATTCGGAGATTCTTCTTTATCATCCCAGCCGTCATAATCTACTACAACTGTTCTCCTCATACCATCGCCTAGTTTATCCCAAAAGCCGACCTCCATTGCAACGTTTCCACCCTTTGAGGTCCTCAAAAGAATCCTTTCAAACCAAAATTTGTGCGTAGGGAATTCTACATCCGGGTGGCTTCTACGTATGGGTATATATATATTATCTCCTTCCTTCTTCACATTCCAAACGTTCCACTGTCCCTCGTCTGGCGATTCTTCCGGTATATCGACCTTCAATCTCATATTCATTTTGTTACTTACAGGAATAAGGTCCCCATGTTTGTATTCAGTATGAATAATACCACCGCTCCAACACCCTATGCAATTTCGCTTCAGTTCGTTCCAAAAGGGATCTTCTTGTATTAACGGCGAAGGTGAACATGACGGTGGTGTACTGAGATTGTTTCTATTTGTGGGTTCTGCCATCAAAGTTTTCCCAAAGGACGGCCGACTTTCATGCTTGGAGGAGAGAAATGGTACAGTGAAAAGGATCAACCCTACAAACATTTTGTCATTACGTGGTATATGCGTATCTATAAGTTGCAGATGTGTTTTCTTACGTGAAATTCAGAATACTTTCAACTTGAGTCAACGATGAAGCTTCTTCATTCTTGTAAATAACAACCAGGAAACCACGTCGCCCGGGACGACCGACCCGTATGTACCTGGCATAGTGTTTGTCATTGGTTAAGAGTCATGTAGCTAACCTGTTGATGCTTTAGAGGTCGTTAGATTCCTACAAGAATGACCCTCCACGTGGAAAACCTTTCATTTGTTCGCCTTTCGCCTCCCACGAGCCACGAGCGAGCGAGGAAGAAATCGAAGGAAATCATATTCATTCCTCCATCCTCCATCTTATCTCATATCTCATCGCATATATCCTGCTAGAGGCTGATACGATCATAGATTTCTGATAAAAAGGCAGTGCAAAGAGACATGAGTAAAACCGCTGGACTTCGTTTCGCGCTAGCGACCACTGTATTGATGTGCTTGCATCTTGATGTGCTTGCATCTTTACCCTTCTTCAATTCTGCAAGCTCCGTCAAAGGAAGTGTGTAAGTTTTCTAAGCAGTGCACAAGACTAGAGTTTCCAATAATTTCAAGAACATTCTTTGCTAACTCTCGTCTATTTTGATGAAAAGGTTTGGATCTTCAATTTCATCTGTAATTAAAACAATTCATGAACTATCTACCATCAACCAAGCTCTTTCACTACGTGGTGGTGGAGCATCCGATTCAAACTCTGGACCATGCATAGGAATTGACCTCGGAACCACATATTCCTGTGTAGCCGTCTGGCGTAATGGACGCGTTGAGGTGTGCCCGAACGAACAGGGAAATAGAATCACTCCATCGTATGTTGCGTTCCTTCCAGATGGTACACGATTGATTGGGGACGCAGCCAAGAATCAAGCAAGTCAAAACCCCTCCAGAACTATTTTTGATGTCAAGAGGTTGATTGGAAGAAAGTATAGCGATGCTTCAGTACAAAAGGATAAATCCTTGTTTCCATTCACACTAGTAGGAAATAAACAGGGGAAACCAAATATCGAGGTTGAGAAATGCACAGGAGAAAACGGAAAGACAAAAACGTTCAGTCCAGAGGAGATATCAGGGATGATACTGAGAAAGATGAAAGAGACAGCTGAGGCGTTTGTCGGCCAGGAGATCACAAGAGCAGTAGTTACTGTTCCTGCATATTTCAATGATGCACAACGCCAGGCAACCAAAGATGCTGGGACAATTGCTGGATTGAAAGTGGAGCGTGTCATCAACGAACCTACAGCCGCTGCAATTGCATACGGATTGGACAAACAGGATAGAGAAGAGACGATTCTGGTATTTGATTTGGGTGGAGGGACCTTTGATGTTACCTTATTGCACATTGACAACGGAGTATTCGAGGTCAAGGCAACTTCAGGTAATACACACTTGGGAGGAGAGGATTTTGATCATCGTTTGATGGACTTTTTCATTGCTCAATTTAAAAGAAAGAGTGGCATTGATATTACTAAGGATAAGCGTGCCTTGCAACGCCTCAGGAAGCAATGCGAAAATGCGAAAAGAACCTTGTCTACTCAAAATTCTGCCATGGTGGATTGTGAAGCTCTTGCAAACGGAGTTGACTTCTCGACCACCATTAGTAGAGCCAAATTCGAAGAATTAAATATGGACTTGTTCAAAAAAACAATGGTGCCTGTCACCCAAGTGCTTAAAGATTCTGGTGTGGGCAAAAGCCAAGTTGATCAGGTCATTCTTGTTGGAGGATCCACTAGAATTCCCAAGATCCAGTCTATGTTGTCTGAGTACTTCAATGGCAAAACATTGAACAGGGAAATCAACCCTGACGAAGCTGTAGCATACGGAGCTGCAGTACAGGGAGGAATTTTAAGTGGAGACGCCGCTGAGGCAACTAAGGACGTTCTTCTTCTTGATGTTGCCCCCCTCTCTCTGGGAATCGAGACAGCGGGTGGCGTCATGACCCCAATTATCAAGCGCGGAACTACAATTCCTGTGAAGAAAAGCCAGGTTTTCTCGACCTACGCAGATAATCAACCTGGCGTAAACATTCAAGTATTTGAAGGAGAACGTGGAATGACCAAGTCCAACCGTTTACTGGGCCAGTTTGAGATGAGCGGTATTCCTCCTGCTCCACGCGGAGTCCCAAAAATTGAAGTTGCGTTTGATGTTGACGCTAATGGAATTCTGAGCATTTCTGCGTCTGATCAAGTCTCTGGAACCTCTAAGTCCATTACTATTACCAGCGAAAAGGGAAGATTGTCAGAGGATGAAATCGAGCGCATGGTGCAGGAAGCGGAAGAATTCGCTGATGAAGATGCCGCCGAGAAGGCAAAAGTAGAGGCGAAGAACCAACTCGAGGCATACTTATACAATCTGAAGAGCTCTATATCTGACCAGCTCGAAGGTAAGCTCGAGGAAAATGACAGGGAAACATTATCAACATCTGTAGAAGATGCTTTGGTATGGTTGGAGGATAATCCAGCCGCGGAGAAGGATGAATATGACTCAAAACAGAAAGAAGTCGAGGCAGTTGCCAATCCAATTATGAAGAAGGCTTACGAAAGTGCGAACAATTCTGGCGACAATGTCGACGAAGACTTCATGGGTGAAGATCTGGACGGTGTTGACGATGGTCCAAGCGTGGAAGAAGTTGATTAGAGAATTTATATTGTTATTGTAAATATAAATGGAACAGTGACATTAAAGGATTGTGTTTGGTTCTAGGTTCTTTTCAGTTCTTTTTCGGTTTATTCGAATTTGCGACCAGCCACTGTTTCTCATCGCCCATCTCCTTTATCAACATGGACAAACGCTAAATCTGCCGTCTCATCTTCAAATTTCCTTTATCAACATGGACTTGAACCATTTGAAAAACATCGTCCTATGTTGAATGTTTTATGCACGCAAGCATGCAAGTTGCATGCACTGGTGAGGTAAAGAAGATGATGCATGATGCAACCGCTGAGCGCTTCATCAAAAAACTTCATCAAGCAAGGGAGCTAATTGAAAATAGGCTACCGGTATTGGCTATAAAGGAAAATGAATGTCGAAGGCCTATTATCTCGTCGACAGAAAGCGCTTCATCTAGGATTCTGGCCGAATCATCTAAAAAAGGGACAAAACAAAACGCGAAAGCGAAAGTGCGATCCTAGCGAAACAATTGATAGACGTTCCTCAGTTTGCTTCGAAGTAAAGGCTACTTTGCACAAAGGACTAGGCACTTTTGCAACGAAGGATATCAAGTGCGGTGACATCCTTGTTCAAGAGTATCCAATCGTTTCATGTCTTGGTATTGAAAGACAGACACGATCCAATGAGGACACAGATAGAGGCAGACTATGTGCAACATGTTTTACTCCAATCGGGACACTTAGGGAACATATCGTTGACAATGGCCGCATTTCAATCCCGTTATTAGACAACGACAACGGCCCACAATTTACTGCAAATGGCATTTCGTTCTCGTGTGCAAACGGATGCGGGGCACGATGGTGCTCAGAAAAGTGCAAAGCTGATAATGATATAGAGCATGGATTTCTCTGCTCTAAATCACCAAATGTGCCATGTATGAATGCAGAACAGGAACTTTCTGATCTAGAGAAATTTATAATTAGCAATGAACAGTACTCTACTGAGTTACGGCTTGCAGCCAAGTGCGTATTGAAACTGGCAGCAATAATCACAAATGAACATCTTGAAGTCGACAAACTAGGATCAAATAACGAGGCGCTGTGGTGGAAAGAATATGCTCATCCTTTATGGTGGAACATTTCTAGTCTGAAAAAGGTTGACAAAGAAAATAGAAAGGATGTTTGCAAAACACTTCAGAATCTTTTGCACAAGATTCTTTCAAAGAAATATATCAGTAATGATGCTCGGATTCGTCTTGATGATATTTGTACAGTGGAGAACACTGCTGAGATACTTGGTATGCTGCAATGCAATGTCATGGAGCTCGAGTTTCCGTCACCTACAGGACAGTATATTTCTCATTTGGATCAGATATTGGAGGACTTTCATACTTTATCGGCATGCAACGATGATGACAACAGCGTGAGCTCGACCGCGAATGATGAAATACGAGCAATGGAAGATTGGATTAAATCATATGAAGAGGGCCACAGTGATTCTTGCATTCGAGGGTCAATTGTGGGATCTGGGCTGTTTCCCATACTTACCTTGGCAAATAATGATTGCGATCCCAATGCATCCATTGAATTCCTTGAAGAATCCAATCTTGGATCTTTGGTTGCATTGAGAGACATTGGATTCGGTGAAGAAATTACCATAACATATGTACCAAATGGTGATTTTGACTGTGGCGATAAATGTGGAGATCGATTCAAACACTTTGCATCCACAAGGACCTGGAAATGCCTAAACGATCTCACAGCAATGTGCGATGAGGACTTCAGCAGCGACGGCGAGGAATGTAATGAAGACCTTGTCAATAGCAATCAAGTTGATAATTGTGAAAATGATAGCAATGAAGAAACAGATATAGAGAGTGGGTCTGATACCATTGTAGAAGGATCGGATGTCAAAGATCGAGCGATGGCTCTGCTAGAGTATGGATTTCATTGTCAATGCCAACGATGTGTGCATGAACAAAAACATGACTCGAGTGAGATTCCCTATGTCAGGCGTTAATTGAAACCTCCCCCGCCTCTCTTTTTACGGGATACATCGAGATGCCCAAGAAGAGGTGTGCAAGAGAGCAGCTTGTTGTTCTGGAGTGAGACACTATGTACAATCCTAATGCCGAGCGAGCTTCTCTACCCCAGTCTAAGTCTCGAGAGGTAGATATAGCGCCACTTAGATATATATAGAAATCATCAGAAGAAGAGCGTTTCATATCTTATAGTCACAGTATTTTACTTTCTTGTTTATTAATAATAAAAAGTCCGGATTTCAGTTTGGCATTTCTCTCGGGCAATCTTGATATCATTGTTTCACATTAATCCATCCGCCTAGCCGCTAGAATGTTTGGAATTGGTCGAGTCATTTTCAATTTATGAACTTCCCTCTCAGATCAGTCAGTGTCTCTTGCTTTCGATTATTTCCAACAGACGCAATCCTTCCTATCGACAAGCTTTGATGTCCCACTCTCTGACCAACAATTTCACAATGTTGATTATTTTCTAAATCGAATCGAGAGAGAAGCAAATTGAAAATAAATTACTACTTTCACTTTCTTCATGTCCTCCAATGGTTGAGAGAGAACGGCCCATGTAGAATGTTTTACTGCTGCCGCTGCTTCTGCTCGTGGTGGTCATCTATCCTGTCTCCAATGGTTGAGAGAGAAGAATCCGTTTCGTAACCCACGACCTTCATTCTCGCATAGTTATATGGTAGATTCAGCTATTTGATAGATTTATATCACAAGTTACGCACAAGGTGCACAAATTATTATATTATACATTGCATTAGAAGTTGACAACTTTTTTCTTCTTCTTTGCAGGCTTTTGGTCATCTGCATTGTCCACCTCAGTTGCCTCCTCTTCCAGAAACTCTTGCACGTCACCCGCAGATTCTTCGTCGCTAACTACTTCTTTCTTCTTTTTTAATTCAGGACAGTTTTGAAAAAGATGGTTCTTACTGTTGCATTTTTTGCAGCAACCACCCTTCACGTACAATCCATTTTCATTCTGTTCACACTGACTACTCAAATGTCCTGTCTTTTTGCATATAAAGCATGTGGCGAATGGTAAATCCATTTCTATGTAATTGATCCTTCCGCCATTGCTCATAACCTTCTTCTCTACCGCCGTTAGCTTTTTACAGATTTTGAGAGAATGCTCATTCGAGCCACACTTGTAGCAAATGTTTCCTCCGCCGGTTGTGGCTTCTCCGTCAGCTGCTTTTGCATTCGGACAGTCATGCACTGCGTGTCCTTTTTTACGGCAATTGAAGCATATCTTGCTTGAATTGAACTTTTTGTTGTTAGCCTTTTCTCTACGATCCCTTGCCTGCTTAGTGTACTTCTCTCTCCTTTGAGCGTTTGTCAATTTTCTCTTTGGTAAACTAGCTCTCTTGGCCATTGTGATTGTCGGAATTATTAATTGTACTTTCAAGGTGTGTTGTTGTTTGGCGCATCTGTGATAGGTTTTCGTATCGATACCTTGTAGCTTGAAAGTTTACTTGAACAAGAATTTCTTTTGTTCCCAAATGGGTGGCTGTCCTCCTGTCTGCGTAAATAGGCGGGACTAAAATAATGGAAGCATCATCCGATCCATCTTCTTTAGGGCAGTGTGCCCCGGGTATGTACCGGTATCCGTGTTGTGTTGTGTTTGAAGAGTGCAATAATTTAATTTTACGCGTCATCTCATCTTCTTCTTTCTCCTTCTTCAACAAGACTCTCCTTCTTCGCCTGCTTGCTGCTGCCCCGTGGAAATGGTGGGTGGAACAACGGTGGGACATGGCAACAGGGAACCTTCTTTGATTTCAACATTCTACAACTCTAAGCACGCCTTATTTGTATGATAATAGATAATAGTACCAGAACCGTGCAAGTTCAAAGTACCGTCTTCCTGATTGATTAAAAAACATCACAATTCAATTATGAAAGGATTCCGTGGAGCAGTTTTTTACCTGAGTGCTATGGCGACATCTGCCGCTGGCTTTGCTCCCAGCACTAATTCCAAAACATGCAATTACCCATACAAAAATATGAATACTTGCGATTCTAAGTCCCTTTTATCGCCCATTTTCACCGCAAAGTTCACTTCTAAGCTCCAGATGGCGGGAGGAGAAGGAGGAGACACCGAATGGGCAAAGGCGCTGATGGACAGCGTCGGTACAGCACCTGGAACATTCGACAAAGAACTCCAAGCCCAAGTGAAGGGAAAGATGTCAGGGCTCAACCCCAATGCATCTAGTACCGTCGATCAGAAACTATCAGCGAATGCGAGGCTCACGCAGTGGCTAAAAGAAGAGGGAGCCGTCTACCTTGAAGATGCGTCCGGGTGGGGAGAAGCACCGCATCCAATGGCCATTTCGACTGAAACCGTCGATGAATTGACAAACGAATCATCGGGGCGTGGTCTCCTAGCGAGGAGAAACGTCAATCAGGAAGAGGAACTGCTCAAGATTCCTATGGATTTGTGTATCACCAAGAAATCGGCTAGAAAGACTCTAGGGACTGATATTCTTCCTCCCAATATCAATGAATACCTCGCCATGGCTTGTCAGCTCATTCATGAAAAGTATGTCATGGGACAAGAGTCATTTTACAAACCTTATGTTGACGTACTTCCAGAAGTTAACGAAGTCAACCCTACCTTCACCTGGAGCGACGATGATCTTGCGTTCTTAGATGGATCGCCTGTTATTGCTGCCACACAATCCATGCAAATGAAATTGAAGAATGAATACAACATGCTCCTTGCTGACGAAGGAAAATTGTGTGATCAACATCCAGATGTTTTCCCAAGAGAGCACTTTACATTTGATAACTGGGTTTGGGCTTTTACAAATCTTTTTTCCAGAGCCATTCGTTTGAGAAACATGAAACAGGGAGAAACACTTGCAATGGTGCCATACGCAGATCTCATCAATCATTCGCCTTACTCTGGAGCATACCTTGACGCAAGAGAAACGGGAGATTGGCTCTTCAAGACGGGAGAGGAAGAGGTCATTCTTTATGCTGATAGAGGATACAGGAGAATGGAGCAGATTTACATATCCTATGGACCCAAATCTAATGCGGACTTGTTGTTATTGTATGGATTCGCATTGGAAAGGAACCCATTCAATTCGGTGGACGTCACCGTATCCATTGCTCTAAGGACAAAGGATATGGTTAAGGCTGCATTTGACGAAAATTTTGAAATGGAAGTGGATCCATTGGTAGAAGAAAAGATCGCATTCTTGAAGCGAGTTGGAAGGAGCAACACAGTCGATTTCCCATGTTATGCTGATCGTTACCCTACTGAAATGCTGGAGTACTTGAGACTTATGATGATGTCACCCGAGGATACAATGGGTAAGCCTGTGAGAGATTTTGATTATACAAGGACCATTTCAGCTGCGAATGAAGCAGCAGTTTTGTATTCAGTCGTTGATTCAGTCAAGGGACAGCTTGATAGGTACCCTACCACAGAAGAAGATGATGCCGTAGTCATTAGAGATAAAGGCATGTTCCGTATGTTGTCATATAACCAACGTATGGCTGTAAGACATCGCAGAAACGAGAAGAGGCTGCTCAAGCGAACCATTGCAGCTTTGGAGAAACAGATTCGTACCAGGGGTCTTGATGCAGAGGATTTGAAGCGTGCTGAGGGAAGCACATTGGGCACTGTTCTACCAGGAGATGAAAAGAAGGGTGCTAAACAGAGGACTGCTTTGGAAGATCGTCTCAATAAAATGGGACTGCCAGTGGATTTGAGGTAATGGTTTGGATCGTAAATTTTCGGGTTTGGGTCGCAGATTCATTGATCCAAGAGTCGGTAGCATATCAGGTAATATATACTATAGAAACGATGGCATTGAAACAAGTCATTAGCATAATTGCATTTGATTCTACGGTATTATGGGCGATTATGGTACTTCCCATATTCCACATCAAAAGTTCTAGCTACTACCAACTACTTAGGGCGGAGCAAAACGTTTTCGCCGACGAGATACCAGGTTTATCAACAATCATAATTAATCATCGCGGTGACCAAGAAGAAAAAAATCTCTTTCTGCTTTCGGTATCACTAGTCTCATATTTCAATCGCAACGATAAATCTCCGCAAAAACGTAAACGTGAAAATCGTCGCGGCTATCCTGCTTCTGTCCTGTAGCAAACTAATTTGGTGGACATGGAAGTGGTGAAATTTGGCGATATGATCGCACAGTTTGAGCCTATGGTTAGTACATTTGAAAGTTAAGTACGTCTCAATAATGGAAGCTGGTGAGCTATGAACCGGTACATATGACCTGTCAAAGGCATCTCTGTGAATGTGCAAAACTTTAATTATCTTACTATTCTAATCAAGTTGATGATTTATTCCTTATCGTACGTGTACTATTCAATTCAAATTTTTCATTTATCGGCTTCATCCATTGCTTTCAACTAATTTTGCACATTCAGTATACAAATTCTTTTGAATAAAAGTATGATAGTGTGCAACTCAAAGCGCCAAAGCTCAATTGAGGTCTTCAATGGCAATCTAAAGTCACCCTTGATTTGACGTACGCAGGATCGCTGTTTTCTTTTTCGAACCTCAATTTTTTCCTTGATTGTGAAAAATCTTTGATTTTGTGGGCGAAACCTTCTTTGTTAAAAATAGATGGTATTCCATAAGATGCAATGACGAATTAAATCCACGCTATGTCTACTGCATCTGTTTGGTTTTATCTGTATATCATTAATAGTGAGACGTGAGAACAACGCATAAACCTTGGTATGTACCAGAAATTGCAAGTCATAAGTAATGCGTACTCTAGCTACTGGGGTTGCTCGTGTAGAGTACTATGTACTACTTTGTAGAGGTTTCATTTCTTTCATTTTGAATTTGGTTTTGTGAGGAGAAAGAAAAAAGAAGAAGAAGCATCGGAAAAAACCACGAAGGCGGGGGGTAGAAGAAAACTCTTTGGCCCCTTTCCTCCCTCTCGTTCGTTTGTTTCCACAGCAACAAGCTAGGTCATAAACAATCCTAATACTACACATCAACATGTTCAAGTCTGTCGTTTTCGCTACCTTCGTTGCTTCCGCTGCTGCTTTCGCACCTGCGCACAGGTAAGACTATGCATTAGTTATTAACAGAAGGAGGCGATTGTTTTGAAAGGAAGGAAGTGTTCAATTCGAAGCAATAGAGGTCTGGGTTGGGATTGCGAGGTTTTCAAGAAAGCGACGTACGTGTTTTCCGTCTGTCGTGTCCAATGAAAAAAACTAGTAACACGAGACCCAACCCGTTGCAAAATGGCCGTCAAACAAAACTCTAACCCTTTTTCATTCGAAATAATGCAGCACTTTCGGAGTACGTTCTGCTCTTTCCGCTGAGTGGGCACCCGCTGATGGAACCAAGTGGGTTGAGACTGACTTCGAGGCGAAGATTACCAAGCTTGAGAAGGAGGCAGAAGAGCGCCTTGATGCTAAGATCGACGAGCTCACTTCTAATATTGCTTCTGTAGGAAAGGAATAAGCATAGAGGCAGCGTAGAGAACTAATGAAATGAAAATGGTTGGGCATGGAATTCAATCGTTGGCAATGGATTAATGGTCAAGATTTGTCTTGTTGTGGATTCTTGGGCATGCATGCACATAAACTTCATAGTGAAGTGACAAATGCATTTATCATTCAGAGTGATGCAAGGCGCAGATGTGTCTAAATTACTTGGGTAAATTTAAACAAATTATAGAATGAACTGAGCTCAATTGTCCTGCTCCTTTGCCTGCACTTTTTGTGCACGCGATAACTTGGTTATTTATGTTCCCAGGTATTCCTGGAAACAGAGCGTTTTACAAAAAAAATCTTAAAACTTCCTTTTCGTAAAAATCTGTGTGTTATGATGTTTGGTACCTAACTGGCTTAATTTTGTGGTTGCACCATCAGGTTACCTAACGAACTTTCTATACAAAGTGAACGCTGTTACCATATTTCTCATCATTCATTTTTTCAACCTTTGCAATGTTGGTAGAGAACCTCTTGAAGGGTGACGCCTCATTTCTGAAAGGCGAATCGTCCTTCAGCCTGATTCCCGCTGAGGGCAAGCCAGCATTGACGCTATTATTATTGGGTGTATGGTTCTGAGTTTGTTTCTCCACCTTAGCAACATTTGTCCTGATATCTTTCATGGCTTGCTCTGCCTTCTTTTTTGAAACATTCCAAAACGAACGAGCCTTCTCTTTAAAAGAACTTACTTCTGCAGTCACATCTCGGTCCATATTACCTCCTCGTCCTCTACCAAATTTTTTGGGAGTCCTAACTTTGTCCAATATAGAAAGCTTCTTTCGAGTTGAAAACTCTGAAGCGCCACGCAAAGATTCTTCTTCTGCCAACGCAATTGATTTCAGCATTTGTTGCTCTGTCAATGTCATTGCTCCTCGTGGAGACTGAGAATTCGCAATTGAATTCAAGTTGGTTTCAACGTCATCGTCGTCGTACATTCCGCCATAGACATCGTTTGTTCGTGCCAATGCTGCTAGAGCACGAGCTCGCGACGCAGCAATCTCTTCGTGGTTGATTTCAATAGACATATTTAATTCGTCGTCTCCCAACGACGATTCGTCCGAAGCATCACTGTCTAAGCTACCATCGTCATCACTATCCTTATCATTGCCATGTTTACCTTCCTGGGCTTGAGGAACATTCACATTCACATTCACATTCTTATGCTGCGCTTCGTTGTCACTATCATCACTTTCCAATACTTCACTGTCGTGACTCATACCCAATGCCTTGGCTTCGTCGACAGTTGGAGTTGCACCAGTGGCGAGACGAACTTTGGAATAATTAAGTAATGCCCATAATTCATCAGTCTCCTTTTTTTTTTGTTGCTTTCGGTAATCGCGAGTGGATGTGGCGATTTTTTCACCATGGTTACCAGCGATAGGAGTGGATGAAGCATCCACATTGGAATGGCTATCACTGGCCAGAGAAACCGTGTGTGTAGGAATGGAGGCATTTTCAGTTTCTTCTACAGCATCGTCATAATCATCCATTAGTCCATCGATAGATTCGTGCGATACGCTACTTTCTTCTGATAAGTCGTCATCCAGAGCATCATCTTGAAGTTCTTGGTCGTCCCTGTTGCTGCTGACGTTGTTTTGATCAAGTTGGTCATTTTCTTCAGTGCTAACGTCTAGTTTTCTATCCTGAACTCTACCCTTGGAATAAGCAAGAAGAGCATAGAGATCATCCGTATCATTTCCTTCTGGCATGTCAGCAGCATCTGTAAAAGAATCTTCTGGTTCTGATTCCGATTCCGACTCGGATTCGTTGGCAGAGTGAGAGTCGTCATCATGTTTTTGTTTTATCGGCAGTATATTGTCGTTTTTGAAAGCTTGCTCCTGGAGCCATTTGACTTTGTCAGAAGTAAGTTCGCTTGATACAGCTGGTCCTTCCCCTGCATCGTTCGTTTTAGCTTTATTAAAAGCTTGCTCCTGGAGCCATTTGACTTTGTCAGAAGTGAGTTCGTTTGATACAGCTGGTCCTTCCCCTGCATCGTTCGTTTTAGCTTTAATGAAAGCTTGCTCCTGGAGCCATTTGACTTTGTCAGAAGTAAGTTCGTTTGATACAGCTGGCCCTTCCTCTGCATCGTTCGTTTCAGCTTTAATAAAAGCTTGCTCCTGGAGCCATTTGACTTTGTCAGAAGTCAGTTCGTTTGAGGCAACAGGTCCTTCTTCTGCAGGATTATTTTTAGCTTTATTGAAAGCTTGCTCCTGGAGCCATTTGACTCTATCGGCAGTTAGTTCATGTGACACGGCAACGCCAGCTTCTTCTTTCATATTTTTACTCTTTTGGCTATCTTTAGCTGCCAGTCCTTGAAGCCATTTCACCCGGTCAGTAGTAAGTTCATTGGAAACAGCTGGTCCTTCCCCTGCATCATTCGTTTTAGCTTTATTAAAAGCTTGCTCCTGGAGCCATTTGACTTTGTCAGAAGTAAGTTCGCTTGATACAGCTGGTCCTTCCTCTGCATCGTTCGTTTTAGCTTTAATGAAAGCTTGCTCCTGGAGCCATTTCACCCGATCAGAAGTAAGTTCCTTTGATACAGCTGGCCCTTCCTCTGCAGCATTCTGTTTAGCTTTATTGAAAGCTTGCTCCTGGAGCCATTTGACTTTGTCAGAAGTAAGTTCGTTTGATACAGCTGGTCCTTCCCCTGCATCGTTCGTTTCAGCTTTATTAAAAGCTTGCTCCTGGAGCCATTTGACCTTGTCGGCAGTCAGTTCATTAGAGAAAGACAGGACTTCATTTGACTTCGATTGATGAATGTCATTTGTCTTTTGGAAAGCTTGCTCCTGGAGCCATTTCACGCGATCATTGGTGGACACAAGCGTTTCCTCACCTACTTTTTTTTCTTCATCGTCGATTATTTGTTCTGGTGACGTTTGCGCAACTGCCTGTTCTGCGGGCAATCCGATATTCATAGCAATACTAGTACTACTAGGGTCGTGTGCGTCAACGTGTGCGTCAACTTGTGCGTCAACGTGTACAGAAGAAGAATTCATTGAAGTGAACCTTCCTTGATGGGCCAGAGTTGTAAATCGTTGCAGCGGAGCAGCAGTGTCCTGCTTGTCAGCTGAATCTTTGCAAAGCTACAATGAAAGTTTCAGATCACTATCGAGGCAGTAAAATGAAGGTTCTGAGTTCTGCACGAAACAAATTTATTCCTGCTTTTTCTTTTAATTCCTCCTCCTTGTACGACTGCTTTCTTTCACTTTTCGAACACATGTTTGTGAAATGCCGGGGTAGTACCTGTGAAAAGGCTCTTGAAGGCTCTTTAGTAAAAAACGTAGTGGCAGCCAGTCGATCGTCGAACCGACAATCGCCAGTCGTCGTCGCTTCTCAGCAATATTCTTCACCAGAAGAGTACAGTGATTGTTGTAACAGGAGTACTGTATTACTGTACTACTGTGAATATACCGGTCCTCTGAATCATCCCATAGCGTCGGACCATTGGTAATTGAAAGGAATCGAAATAGAAGAATAAGCAACCAACAACAACAACTATCAGCGCCAAATACTAGTGACGAGTAACATCATGCCTTTTGATGAATTTGGACGTGAAATCCCTGGAGCCGGTATTGGTTATGCTTCCATGGATCATACCTCTGGTGATAACGATGCTGCTAATGATAATGCTCAAGGCAGTACGCACCTGCTGGGCAGCCACAGTACTCACGGCATGGAAAAGACGCCTCTTGAAGTTCATTCTGCGGATAAAGTTGCTCGTATTAATAACGGTAACGGCAACGGTAATATGAACGAGCCATCGTCCAGGAGAAGATACAATGGTTATGCAACAAGAAGCCGCAGTCGTACTCGTTCCCGCAGTCGCAGTAGAAGTCGCAGTAAGAGTAGAAGTTATAGCAGAGAAAGACCAAGAGAAGATCGGGATCGCCGAAGTCGTAGTTACAGTCCTCGTCAACGTGAGAATGGGCACGGGAATGGGTATCGATCCTACTCGAGAAGATCTAGGATTCGCCGTACCCATAGCCGGAGCAGAAGCCATAGTCCCCCTTCTAATAGAGGATCCGCATCTCGTAGGTACCATCGCACCAATCATAGATCCAGGTTAGATAGTAGTAAAGGTGATCACGATCGTCGTAAAGACAGATACGATGCCGGCATTGGCAACAAATATCAAATGAATCAAAATTCACAAAGTCAAAAGCACCACGGACGTTCCTACAAATCCAGAAAACAACATCCTTCCCTATCCTACATGGATGAGCCTATTCTTTGCCAATTTCTTTTTCAAAAAGAAAAGGAAAACCATGCACAGTTGCAGTGCAAAGAACCTCTAGAAATAGATGATGATCCTGCAAGTATAGTCTTGCCTGCGGAGGAAGAAACAATGGTGACTCAACAGATTCAAGACCTAAAAGCAGATGAATTAGATATCAGCGTTAATGTAAACGCCGGCAAGGACAGCTCAGGGGAGCAGACGCGAATGGACGAAACTGGTTCCAAAACAAAAGAATCAAATAATAATACCGTTCAACAGAAACTTGATCCAGAGCAATTAAAGGCAGATTATCAAGCCTATAACAAAGACACCTGCCTCAAGTATGTCCGATCTTTCTTTAACAAACATTTGGATGATGCGTGGTTTAGGGAACGATATTCTCCGCTCGAATACAAGAGAAAAGTACAATCTCACCGAGAAAGGGCTGCTCTAGAAGCTACAGCTATATTGAATGAAGTTCAAACTTCGCTGCAAGATATACGAGACAAGAATAGGGATGACTCAGCAACTAAGAACGACAGTGTCATTCCATCCTTTGTACTAAATGCACGGCTAGGGGGTGGAGTGAAACCGACAAGTGATGCAAGAGACGTGCATTCTGCACTCAAGAAACGCAAATATAGCTCTTCATCTGATACGCCTCACTATGATATGATTGCGTCTTCCGGACTTCCGAAATCGCATTTATTTACTTTTTTGCAAGATAATACCGCATTGCATATTATGGACATTCCTTCTAATGTCAATGATGAACATATACTACTTGCACTGAAGGAACATGCAAATGGAGACACATCACTCTTACCAACTACAATTGTTAGCGGAGAGGTCGTTAGCGGCGTATGTGATGCTGTTCGGAAAAGTGAGGAGATTATAAATGATCTTGATATGGGTATGGGAATGGACACGAATTTGAATACGGAGATGGGCCAAAATGGAAATGACGGCGAAGATAGTGAGGGCGTGTGTGCTCTAGCGCTAGTCCCTCCTAAATTTAGCGATTCCTATCAACGGAGTGCATGGGCAATCTTTCCCAATTCAGCGGCAAAGGAGAAGATTTTGGAGACCATAATTGGCTCCTACATTGACAGTGATCGAGGCAGCCATGCTAGAGATTCCCGTGCAATTCCCAAAGTGATAGAAATGACAGTAGATTGCTCAGATCCTTATTTGAGATACGATGTTGATGCAGATGGAAAGGGCGGCGAACCTGCACCACCAAATGCCATTGTTGAAGGAAAAGGTGTGGTGGTAGGAAGTGAAAGCGTAGTTGAAAGCAACAATGCTGATGCGCACATCACCCAAAATGCAGAAAATGCTAGAATTCCCGTTCGTCACGTTTCCGTCTTTGTGTCATCCTCTTCTCCACTCAAGTCCCAATCGACTACAGTCCTCTCAGCTGCAGTCTCTAGCTTGGGAAGAATAGCTGGAGATATGGTTGCCGCGATCAAGATTTGTAGGACAATGGATATTGCGAAGGATATTCCGACAGAGACACGTCTCGATGCAATCTTGGGGAAACTATTCCCTTCTCTAGGTGCTATCGACATGCACGATCATGACGGAAGCGGCAATCGTGTGTCTACTGAGGGAACCGACAATGAAGATATGCTTGATGTGGCGATTGCTTACTTGCGTAGGGTCCACCTCTTCACTTTTTACAATGGATGTTTTGCCGTAGAAAATGTGGGTAGCTGCCTATCACCGGGGAATCCAACAAGTGTTATTCATCAAAGACTAAAGGGAGCCGATGAGATATTACAAAAGGTCCGTGAGGAGAATGCGGACATGTACGATGATCTCCCTATAAACGACAGAAATGACACAATCAAGGAGAAAGGGATTTCAGAAGGAACAGGACAGGCAATTTCAAACGATCCGAAGGACATGCTTGTCATGAGACTTGATGATAGTATCGAGAAGGCACTAGATAGTTTACCATCTGACTTGAATGCTCCCAGTCCATTTGTAGTCAACGAATCGATTGATGCTGTTGCTAGTGAAGTGGAATCACTGGAGGAAAAAATCAGAAAGGAATGGACCATTAACCACACTGCTGTTGATGGCGATGGGAGGGCGCGATGTTCGTTCCATTTTTGCCGCAAACTTTTCAAAGATGAAGCATTTCTGAAGAAGCACTTAATCAAAAAGCACGGAGAGCATGTACATGCAGAACTCGCCAAATGTCACGATGTTTACATGATGAACTGGTGGGACGGAGAAGTGTGTAGACCGGTACCTCCGATGCTTGTCGACTGTGGATCCAAATTTGGTTTTGAACCCATGCCTGTCATAGGAGCGGTGAATCCATGCGTATCAGATGCAGAACCAAAATTATGGAGAGAGGAAGAAGAGAGAATTCGCAAAGAAGAAGAAGAAGATCAGAGGTATAGGGAACAAAAAACATCATCTTTTGAAGCATCCAATCACAATGAACATTACAAAAAGGAAGAAGTTCAGCGAGTTGGAAATCAAGAACAGTTCTTGGATATAGATGACATGAAGGATGAAAAGGTAGAGCTATCGTTCACTAACATTGAAAGTGTTCAGCCGAAGAAGAAAAAGAGGAAGAAGAGAAAGCTGCTATGAAAGGAGCATGGTACGGTATTCAATTCAACAAATTGAAAATGTTTTACTTACAACCACTCGTGGATTTTAAATAAAAATATTCATAGGGACTTTTAAAACATTGCATTGGAATCTACAGTATAGTTTGAAGTTATGAAGTGAGGAGAGAAACATGAGTACCTGCAATGCTGCTGTACTTTTTGTCTTGAAAATTTGGAAATGTTCCATGGAGGGGTGGGAATACATTTTACAAATATCTGCGTTGTTACACCACAAATATAAATAATAGAGTCCCACATTGAACATACTGTACATTGCAATGCAACAATATGCCATCTCTACATCTATGCTTCCTATTAATAACAATTGTGTCGACATCAGTCCTTTGGATTGGGAAAGCGGAAGCATTGACCATTTCGGCGAGCACATTTGTCCACAGAAGAAGTAGGTTAATAAACCACCGCACCAGTCATGGTCGCCGTCGTGGTGGTGCCCCCCACCAGAATCTGCAACCAATGGTCATGTTGCGGAACTTTGACCTCCCCGAAACCCTCATTTTCTACGGCATTGATACAATCCTTACGCGCACAGTTGCATGCACGGGTATTCCTAGTAGTACGAATCAGGACAAGAAAAGCAATCTACATGCTGCTCCCACAGTGCGCCCTGGAGTCATCAGAATTATGGAAGAAGCCCAATCGCTAGATATTCCAATTATCATCCTCACCGAGCGCATCAACACTCAACAAATGATTGAAAAAGTCCAACAAGCTACAAACTTGAATGACAAAAGCAAAAATAATAGCAAAAATATTAATCACAACAACGGCGATGGCGATCAAATCCCAAAGAAGAATATCTTTCACCAATTATCGCAACAAAATATACTCCATTATAGGAGCAGCCTGGAAGAATTTGTCGTGGAAGAAGATTCCGGTCTGGAAGAAGATGAGATGCAATATCTCCCCGATAGGTTTGTCGGGAAGGGGATTGGTCATGCTCCCTGTCCCGCGGCTTTGTATGATGCAATCAATTCGATCATGGTGGAACCGAAGGGGTTCGGCGGTTCGGCTGGGTTTGGTGTCAAGAATTGGGAAGCGAGGAGGATTCCATTGAGCCAGCATTGCGTCGTGTTTGTTTCTAGTGCCAGCGATGATGATGGCGACGAAGAAGGAAAGGAGGGATCCACAAGTATTAGCAGGGATCGATGTCTTGCTGCAAGATATTGTGGGGCGCGTACCATGTACATTGAAGATGTTGAAAACACTTGCACGGCTGAAGATTTGGCGGATGGGATTGTCCAGACATTAGGGACCGAAGAAGACTGGCAGATAGTGACGATTGATGATATCAGTTCACCGGGTTCATTCTGGCTTAATATGATGCAGCCAAAAGATGCACAGGGGGGCAGGGTGGATACGGAAGATGTGATTCAGGAGTTTATGGATCGGAGGATTCGAGAAAGGAACTCGAAGGCGGGGGGTAAGAGTGAGGAGGAAGCTGATGTTTTCACGGAAGGTCAGATCGAAGGAGGAGAGCCTGGTGAAGAAGACCTTGCAAGAATACTGGCTGATCTGGACCCTCTTTAGTTGCGTGTAGTACAGAACGCAATGTAACTAAAGAAGTCATTCTTTTGTTTTCCAGCGAGTCCTTAAGGGGTTATTTCTATTTCTCTAGTTGGTCCTTGGTAAGAGTAATGTACTTATAGTCTTTCGACAGGAAAGAATATGCTCGGGAGAAAAAGTGAACCGTGGGGAATAACTGATCTTACCCAAGGGCTCGACTCTAGAATTTTGGGATTTTCTTACAAAAATGGTAGGATTCATTATTGAGGCTCGCATGCCGCACCGTGCTAAAGACAATCTTATCTTGAAGGTGGACTGTCATAATAGAACACTCAAGGTGATATACTTGCGCAGTCAGTGGTAATAGTATTACAAAATAGATAGTATGATAAATTATGATTAGTTTATTAGGATAGAATGAAGTGATCATCTATTTATTTCGAGCGTTTGCGCACCTGCCTTCGCAGGGGCTATACCGTTGTATATACATACGACTTGATTACGCAGGAATGATACGTTAAGGCAATAGTATAGATCATATACGAGCCGAAAGAATTAGTGTTTATGCGTTAGATTAGTTCACTCTTTGGAAAGGTGAGAGAATCGGCGAGACACTTGGGGTCGCTCCAAGTAAGAAGATCAGAGTACACGACCGTTAAATGGTAAATATTGTTACATAAGCCCTTTATACAAATAAATAAGTAGTCGCCACAAGAGCTGCTCTACAGACTTTTCGTCACTCAC
>Ga0209712_10000778_pt1 | contig 27479 bp, 30 predicted proteins | sample ArcOceMetagenome_FD_187443 | JGI IMG/M metagenome (GOLD analysis project Ga0209712, IMG submission 187443) | Marine eukaryotic phytoplankton communities from Arctic Ocean - Arctic Ocean - Greenland ARC118M Metagenome (SPAdes) (version 2) | ecosystem: Environmental > Aquatic > Marine > Oceanic...
GCCTCGAGGACGTTCCTCACCCGTGCCCGGGTAGCTCAGGGGTAGAGCAGTGGACTGAAAATCCTCGTGTCGGTGGTTCAAATCCGCCCCCGGGCACCACCTAAATCATACATCTATTTGATATAAAGTAATTAAATTTAATAGTACTAATTTATATCCACCTAAATACACACCTTTTGCTTCTCGTACCCCCACACCATTCTCGATTATTGCAGGGTACACCTATTTATAAAGCTCAAAACATTCACGGCTGTTGTTTGCAGCAGCCAAATTAGCTGGCTGATCACAATGGCTGGCATTTTACGTACCACCAGATCACACACTGACGACACCTGTGCGCGCGCGGGCGCGAGCCTCAAATTTAGCGCATTTAACACAGTAAGAATGCTTTAAAACTGCAATTGAGAAAACTAGTATTCGTCGACCTAACCCCGCTACAATCGCTACATCTGCTACTCTTCTATTTATTACCATCTAGCCAGTTACTGGCGGCTTTAATTATTTAGGATGCCCAATAAATTTTCACGTTCCTCGTCGGATCACTAATTGGACGGTCACTCAATTAACCTTTTATTCAGATCAAATATTTTGCTAGGCTCACATCAATTATAGACCCTAGGACTGCATCAGTGGCGCATCAATTGAATAAAAAAGAACTAGAACAGCGCAAACTGAGTTGCGATAGTTGGATTGAAAAATCTATCCAATCCTTCGGCGAAGTATTCAACTATACTAAAGCGAAACAGGAATATAAAACTGAAGCTAAACCTCTGCTTCACATTATAAATTCTATAAAAATGCTACCGCTTTCTTTCTAATCCTTGTCTCACTATACCAAATATCCAAAGCAACATTTAACCTATTTAAACACTTTAAATCTGCTGTTTTCCAGCAAAAAACGTACACGCAGAAGTGTCATTGTATGCTATATTTATGCTATTATTCATGCACATAAATTTTCCAAACTATTTGCTGCTGTCATATGCTTGAATTATCGATGCACATTCGTCTCGCAACACAGTGAGTTTTGGAACATCCTGAGATTGCATCAATAAACTAAACTCAATCTTACCAGAATTGTGCATAAACTCAGCCCATTGCAATTCTGTTATGCCATCAGTCTGATTATAATAATTACACTGCTTATCTACTCTGATGGCTTCTAGTTCGAGGTATCCGTCATCAAAGAAATCGTGTGGTGTAGACATAAACTCAAACATCATTCCCAAATATCCACTACAATATGAGAGGCTCTTTTCAGTACTAGGCAGGCAACCAGCAACTGCAGGCGTGATTGAAGTGAAAGCAGTGACCGCTGCAATTGATAATACATTTCGAAGTTTCATAAGTCTGTTTCCTTTATTAAACCAACACTCACTATACCGCTAATTCATTTTTATGTTAGATTTTGACACAGAACAACCGTATTTCAAAAAAAGCAGACACCCATCGTAAGTTAAATTTGACAGATTTTAATTATCAATTAACCTAACGAAAATCCTAATATTAGATAATGATTTTGTGAAAGAGACGATCAATGCGCTTTAAAAGAATTTTGTGGTTAAATACGTATCCTAAATTTATGTCAGTGGGTGTTCTTTTGGTACTTTTTACGCTGCCGTCTTTTGGCCAAGCTGCATCATTCGATTGCGCCAAAGCATCAAATAACGCTGAAAAAACCATTTGTTCAGTTCAGGCTATCGGTGCCTTAGACTCAGAGCTGGCTGTTGCTTATAAGCAAGCTGGATCCGCATACAGAGACTCACAACGTGCCTGGATAAAGCAACGAAATAAATGTGGGGCTGACGCGAATTGTCTTTCTAGAGAGTACCAAACAAGGTTGGCATATTTACGGGGAGAAGTGAGCAACGCAGCTGGCGGCAACACTCAGTCCACGTCAAATTCAATTAGCGCGGAAACGAGAAGTGAGATTGAAACATCCCGTCGTCAAATAACTAACGCCTTAAATGGATCCAAGTTAATAATTATTGCGTCTATGAAAGCCGAAGCCGAAGCGATCTCGTTTGTAAATAACTTTTATCAAGAAAAAAACCTAACGAAAGAGGACTTAGATATAACTGTTTTTCTATCTGACAACGAATGGTTCGGAATATCCATTGGCGATGTGGTGGAAAATCAGTGTCCACAGACCGTCGATAATTTGAAATCTCAAGGTTTAATACCGACCGACTCTTTTTGCTCAGACGCCAAGGCGTACATAGCAGCTTTTAAAGTGGAAAATGATCAATTTCAGATCATTGCAGGTCGGAATTATTTTTCGGACAAAGCTAAGACCGCAGCAGTGGCAAGCAATGAAAATGACGTTAATAAAATTGATTTGACTATTTTAGCAAAAAAGCGAGAGTTTGAAGTCTATAAAAAACTCGACGGTTCGTTCTCAGTATCGGCGATAAAAAGTTCAGGTAGAAACCAAGATGGGTTTGGTTTTTGTGTGGTAGCAAACCGCGAACTAAATCTAGGTTTAAATTTGCTAGGTGGTAACAGCGGTTATCGTGACCAGCTTATAGATACATTAAATGTAGCTGTAAAAGAACTATTTGTAGTTAACTCATATAGTCTGAATGGTAATAATATAGAGGCAGACAAGTTTCCCTCATGTGTTGTTTTTAACGGCGAGATTGGTTCTAATGAGGAGGCAGAGTTAGTCGTAATTTCTACTGCTGATTTAGGCAAACTCGAATGGAGGAGCGGTCGATGGGCAGAAATTGGTCGAATAGATCATGCTTCAATTGTGAGAATTCAGGCCGAGTTAAGTGCTGATAAAAACAAAGAAGCCAACCGCTTGTCGGCTCTCGGTTCAGAATATAGTGAGTTGGCAGATAAGAAATCTCAAGAAAAAATAGGGGCTATTAATCTCTCCTATCCCGAAACTAATGAAAGCCTTAACGTCTGTACTCTATCAGTAAAGGGTGATGAGTCGATTCCATATGTTGAATATTTAAAATTTGAATCTGGAAATTTATTTACCTTGAATTTGCGCAAAGCAGCCATCAAGAGTAGAAATGGCGAAATGTCTCTCTCAAAAGGCTACTCACGCACATTTGATAGTCTAGATCAATTTTACGGTTATTGGCAAAATTCAGTAAATTCTGCTGACAGGTGCAATTCATTCGTTGGATATCCAGCCGATATCGTGGCATTCGTTAATGGTGCTAAGAGCATTTCACCAGATTTTGTTGTTGAATTGAATGATTTGGTAGCGACGGCATCACTGTTTGAAAATCGAGCTATATCAAAAGGTTTCGATAACTGGGAACAGCTACTATTTGCAAGAGAGGCTCAAGCCACGAAATTTGGCATAGATCAATTAGCTAATTTTGGAATAAAATCCGTAACTGATTGGCAAGCTTTACTTCAAGAAATAAAGGCTGCGAATTACGCAAATAGCGCCGATATTGACGCTGCGTTGCAATATCTTGAAGATAAAAAATTAGGTTTAGAATCAAACTCGAGTCCAATCCAAATTAGGGAGCAACGACTTCAAGCAGAGAAGGCAGAAGCTGATCGCATTGCAAAAAGAAAGGCTGCTCAAATTCGCGCTGCTGCTGAAAAACGCGCGGAAAATCTGAAAAATGGTGAAGCCACATTTAAACACTATTCGGATGACTCTTGTAAAGACAATGAAGAGTATTCGAGTTATTGCGTCACAAAATCTGAATTTAATTCGCTTTGTGAAAAAGTTGGTTATTATTATACTTCTATTATCCCTCAGTCACTCCTTTTTGAAAGGCAGCTCTATCAGCTATATCAAAATAACAAAGACAGCATTAGTAGTATCGATCCAGCTTATATAACGCAGGGAGGAGATTGTTATTTTAAGTATAATATCTCAGGTATGATTGACGGAACTAACCTGAGCAAGGATATGTACTGTAGAGTAATAAGTATCGAGGGCCGCTCCGGAGATTTTTATACAGAAGGCGTACTTGACTGTCGCGCCAGATGAGCGTTTTTGTAGCTATATAAATCTTTTTGCAACTACCACCTAAAGCCAAATGTGGCGCCAATATCCCAAAATAGCGGCGCATCACACTATAAATTTAACTTGCCCTGACAACCCGCCACGCCTCCTTACGGGCAGCCCCACGCACAACCGTCCCTGCATCCAAAGCTACAAGCCATCCATGCTTCTCTAAGATACTCAACGCGGCCCGAACCTTTGGCGTTTCACGCAGCGCGTTTGGCCCAAGCTGCACAACATCCCGAACCAACACTTCCGTTTCAGCCCAGCTCCCCAACAGCCACCGCCGCAATGTCTCAGCGTTGTCTATTTCAGACGAAACAACTGCAGCACTGGCAAGGCGGGAGGACTCAGATAGATAGAATTTAGCCAGCGCCACACCACATTCCATTTCAGACATCTGCACTTCAACAGCGTTAATATCTTGCCACAGACTCAACACGCCTGCGATACGACACGCCTGCTCTGCCACCTTGGAAGCCGTACCAGTGATATGCGCCAGACTTCCGCCAGCACCTTGCGCTTGCTCAACAGCATCAGAGAATGCAGCCACAAGTGCGCATGCGTCAGGTGCCAGCTCCAACAAACGTGGTTCCAGCGTACGCGTTTCAGCATCCATAGGCATTTCTATTTTTAGTATATGACGCATGCGGCTGCTGAATGTCTCCAGCTCCATGTCATCGTACCTTGTATTTGCCTGTAACCGAGAGCCAATTGTACTCTGCGGCTCACAAATTAAAAACCGAGGTAAAAACCCTGTATCTACGGCCAGCGGATCAGACATGAAAATACGCGCAACGCTCGGCTGCACCATGAGATGCACCGCCAGTCGCCGTCCAAAGAGCGTAGAGTGACCGTCACCAGAGCGGATGCGCCTGATTGGATTGCCCTGCCAGAGGTTGTTGAACGCAGCCAGTGTCTTCTCGGTTTTGTTGGTCTGATCGCACCGCGCAATCTAGATCGGCAGCTCGGGCGTTGTGTCATCCTCAACTGCGGTGCGGTAGTGTTTGCGGCAGAGTGACAGGTAGGTTTCGTTGCCGCCAATCTGTACTTGGTCCCCTGCTGTGACGGCTTTGCCGGTGCTGTCAAACCGCACCACCATCGTGGCCTTCTTGCCGCAATGGCAGATGGTTCGCACTTCACGCATTTCGTCGGCTAGCGCCAGAAGGGCCGCAGACCCAGGGAATAATTCGCCCATGAAATCTACTCTTAGACCATAACACATGATCGGAATTCCTAAGTCATCGACAGCGCGAGCCAATGCCCAAACCTGTTCCTTGGTGAGAAACTGCGCCTCGTCGATAAAGATGCAGGCCAGTGGGCCGTGAACAAGCCGACCCTTCACTTTCTCTAACAGATCTTCATGCGGATTAAATGTGTCGGCGTCTTCTGCAATTCCAATACGGGACGCAATTTTGCCTTGGCCTGCGCGCGTGTCCATTTGGGCGGTCAACAGATAGGTCTGCATGCCGCGTTCACGATAGTTGTGCGCGGCTTGCAGCAGCAAAGTTGATTTGCCAGCATTCATGGTTGAGTAATTGAAGTAGAGCTTAGCCATAGGTTTGTGTGCCCTGAGCCCGTGAGTGATGCAAGAGGTAGGTGGCATTTGATTGGTACCGTGCGGCATTATGATATGACGACCTTCCGGCCATGTGGCGGCAGTGCTATGCGATGCACTAAATTTGGAGAACTAAAGAATGAGTGTTGAGGACGATCCCCTTTATGATCCCGAAATGTTGCGCCCAATTGATTTTGCAGCATTGGCGGGCCCGGATGATGAAGGCCATCCACCGAGGATTTTATTGCTCTATGGCTCGTTGCGGCCACAAAGCTATTCGCGGGCATCGGCTGAAGAGGGCGCGCGGGTGTTGCGGGCCTTGGGCTGTGAAACCAAGATTTTCGACCCGATTGATCTACCTCTGCCGGACGCCGTACCTGATACCCATCCAAAGGTGCAAGAGTTACGCTCGCTGGCGCTTTGGAGCGAGGGCATGGTGTGGTCTAGTCCCGAACGCCATGGGGCCATGACTGGCATTTTAAAAACCCAAATTGATTGGATTCCGCTGTCAGCAATTGGTGGTGTGCGGCCAACCCAAGGCAAAACGCTGGCGCTGATGCAGGTCTCGGGTGGCTCGCAGTCGTTCAACGCGATCAATCAAATGCGTATTTTGGGCCGCTGGATGCGGATGATCACAATCCCCAATCAAAGCTCTTTGCCAAAAGCTTGGCTAGAGTTTGAGAATGGCCGGATGAAGCCGTCGTCCTTCTACAATCGGATTGTCGATGTTATGGAAGAGCTTGCCCGCTTCACCGTTATGACCCGAAGTCGTACAGAGGTGTTGGTGGATCGCTACTCAGAGCGGGTTGAGAGCGCAGAAGACGTCCACAAACGGGTATCGCTGAAAGAGATTTAGGTTGGACCCTGAGGCCCAACCGTATTTGCTTTATTGACTAGTGTAAGCCTACTCTTGCAAAGCCTTCACGCCAACATCACCTTCCGAATGGGCCTTAATCGCAAAGGCTGCGGCATGGCTGGCGGCGAGGGTAGTGTAGTAGGGTATTCTGTCCATTAAGGCGGCAGCTCGCATGCTGCGACTATCGTCGACTGCTTGCGCGCCCGCTGTGGAGTTGAGGATCAGGGCAATCTCGCCATTTTTTATTTGATCCACAATATTTGGGCGACCCTCATAGACTTTGTTCACGACGCTACTTTCGATGCCTGCTTCGGCCAAGAAAGCAGCGGTACCGCGTGTAGCGGTGAGGGTGAACCCCATCTCCAATAAACAAGAGGCAGCTTCCAATAGCATTGGGATTTTGTCGTCGTCTTTGATTGACAGGAAAACCTTGCCTGTGGTTGGTAATTCTGTGCCCGCTCCCAACTGTGCTTTGTAAAACGCGCGGTGGAATTTGCTGTCAAATCCCATGACTTCACCGGTTGAACGCATCTCTGGGCCCAATAGTGTGTCGACGCCGGGGAAGCGTGCGAATGGCAGAACGGCCTCTTTCACAGCGAAGCCTTTGATGCTGGCGGGATCGACCAAGTCGAAGTTGCTCAGCGGTTCACCGGCCATAACCCGCGCGGCAATGGCAGCAATTGGGCTGCGCACGGCTTTGGCAACGAAAGGAACTGTACGGCTCGCGCGGGGGTTCACTTCGATCAGATATATATCGTCATCTTTAACCGCGAATTGGATGTTCATCAGGCCGACCACATTCAAAGCCAAGGCCAAAGCCTTGGTCTGACGCTTCAATTCGTCGATGATGTCCTGCGACAGAGAGTATGGCGGCAAGGAACAAGCACTGTCACCGGAGTGAACCCCTGCTTCTTCAATATGCTGCATGATGCCCGCAACATGCACAGAGGTGCCATCACATAGCGCATCCACATCAATTTCCACGGCGCCAGAGAGGTAGCTGTCCAGCAAGACAGGGCTGTCACCAGAGACGACCACTGCTTCGGAAATATAGCGCTCAAGATTGGCTTGATCGCGCACAATTTCCATAGCCCGGCCACCCAAGACATAGGAGGGGCGGATCACCAGCGGAAAGCCGATGCCTGCGGCAATTTTCAAAGCTTCTGCATCGGAATGCGCAATGCCGTTATGGGGTTGTTTGAGACCAAGGTTCGTGACCAACTCTTGGAACCGTTCACGGTCTTCGGCCAGATCAATCGCGTCAGGCGTGGTGCCCAAAATCGGGATGCCGGCTTCTTCAAGAGCATTGGCCAATTTCAGCGGTGTCTGCCCGCCAAATTGCACAATCACCCCATGCAGTGTGCCGTTATCTTGCTCGACGCGCAAAATTTCCATCACATGCTCATAAGTCAAAGGCTCAAAGTATAGGCGATCTGACGTGTCATAATCGGTACTCACCGTTTCAGGGTTGCAGTTGATCATGATCGTTTCATAGCCTTGCTCGGTCAAAGAGTAGCAAGCGTGACAACAGCAATAGTCAAACTCGATTCCTTGGCCGATCCGATTTGGACCGCCGCCTAGAATAACCACTTTTTTGCGATCCGTCGGGCGGGCCTCACATTCGACCGTGCCCATCGCGGGGGCTTCATAGGTGGAGTACATATAGGGTGTTTGAGCTTCAAATTCTGCAGCACAAGTATCGATGCGCTTAAACACCGCGACAACGCCCAAGTTTTGACGCGCGTTGCGGATATCTGTTTCACTGCAGCCGGTTAAAATGGCCAAGCGCCCGTCAGTAAAGCCCATCATTTTTAGGCGGCGAATGCCCAGCTCGTCTTCTGGAAGCCCATTCGCTTTGACGATGGTCTCAGCTTCAATAATCTCGCGGATGCGTGCCAAAAACCAAGGGTCAAAGCGGGTGATATCATTGATTTCATCATCAGAAAATCCGTAACGCATTGAATGGGCAATAACGCGCATGCGGTCGGGTGATTGGATGGCCAGTTCACGGGTGAGGGCCTTGTCCACCAGGGTTTGAATCTCTAGTGTTTTGCCAACCAAAATGCCATCGTGCAGAACCATTTGATCATCTGACGGCATGCCGTCGATATCTACTTCATCAAAGCCTGTGAGTCCCGTTTCCATCGAGGCCAGCGCTTTTTGCACCGATTCGTGAAAGCTGCGGCCGATGGCCATAGCTTCACCAACAGATTTCATCGCGGTGGACAAAACCGCAGCAGAGCCGGGGAATTTTTCAAAGGCAAAGCGTGGAATCTTAGTAACCACATAGTCAATAGATGGCTCAAAGCTGGCCGGGGTTACTTTGGTGATGTCGTTGTCCAATTCATCCAACGTATAACCTACGGCCAGTTTTGCCGCAATTTTCGCAATCGGGAAGCCAGTCGCTTTGGAGGCCAAAGCCGAAGAACGTGACACCCGAGGGTTCATTTCGATGACAACCATGCGACCATCTTCAGGATTCACGGCCCATTGCACGTTGGAGCCACCTGTTTCCACGCCAATTTCCCGTAGCACAGCAATACTGGCATTGCGCATGATTTGATATTCTTTGTCGGTGAGCGTCAGGGCAGGGGCGACTGTGATACTATCGCCGGTGTGCACGCCCATCGGGTCAATGTTTTCAATCGAGCAAACGATGATGGCATTGTCAGCTGTGTCTCTCACCACTTCCATCTCAAATTCTTTCCAGCCAAGCAGGCTTTCATCAATCAAGATCTGGCTTACGGGAGATGCATCAAGGCCGGTTTTGCAAAAATGCTCATAATCTTCTCGGTTGTACGCAACACCACCGCCTGTGCCACCCAAGGTATAGGCAGGGCGGATGATGGCGGGCAGGCCGATATCATCAAGGGCTTCCATGCATTCTTCCATGGTTTCCGTGATGATGGCCCGTGGATTTTCTAATCCAAGCCGGTCCATGGCTTCACGGAAAAGTTTGCGGTCTTCGGCCATTTCAATGGCCGCACGTTTCGCGCCGATCATCTCCACGCCGTATTTTTCCAAAACGCCCATTTTTTCCAAGGCCAGCGAGGTGTTCAAGCCGGTCTGACCACCCATTGTGGGCAGCAGCGCATCGGGGCGTTCAATGGCAATAATCTTGGCCACTGTCTCAGGTGTAATCGGCTCGATGTAAGTGGCATCTGCCATATCTGGGTCGGTCATGATCGTAGCTGGGTTGGAGTTTACCAAGATAACCCGGTAACCCTCTTCACGCAGAGCCTTGCAGGCCTGTGCGCCAGAGTAATCAAACTCGCAGGCTTGACCAATAACAATGGGACCCGCCCCAATAATCATGATTGAATTGATGTCAGTTCTTTTCGGCATAAAAGTGTCCTTCATCGACGGCGCGCAAACTGTCCTGCCTTATAGGGAAGGAGGTCTGAGGTGCAAGAGGCATTCTGGGATTCATGGGTAAATCGCTCCATTTGGCCTATGCCTTTAGGTGGTCTCTAGAGCAGGGGCAGTTCGGTGGTGTCTTTCAGCTCTTCCATCACAAAACTGGCGCTGACATCTGCCAACTCAATACGTGAAATCAAGCGTTGATAAAGAGTGTCATAGGCCTGCACATCACACACGCGGGCTTTGATTAGATAGTCCTGATTGCCCGAGGTGCGATATGCTGATTGAACCTGTGGCAGGCTTGCGATGACCTTTGAAAACTGATTTGCCCAATCTTTGCTGTGCGTGCGCACCGAGATCGAAATAAAAACCGTAAGACCGAGACCTACCTTCTGGGCATCTACCAGCGCGACCCGCGCCTTCAAAATCCCGCTGTCTTGCAGACGTTTCAAACGACGCCACACCGCATTGCGCGATAGGTTGACGGCCTGGGCCAGATCGTCCAAAGATTGCGCCGCGTCACGCTGCATATGTTGCAGAATTTTACGATCATATTCATCATACGTTGCATTAAGTGAGCCCATAGTGTGAAATTATCACATTAATTCGGTTGCTCAAGAGTTTTTTGGGAAAAATTTTGCCTGCGCAGCCTTTATGTTGGTTCAAATTATTAATTTGGAGCTCAAAGATGCAATCTTCGCATAATTTCTTAACTGCGCACTTAGAGGCTGTTGATGAATCCTATGGCCAGCACTTTTTACATGCAGGCTATTATTTCGTGATGCTTTTGACCGCAGCAATTTGTGCGCTGATCCACGCCGTTCTGCCATTTTTATTCGAGAGCACGTCAAGCCGGATTATCCTAAAACTGCATGGCAAAATGACCGCTCGGAAGCTGTTTGAGGCCTAATCACGCCAGCTGGCTCTGTTTTTAACCTTGGAATGGTCAGAAAACAGCGGATTGGCTTGACTTTGTGCCCTTGTCGGGATGTATCAGCTCGACCGCTTTAAGGAGCCTGACCATGCACGCCTACCGTAGCCACACCTGTGCCGATCTCACCAAAGACAACGTCGGCGATACCATCCGTCTTTCTGGATGGGTGCATCGCGTGCGCGATCACGGTGGCCTGTTGTTCATCGATCTTCGAGATCACTACGGGATCACACAGGTTTTATGCGATCCTGACAGCCCTGTTTTCAGGGATGTAGAAAAGCTTCGCAGCGAATGGTGCATCCGGATTGACGGCACAGTCAAAGCTCGGGACGCCGCCTTGGTAAATGCGAAAATTCCAACCGGTGAAATTGAAGTATTTATCCGTGATTTGGAAGTTCTGGGCGCTTCAGAAGAGCTGCCACTTATGGTGTTCGGGGATCAAGAGTATCCTGAAGAAACGCGTCTAAAATATCGCTATCTCGATTTGCGCCGTGAAAAGCTGCAAAACAATATGAAGCTGCGCTCTGACGTGGTGGCCTCAATGCGCAAACGTATGTGGGCTAAGAATTTCCGTGAGTTCCAAACGCCGATCATTACCGCCTCCAGCCCCGAAGGCGCGCGTGACTTTTTGGTGCCTTCGCGCCTGCATCCGGGCCGTTTCTATGCGCTTCCACAAGCTCCTCAGCAGTTTAAACAGCTGATTATGGTTTCGGGCTATGATAAGTATTTCCAGATTGCACCGTGTTTCCGAGATGAAGATCCACGCGCTGATCGCTCTCCAACAGATTTCTACCAGCTTGATTTGGAAATGTCTTTTGTGGAGCAGCAGGATATCTTTGACACTATCCAGCCAGTTCTGACAGGCGTGTTCGAAGAATTTGGCGGTGGTCGCAAGGTTGATCAGACTTGGGAGCAAATCAGTTACCGTGATTCTGCGCTTTGGTATGGCAGCGACAAACCGGATCTGCGCAACCCACTCAAAATGCAGATTGTCTCAGAGCATTTCCGCGATTCAGGGTTCGCCATTTTTGCCAAACTGTTGGAGCAAGATGGCACTGAAATTCGCGCCATCCCGGCCCCAACAGGCGGAAGCCGTAAATTTTGTGACCGGATGAATGCTTTCGCGCAAAAAGAAGGCCTACCCGGTATGGGGTATATCTTCTGGCGTGACCAAGGCGAAGGCATGGAGGCCGCAGGGCCTTTGGCCAAGAACATTGGTCCAGAGCGTACGGAAGCCATTCGCCAGCAATTGGGCCTCGGGGTTGGCGACGCAGCCTTCTTCTTGGGCGGCAAACCTAAAGCCTTTGAATCCGTGGCAGGTCGTGCGCGTTTGGCCATTGGTGATGAGCTGGGTCTAACAGACAATGACCGCTTTGCCTTCGCATGGATTGTGGATTTTCCAATCTATGAAAAAGACGAGGAGACAGGAAAAATTGACTTTGAGCACAACCCTTTCTCAATGCCGCAAGGCGGGATGGAAGCGCTTCAAGGCGATCCGCTCAAAGTATTGGGCTTCCAATATGATTTAGCCTGTAATGGGTATGAACTACTGAGCGGCGCGATCCGGAATCACCGCCCAGAAATCATGTTTAAAGCTTTTGAAATTGCCGGCTATGCCAAGAAAGAAGTTGAGAAACGCTTTGGCGGCATGGTTAACGCGTTTCAATATGGCGCCCCACCCCACGGTGGGTGTGCCGCTGGTATTGACCGGATAGTTATGTTGTTGGCTGATGAGGCCAATATCCGTGAGGTTATCATGTTCCCGATGAACCAACGCGCTGAAGATTTGATGATGGCCGCGCCGTCAGAGCCGATGAATGAGCAACTGCGCGAATTGTCATTGCGGGTTATTCTGCCAGACTAAAAACCTGGGGTTTGGACATTGCGTCCAAACCCCAACACTCGATAAAACCTGGTGCCAATTGGCTATCTCGCCAATTTTTCTGTCAAACGATCGGTAAGCATCTCCCGCAGCTATTTTTTTCGACACTAATGCAATGTTAATGCAGCTTGCTTTGTTTGGACCTGCGGCTTTAAAAGATGATAAACAGGAGAAAATCATGATTGGACGCCTTAACCATTTAGCCATCGCTGTTCCTGATTTGCAGGCCGCGTCGGCGCAATATGCAACCACCTTGGGGGCCAAAGTTGGACCACCGCAGGATGAGCCAAATCATGGGGTGACGGTCGTCTTTATCGAGCTGCCAAACACCAAGATCGAGTTGTTGTATCCTTTGGGCGAGAACTCTCCAATTCAGAATTTCTTAGATAAAAACCCATCTGGGGGCATTCATCATATCTGTTATGAGGTCGACGATATCTTGATGGCGCGCGATCAATTGCAAGGCCAGGGCGCGCGGGTTTTAGGCGCAGGCGAGCCAAAGATTGGTGCGCACGGCAAGCCAGTTCTTTTTTTGCACCCCAAAGACTTCACCGGCTGCCTTATCGAACTAGAACAAGTTTAAACAAACTGTCAGGATTTATTCATGGGTATTACTTCAGCCATCGTACTTTTCGCTGTTATTTGGTTTCTCACGCTCTTCATCGTGCTACCATTACGGTTGCAGACTCAGGGGGATGTGGGTAAAATCGAACCAGGTACCCATGCGGGCAGCCCAGTAAACCCTCAGATGAAAAAACGATTCTTAGTTACAACAGCGGTGGCGGTGGTGCTTTGGGCAATTATTGCGGGCAGTATCATCAGCGGCGTCTTTGCTGTTCGGGATTTTGATTGGTTCAATCGGATGGCAACGCCCGAAGTCTATCAAACTGGTGGGTGAAGGTTGCCGCACCGAGAACGGGGATGAACAGACCCACAAGCGGAATAGACAGTAGAATCGCCATTTAGATCCCAGAAAACCAAATAGCGCCGCGGTGACGTTGAAACAAACGGGTAGCGTCACTGCGGCTCATGCTACGCATGGCGGCCACTTGGAAATATTCCCGTCCCAACAAATAGCCGTTGGTGGCCCAAAAGATAAACGGTGCGAGAAACGGCATGAAGATCGAGAGGATCAGAGCGCCGAGATTTGCCAGCAGTAAAATTCCGAAAAACCCCAATGTGGCGAGGATTTGATCCTGTAGCTTCATGCCTCTTGTCGTTGGTAAGTTTGGGTAATGGCGGGCTTCTACGGCCCGAGCCACCTCATCAAAAAACGACGAGATAATTGCAGACGCAATGGGGACCATCAGCCAAATAGATAGGACAAAGGTGAATAGAACGCCGCCAATATTGAGCAGATTTCCCAGCCAAGATGTCTCGCCAATAATCGCTATTACTGCTGTGGATTGAGCGAATTGGTTCAAGCCCATAACGATCGAGGTACCGGCTGTAATCAAAACTGCGAAGGTAAGGCCTAGCCCACGCCAGACCACTAGGCGAAACCTTGGGTCATCAAATTGGGCGATCGATTTGAAAAAATCGGCAAACATTATTCAGAAATCCAATGGGTGAGTGCTGCGACATCAGGGCGTGGACGGTCTGGCATTTGAACCGGACCCGTGCCGATGTGGATGATTCCCGCCACGCGCTCATGCGGCTCTAGATGTAACCCTTGGGTGCAAAATTCAGGATTGTGGGAGGCCCAGCCCGACAGCCAATTAGCTGCCCAGCCACTGGCCAAAGCGCCATTCAACAGAGACAGGCAAACCGCACCGGCCGAATATGTTTGTTCAATCTCAGGAAATTTCACGCAATGCTTTGGACTTTCCACCACCACGACGGCCAATGTGCCGGTTTCAAATTGATGGCTGGTTTTGTCGGCATCAACGACCTCAGGCCCTGCGGCCTCGGCCATGGATCGGGTTAAAACCCCTAAACGACGCAGGGCGGCTTGCTCCAAAACGATAAATCGCCAAGGCTCAAGCTTGCCATGATCGGGGGTGCGGGCGGCTACAACCAAGAGCGCTTCTAAAGCCTCCTTGCCTGGTACGGGGCTGGTCATGATCTTTGCAGGGCGTGAACGGCGGGTTTTCAAAAAGGTCAATGCATCTGTCATAGGCATTGATTTGGTATATCGCGCATCGATTCACAAGGGCTGTAGGTGAAATGAAGCCAATTTTATCCTCAAGTTAGGAGGCATGAAATGCTGCCAATGCATCAACCCAGTCATCTAGGAAGCTTTGAAAGCGCCCAGTGGGTTGGCGTTGGCGGAATGTATCAGCAAAAGGATCAGGCGCCAAGATTAGGCTGCCTGCCAATGTTGAAATGGTCGCGTGGCCACAAAATGGCACGTAAACTTCTGAATATCCGCCCTCATGCACCAAGACCAATCGCCCATCGCAAAGAGTGTTGGCCGTTTGTTTGATGGTTTGAGTCATAGCGGCAAATGTTTCAGCCGTAGCCATCATGCGTGACAGCGGGTCAATTGCTGAGGCATCATAGCCGCAGGCCACCACAATCAAATCCGGCTGAAACTGCTTCAAGGCAGGCTGTACAATATGCTCGATTACGCGCAGATAGCTGGCGTGGCCCGCGCCCGGGGGCAGGGGGATATTGATATTACTCTTGTCGCTTCCGCGGACTTCGGCCCCGCCGGTATCCAACGGGTAGTTGTTTTCTTGGTGAATGGAGATGGTCAGAGTGGCAGGGTCGTCCAGAAAAATGGCTTCTGTGCCATTGCCATGATGTACGTCCCAATCCAGCACTGCAACTTTCAGATCAGGTTGAATGGCGCGTGCCGCCTGCGCTGCCACCGCGATATTGGCCAGCAAGCAAAATCCGTTTGGAAAATCAGGTAAGCAGTGGTGGCCCGGTGGGCGCGACAGGGCGTATGCATTGCGCACCCGACCAGCCATGACATCTGAAACCGCCCGGCAGGCCAATCCCGTTGACAGAGCCGCCTGCTGATAGCCGCCATGGCCAAAAGGCACCCGCAAACCCAGTTCGCCACCGCTGCCCTTTGAGGCTTCCTCAAAGGCTGATAGGTAGCCGTGTGGGTGAACGCGTAAGAGCGCCTCTGTGCTGGCCTCTTCGGCGCTGTGACAGGCTAAGGATTGGGTGAGCCCGGTGACATCGATCAGATTTTTCAACCGCCGTTTGGTTTCAGGACTTTCCGGGATCCCGCCTGCGGCCAGGGGTTGCACCAATCCGCCAACGGGCTGCGTGAAGGCATAATTGCCGCCTGAAAACCAAAAACAGCGTTCGTCCCAATAAAGTCCTGTGGTCATGCCAAATTTCTTTCCAATAGCTAGGTGTCGCTGCGCTGATAAACGCCCTCTGGCAGATCCAAGGCTGCGGCCAAATCGTGGGCTTGGGTCATCGAGAGGGTGATCCTATGCATCTGATCGTGGTCAGCGTCCCATTGTTCTATGGTGATGCGGTCCTCAAAGGCGTTGATGCTCACATCTTCCAAAAGATGCGTAGCTGTGTCGTCTATCAAGGTAATGGAGGTGGCCTCAAAGCCGTGTTCTATCGTAAACATATCGTAACCCTAATCAGTTTTACCAACCGCGCAAGCCAAAGGCTTGGTTGATCGCATTTTAGCTGATAAACTCATTGCATTACGACGGGAGAATTTTATGCGCATCATCGCTTTTCCATTGCTGGTAGTGTTGGCTGGATGTTCGGTGCAAACCGGATCAAGGCCGGAGCCTGCATCCCAGGCGAGCCTGCCCACCATCAGCGCCAAAGACGTGCCACAGCGCTTCACTACGGCGGTAGGGCATATGCGTCCACAGCTGGTTAGAACCTGTAAAGATACCAGTCCAGACCTAAATTGCGATTTTGTGATTGGGATTGATCCTGATCCGAAAAGCCCCCCGAATGCCTTCCAAACTGTGAATGAAGAGGGCCAACCGATCCTTGGCTTCACCATGGCTTTGATCACTGATATGCGCAACGCTGATGAAATTGCCTTTGTAATTGGCCATGAGGGCGCGCATCACATTTTGCGCCATCTCGACCGGCAGAAACAATCAGCGCGCGGTGGGGCAACCTTGTTTGGCGCCTTGGCGACGGCTTTGGGCGGCTCGGCACGTTCGGTTGATGCGGCATCCAGTTTTGGAGCGGCTGTCGGTGGGCGCAATTATTCGAAAAACTTTGAGCTGGAAGCAGACCACCTCGGGGCGCAAATGACCCAGCGGGCCGGGTTTGATCCTGTGCTGGGGGCGGTGTATTTCATGCGCATCCCGGATCCAGGCAATAAGTTCTTTGGCACCCACCCGCGCAACGCGGATCGCATTGCAGGGGTGCGGGCTGCTGTTGGCAAATGAGGCAGATCCTAACCTGTGAATGGCAACGTTTTAAAGGCCGATGCATTTATTCCAGCGCTGGGCTGGTCTTGGCGTGGCGTGAAGAACATTTCTTTCGCTTTTGGATCTATATGAATATTGGCTCGGTGCTTTTGGCTTTTGGCCTGCCCATCGCGCCGGGGCTGCGGGTTTTGATCCTCTGCCTTGGGGCTTTGGTGCTGGCGGCGGAATGTTTCAACATGGCGATTGAGCGGGTGGTCAATCACCTCTCGCCCGGTCAACATCCTTTGGCCAAGGCTGCCAAGGATGCGGGCAGTGCCGGGGTGGCGCTGACGGCAGGTGCAGCAGGCGTGGCGTGGGTCTTTGCACTTTGGGGGCTGCTGTGAGGCAGCTGGGGGTGGTCCTGAGTGATCGGGGCTCGAAATATGCGGTCTCGGGGTGCAAGGTCACCGACCGTGCCGCGATTGATGCCGCCCTAAAGGAGCTGAAGCGCGATAAGAAATATGCCAAAGCCACCCATAACACGTGGGGAGTGCTGATTGACGGGGTGCCGTTGAAATCCGACGACGGAGAAAGCGGCGCGGGCATGGTCATCCTGCGCATGCTGGAACGGGTGGGCCGTCAAAATGAGCTGATCATCGTCACCCGCTGGTATGGTGGCAAACACCTAGGAGGCGACCGCTTCCGCCACGTCCAAGACGCGACACGGATGTATTTGGAGGGGTAAGGAGATTATGATTTGACGTTCTTATACGGCGCAGTAATCTGTTATTAAATTAAATTTAATCATACATGATATTTGAAGTGAGAGATTTTTAACCAAAAAATGATTCAAAAATCATGATAATTTTCAAATACTTGACCACGATGTATCATACCATAGTATCCGATTTTAGTTTGAGTGGAGACCCTTAGGTGCCGTCTGGCTGATACATAGGTTTTCTTTTTTTGGCATATGAGGGCTTTGCAGTTACTTTCTGGTGGTATCTATGCAATTCTTTGGCATAGGCTGACATTGATAAATAACGGATCGGTGAAACTACCCTCTAAAATTTTGGACGCATACTCTATTGTATTTGCAAAGTTAGTTTTTCTAGTATTTATGCTGATTTTTATAGTCTTGTCTGTCTCAGTGGCCATTTCTGCTGTGGGGATTTTGCCATTCGATCGTAACAATTCCGATTAGATGCTCCAGTTTGGGTATTTCATGGATCCGCCGGTGGGCATTCTTGGGTGACCCCCTCCCTTAACCCGCACATTGGCTTGTCTACTATGTCGGTTGGACGGTATTCAGGTATTTCACGTGGCGATTGTGAACACAATCTTTGCGGAAAGAATTGCAAAGCTCAAGCGTGAGTGAACGGGTCTTATCTAAACCGCCACACGACCCCAAAGATCATATTCCCCGGCCTCTTCCACTTCAACCTGAACAATATGGCCGGGGCGAAGGGAGCCAGTGTTTTCGTCGATGAACAGGTTGCCATCAATCTCGGGTGCATCGGCTTTGGTGCGGCAGGTGGCAATACCGTCGGCGTCGACCTCATCCACAATCACATCAATCTTTTGGCCCACTTTGGCCGCCAGTTTAGCCTCTGAAATCGCCTGCGCTTTTTCCATGAACCGGTCCCAACGCTCTTGTTTGATCTCTTCTGCCACATGATTCGGTTGCGCGTTGGAGCGGGCGCCGGCGACATTCTCATATTGGAAACAGCCCACACGATCCAGCTGCGCCTCATCCATCCAATCCAAGAGAGTTTGGAATTCGGATTCGGTCTCGCCGGGGTAGCCCACGATGAAGGTTGAGCGCAGAGTGATATCCGGGCAATCGGCGCGCCAGGCAGCAATCTCATCCAAAGTTTTGGATGCCGCAGCCGGACGGGCCATGCGTTTAAGCACATCGGGATGCGCATGTTGAAACGGGATATCGAGATAGGGCAGGATCAAGCCCTGCGCCATCAAGGGGATCAGATTGCGAACATGCGGGTAGGGGTAGACATAATGCAGCCGCACCCAAACGCCCAATTGACCCAGCTCTTGCGCCAGATCGGTGATATGCGGGCGGATCTCCCCCTCGGGCGTGGTTTTGATATCGATACCATAGGCGCTGGTGTCTTGCGAGATGACTAGCAGCTCTTTCACGCCAGCTTCAATCAATTTTCCCGCTTCGCGCAGAATCGCGCGCGGTGGACGGCTGGCCAATTTACCGCGCATGTCCGGGATGATGCAGAATTTGCACTTGTGGTTGCAGCCCTCGGAAATCTTCAGATAGCTGTAGTGGCGCGGGGTTAATGAGACCCCAGAGGCCGGCAGCAGATCCACAAAGGGATTCGGGCTGGGTGGCACCGCTGCATGGACCGCATCCAGAACTTGCTCATATTGATGCGGGCCGGTGACGGCCAAAACCTTAGGATGGGCGCCGGTAATATATTCAGGATTGGCCCCCAAACAGCCAGTGACAATCACCTTACCGTTTTGGTGCAGCGCTTCGCCGATGGCCTCAAGGCTTTCGGCCTTGGCACTGTCGAGAAAACCGCAGGTGTTCACAATCACAGCTTCGGCCCCTGCGTAGTCAGGGCTGATGGAATAGCCTTCGGCGCGCAGGCGGGTTAAAATCCGTTCGCTATCAACCAAAGCCTTTGGGCAGCCCAGCGAGACCATACCAATAGTCGGTTGGCCCGGTGGCGAGGGGTCGATACGCGCTTTGGGCGCGATGTCAGGTCGGATGTTGGGAGGATTCTGTGCCATAACCAGCCCTATACCATGGCCGGAACCAAAGTGTAGGGCAGATTTATGAAATTATATGCGGCCGAAATTACCGGCGACGGTCGCGACGGCTGGACATCGGCTGGAATGCGACGCCAACATGAGCCTCGCAATAGGGCTTGCCGGTCTTAACCCCCAAGCCACAAAACCAAAAGTCGTCAGTGGCGGGATCGCCAACTGGCCATTTGCACGTTTTTTCTGTCAATTCCATCAAGCTAATTCTCTTGGCAGACTTTTCTATTTCGCTGACTTTAGCCAAGGCCTCCGGGCTTATTTCATTGGCTGAGGGCTGCGGCGGCAAAGGCTGGCCAGCTGGAATGATTTTGCGCACCGCTGGCGGAGTGATCCGAACAGTCTCAGCCGATGCAACCGGCTTGGGTGGTTCAGTGGATGGTGCGGCGGGTTTGGCTTTCACCTCAACCTTCGACTTATCCTTGGCGGCAGGTTTGGCCGTTGTGGAAGTCACGCGATTTGACAGGCCCAAACGGTGCACCTTGCCAATCACTGCGTTGCGGGTCACGCCGCCCAATTCCTTCGCGATGACGCTGGCCGATTGGCCCTCGCCCCACATTTTTTTCAGAACTTCGACGCGCTCATCAGTCCAGGACATCACGCCCCCCCTTGAATTCAGTGGCAATACCGGGTGAAACCCATGCAAGGATCCTACTTTAAGCCCAACTGTGGTTAAGGACAACCACCCAAACGGAGATAAGCTGTGGCAAATGTTTCAGAATACGGCGTTCGGCGCTTTGGGCGGGTGAATTGGCTTGGCGTTTGGACGCTTATTCGGCGCGAAAATATGCGCTATTTGGCGATTTGGCAGCAAACAATTTTCGCACCATTGATCACTGCGGGCCTTTTTTTACTGGTATTTTCTATTGCTATCGGTCCGGGTCGTTCGGATGTCATGGGGTTTAGCTATGTGGTCTTTTTGGCACCGGGGTTGTTGATGATGACAGTGATACAAAATTCTTTTGCTAACACCTCTTCTTCGATGCTTTCGGCCAAAGTTATGGGGTCAATTGTCGATACTTTGATGCCACCGCTCTCTCCTGTGGAAATGGTGATAGGATTCTTAGCGGGTGGAATTGGCCGAGGTTTGATGATCGGCGCGGTTTTAGTTTTGGCGATGGTGCTGACTCTTGAGATTTCTGTTGCGCATCCGATCTGGACATTTGTCTTCGTTATTTTGGGTGCGATGTTTATGGGTGCGCTGGGATTGCTGGGCAGTATCTATGCGTATAAATTCGACCAAATGGCCGCTATTTCCAATTTTGTTATCACCCCATTGGCGTTTTTGTCGGGCACGTTTTATTCCATCAAAGCTCTTCCAGAAATGCTGCAACCAATCATCCATGCCAATCCGATGTTCTATATCATCGATGGGGGGCGATATGGTGTGCTTGGAGTGTCAGACAGCAGCCCATGGCTGGCCTTGGCGGTGATTTGCGGCGCAAACATCTGCGCTGTTGGTTTGGCTTGGTATTGGGTGGCGACCGGTTACAGGCTCAAATCTTAGGGGTCAGGCACGCGGTTCATATTAAACCTTTTCAAGATTGCAGCACTTTGGTATGTCAGGGTATGAAAACGTTCATCGAAATGCCCTTGCGACGCCGACGTCGCTGATATGACCGTGGCGTCGTGGCATCAGCCGCGCGTTTTCCCTGCTCTTACGAGTTCCCTTCCCATTTTGGTTTTTTCTCTTCGCCCTGCCAGAAAGGCTTCCCTATGATCCCGTCGATCTTGCCTACTTATAATCGTGCTCCTCTTTCTTTTGTGTCCGGCAGCGGTAGCTGGTTGACCACCGATGATGGCCGCCGATTTTTGATCTTGGCGCTGGAATTGCGGTGAACAGTTTGGGGCATGCGCATCCGGAGTTGGTTGCGGCTTTGACCGCACAGGCGGGACAATTGTGGCATACTTCGAATCTCTACCATATTCCGGCGCAGCAAAAATTGGCGGATCAGCTGGTGGATCTCACGTTTGCTGACACTGTATTTTTTACCAATTCAGGCACTGAGTCTTGCGAATTGGCGGTGAAAATGGCGCGAAAACATTTTTACGATAAAGGCCAGCTGGAGCGGGTTGAGATTATAACCTTTGCGGGCTCTTTTCATGGCCGGTCATCTGCGGGCATCGCGGCGGCCGGAGCGGAAAAGATGATCAAAGGCTTTGGTCCGCTTTTGCCGGGCTTTGTGCATGTGCCTTTTGCAGAGCATGACGCATTGCATGCTGCGATAAGTGATAAGATCGCCGCCGTGATGATTGAGCCTATCCAAGGTGAAGGTGGTATAAGGCAGGTTCCTGAGCATTGCCTGAAGGGTTTGCGCGACTTTTGTGACAGCCATGGCATATTGTTGATCTTCGATGAGGTGCAATGCGGAGTTGGCCGTTCCGGTAAACTGTTTGCCCATGAATGGGCTGGGATTGAGCCTGACATCATGATGGTGGCCAAGGGCATTGGTGGCGGTTTTCCAATTGGCGCGGTGCTGGCCACGGAAGATGCAGCCAGCGGTATGACAGCAGGGACCCATGGTTCGACCTATGGCGGTAATCCTTTGGGCTGTGCTGTGGGAAGCGCTGTGCTGGAGCATGTCGCTGCGCCAAAATTCTTGGTGGATGTGAACCGCAAAGCGGGCCTGATGCGCCAAGGCCTTGAGGGCCTGATCGGGCAATTTCCAGATGTGTTTGATGGGGTGACAGGCGCGGGCTTGATGCTCGGATTGAAATGCAAAGCTAACAATATCGATGTGGTCAACGCCGGCTATGCCGCTAAGGTTTTGACTGTGCCCGCGGCGGAGAATGTGGTGCGGCTGTTGCCAGCGCTGAACATTCCCGATGAGGATATCACGCAGGCCCTTTCACGATTAGAAGCTGCGGCCCAAATCGTTCAAACGGCGCAATAAGCCGCGCGCTTCAATATATTTGCGATTTGTGCGTTTGGGAACGTGCTCCGCCAGCCTTTTAGGATACCCATAACGATGCAACATTTTCTCGACATCAATCAGCTTGAGCAGCAGCAGTTGCGTGGCATTCTAGACGATGCGACCCGGATCAAGACGGCGCGTGCTGGTTTGTCTAAGGGCACGTTGGACGTAGAGCAGCCTTTGGTTGGTCAGATGGTGGCTTTGATCTTTGAAAAGCCATCAACCCGCACTCGGGTCAGTTTCGATTTGGGCGTGCGTCAAATGGGAGGTCAAACCATGGTTTTATCCGGCAGCGAAATGCAGCTTGGTCATGGCGAAACGATTGCGGACACGGCGCGGGTCTTGAGCCGCTATGTGGATTTGATAATGATCCGCACCTTTGAAGAGGCCACGCTGCTTGAAATGGCGGAATATGCCACGGTGCCGGTGATTAACGGATTGACCAACCGCACGCATCCTTGCCAAATAATGGCCGATATTATGACCTATGAAGAACACCGCGGCCCCATCCGGGGCAAACGGGTTGTCTGGACCGGAGATGGCAACAACGTTTGTGCCAGCTTCATTCATGCTGCGGGCCAATTTGGCTTTGATTTTGTGTTTGCGGGGCCTGCCACTTTAGATCCTGAAGCGGGTTTTGTGGCGGAGGCGCGCGCTAAAGGCGTTAAGATTGAGATTTTGCGCGATGCTGTGGAAGCGGTCAGGGGGGCTGATTTACTGGTCACTGACACATGGATCTCTATGCATGACAGCCAAACTGCGCGGGAGCGTCGTCACAATCAACTGCGGCCTTATCAGGTGGATGATGCGTTGATGGCTAAGGCAAAACCAGACGCCTTGTTCATGCATTGCCTGCCTGCGCATCGCAATGAAGAGGTCACCAGCTCTGTAATGGATGGGCCGCATTCGGTTGTGTTTGATGAGGCTGAGAACAGATTGCATGCGCAAAAAGCGATCATGCGGTGGTGTCTGACCCAGTAAGCTTGGCTTGAAGTCCAGTTTGCGCTTAAAATAGTTAAAAAGTACTGGTTGTTTGCAGCGCAAGGTTTATGGGTGACTTGAGATTTTATTGCAAAGTGGTTTGGCATGTCCTTGAACATCGGATGTTTGGTGCGGAAGTTCGATTGGAAGAGTAAATGGCGCTCGTCCAATCCCGTGCAATGGGTGGAACAACAGGGCTTCACGGCTGTGTCTGCGCCCCTGACTGAAGCCTATCCCGATTACTTCCAAGATGCCAATCAAATGGTGGTTTTTTCGCAGAAAGACCAAGAAATTTGGCTGGGGTTAGGGCTATTCCACGTCTTCAATAAAATGTGCCAATCTAACAGTTTTACTGGACTTGGCACCGGTGTGGTAATGGTGGCTGAGGACGAGTCGGGTTACTATGGCGCGCAGGAGTTTTTTGACGGGCAACCCAGATGGGGGGCGCAAGTGACCACGACCCCCGCCAACATTTGGACACGGCAAACACCCTCTGCGCCAAAGCCGCCAAAACAAAGTGACACCCGCAGAGCGGCTATTGACGGAATTGCTGATTTGCTGGGGACCGATCCAGTATTGATTGAAACCTGTGTGACCGCTCAGGGCAATGATGCTGCTTGTGGCATTGCATGGCATGGTGAAAAGCGTGGCTGGATCTTGGCTATGATGGTCACTGGAGGGGCACAATTTCAAGAGATTGATCCACACTCCTTCTTGCCCAGCGGTGTGCTGTTTGCAGCAAATAATCACCCTGACGGCTGGCCAAGATATTGGCGGCAGGGTGATTTATTTGCCGCGATGCTGGAGCATTTGAGCCGCGCTTGGTGTGGGGTGGGCTTGAGTGAATTCTCGCTCAATCATCCGATGTTGCGGGGCCCCTGCTTGCTGGTGGAGTTGGATTTTGGCCGCTGAGTGGCGCCAGCAGCATAGACTGTAACGGAGAGTATTATGAGACAAGCAAACATGGGATTGATTGGCGTGGGCACTATGGGTTCTGCCTTGGCGCTCAATATTGCAGAGCAAGGCCATGATGTCGCCGTTTGGAACCTTGACCTTGCGGCAGTGGATGGTTTGATCGCTTCAGCGGGGAATTTGGCCCCGCGATTGGTGCGCTGTGACACCATCGAAGCGCTTGTGGTGGCGATGCCTGTACCGCGTGCAATTATTTTGTTGGTCCCTGCTGGGGATCCGGTCGATCTCAACATCGACGCTTTGATCCCATTTTTGGCTGCGGGCGACACGATCATTGATGGTGGCAATTCCGATTTTCGTGACACGATTGCGCGAACCAAACGTTTGGAGGCGGCAGGGTTGGCTTATCTTGGCATTGGAGTTTCAGGCGGTTCTGACGGCGCGCGACGTGGCCCTTCGATCATGGCCGGTGGTACCGCTGCAACCTATGCCAGCATTGCGCCAGTTTTGGAGACCATATGTGCTAAATATAAAGATGATCCCTGCGTTGCGCATCTAGGTCCCGATGGGGCGGGGCATTTTGTGAAGACGGTTCACAACGGCATTGAATATGCCGACATGCAGATGATCGCAGAGGTCTATGGATTGATGCGCGATGGTTCAGGGTTGGCGGCCAGTGAGATTGCACCTGTGTTTCGCAGTTGGAACCGTGGTGCGCTTGAGAGCTATTTGATCGAGGTCACAGCTGAGGTTTTGGCGGCGAAAGATCCTGCCACTGGCGAAGAAATGGTCGATATGATCGTGGATCAAGCCGGGCAAAAAGGCACCGGACGCTGGACGGTGATTGAGGCCATCCGCATGGGTCAAACCGCAAGCATCATTGAAGCGGCGGTTGGGGCGCGAGTGTTGAGCTCGCAAAAGGCAACGCGTGAGATTGCAGCCCATTTGCTGGTGCCAGCAGGCACCGACACCATGATCCCAATTTCTGAACATGATCTACAATCCGCTCTGATTGTGGGTCGGGTGCTTGCCTATGCGCAGGGGTTTCAAATTTTGAATGCTGCCTCAGATGAATTTGACTGGGCGCTTGATTTTGCCCGCATTGCTGAAATTTGGCGGGCCGGCTGCATCATTCGCTCGGCCATGCTAGATGATATAGCAGAAGCCTTCCGCAATGAGTTGCCTCAGGGCCATTTGGTTTTGTCGCAGCATTTTATCAAAGTGCTGACTGGCAATATTGCAGGTCTGCGTCGTGTGGTTTCTGCTGCGGCGTTAAAGGGTCTGCCTGTGCCAGCTTTGGCCGCCGCTTTGAGTTGGTTTGATACCATCCGCCAAGCCCGGGGCACCACGGATTTGACCCAAGCACAACGTGATTACTTTGGTGCGCATTCTTTCCGACGGATTGATGCTGATGGCAGTCATCATGGTCCGTGGCATGGGGCCTCAGACGTTTAAGCTAGGTCTTGCGGGGTTTGGCGCGCAGAGTGGGATCGGCTTGTGTCGGATCTTCGGGCCAAGGATGCCTTGGGTATTGCGCGCGCATGTCTTTACGCACATCCGCATAGCTGCCGGTCCAAAAGCCTGGAATGTCCTTGGTGACCTGAATGGGGCGGTGCGCGGGGGACAGAAGAGTGACCTTTAAGGGTTGATCGCCGACCATCGGATGGTGGGTTTGGCCGAAAACCTCTTGAATGCGTAGCTCAATGGCCGGGCTTTCACCGCTGTAATCAATTGCAATATTGCGGCCAAGCGGTGTTGTGAATTGCGCCGGTGCGATGGTCTCCAACCTGCGTAAATTGTCCCACCCGATCAGGGCCTGCAATGCGGGCATTGGGTCAAACGACTTCCAATCCTGCTCGGTGGTCACACCTGCAAGATAGGGCATAAGCCAACCGCTCAAATCCGCCAGCAAACCTGCATCAGATATGTCCGGATACTGGTCGTTGGACGCCACGGCTATTCGGGCCTGCAACAGTTGTGCCGCTTTGGGTAACCGCAACCCAAGTTGCTTGATCCCCTCCAACATCGCCTCGGACAGAGCTTTGGCGGGCGCCTGGGTCCAAATCTCTTGTGACAGGGTGATTGCGCCGAACGTCTCTGAGCGGGTGGCCAGAACGCGGCGGTGTCGTTTTGACCAGGCGCAACTGTCGTGCCATGTAATCTGCTGGACAAAGATCTCCCGAATGTCTTGTTCTGCAATCTGCAGGGCGCGGCGGATTTTGGGATCCGGGCCTGTGCTGTGATGCGGATTGCCCAACTCAGACACCACCAAAAACGGGGCATTGACCAAAGCGTCATCTGCGGCCAAAATCACACCCTTGCCTCCGGCCATGATATAGCGCGGTTGCGTACCGGGCCTGCGTTGCGCCACGCGCTCAGGATAGGCGAGTGCCAAACATTGCGCTGGTGTGAGCGCAGAGACTGCCGCCCGTTTCGGAGCGAGGCTCTGCAGGCGCTTGGCCTCCGCTTTGATGCGCTTCAGCGCCGCCATGTCGCGAATCTTGCCGTTCACGGCTTTGGTGTCCCCGTGATCCGAGAGGGCTTTGAGTGCGGGTGTGAGATCTGCTTGCCGGGATAGTAATATATCGCGATCAGACAGCAGTGCCGCGAGGGGCGCGGCTCTCTCGCCGGCCTGTACCAGCATTTGCGCCAAACGCGGATGTAAGGGCAGCTTAGCCAGAGCAGCGCCGTGGCGCGTTAACCGCCCGTCACGCACAGCCCCAAGCTGGGCCAGTAGATCTTGTGCCTGCTCCCATGCACCAGGGGCAGGTTCGGTGAGGAAGGCCAAATCTTCTGGGCCTGTGCCCCATTGTGCCAATTCCAATGCGAGAGGCGCCAGATCAGAGATTTGTATTTCTGGTGGCGCATAGGCGGGCATTGCGCCTTCTTCGGCACGCGCCCACATGCGGTAACATTGACCCTCAGCCACACGTCCGGCCCGTCCTGTGCGTTGGGTGGCCTCCGCTTTGCTCACTCGCTCTGTGACTAATCTTTGTAGACCTTTGGCTGGATCA
>Ga0209712_10000781_pt1 | contig 27410 bp, 18 predicted proteins | sample ArcOceMetagenome_FD_187443 | JGI IMG/M metagenome (GOLD analysis project Ga0209712, IMG submission 187443) | Marine eukaryotic phytoplankton communities from Arctic Ocean - Arctic Ocean - Greenland ARC118M Metagenome (SPAdes) (version 2) | ecosystem: Environmental > Aquatic > Marine > Oceanic...
TTCTAGAACGGCATTTATTTCTGATTCTTCACCCCCGAGACAAGGGGGCATGGCTGCCTGATTTCATCACCTTACAGTATTTTAAATTTTAATGAATAGTTTTATGTTTGTTTGAAAAATTATTCATTTAAAATTGTATCATCGTTCTTTCACGTTAACAATACAAATATACGCTCATTTCTATTTTTAATGCAAATTATTCAATGAAATAGTTTTATTTATGTGTATTGTCTAATTTTTAGTTCATTATGTTGCGTATTGTATAATTATTGTGTTATAAATAGGGTTTAGATTAGATGATTTTCAAAATAGGCTTCCATTTGTATAATAAAAAAGCTATTTGTTTGATGAATTAATAATTTAAAATGACTTTTATTACTGATTTGATAATTTAAATTAGAGAAAATGCTAATAAGTTTATTGAAAAAATACCAATCTGACTTCTTTCCTCTTTTAGGAACATCTTTCCAGAAAGAAGATTTTTGTACAATTGATTTAAATGTAAATACACCTAATCTGGATTTGGGTGCTATTCAAACTTATGGTGGATTGGATTTTTATATTCAAAATGAATTAGAAAAGCAGGAGGCAAAAGTTGGGGTTGGTGGATATTTAGAAGAAAGAGTGCTCTATCAACAAAGCAATAATTTTAAAAGTGAAGCTGAAAATCGAAATATTCACCTTGGAGTAGATTGGTGGTCAGTTGCGGGGACAGAAATTTATGCACCGTTGGATGGCAAGATTCATAGTTTTCAATACAATGATTTATATTTGGATTATGGCGCGACGATCATTTTGCAACATGATTTGGATGGTCTTGTCTTTTACACATTGTATGGACATTTGAATTTGGCTTCGCTTGAATATTTGAAAAAAGGAATGCTCATTAGAAAAGGCAAAGCTTTTACAGCCATGGGAAGTCGAAATGAAAATGGTGGATGGGTTCCACATTTGCATTTTCAAATCATCAAAGATATGATGGGCAAAGAAGGAGACTTCCCAGGAGTGACAAGTGAAAAATTGCTGACTGAATTCTCGAAGAATTGTCCTGATCCAAATGTTTTTTTTGTTTATTAAAAAAAGCTTCAAATAAATTATTTTAAAAAATGAAAATATTTTCACTCCTGATTACATTTTGCTTTTTAGGTTTTTGCTGTAATACTCCTTCTGAAAAGATGAGTTCTGCTTCTCTAGAATTGCCAACTGAAAAAATGAAAGGACTTAGTTTTGTTGCTCCTTCTAATCCGTTTTCTGATAATCCAATGGAACGAATCAATGCCGTCGGAGCGGATTGGATAGCGGTGACGCCGTTTGGGTTTTCGCCAAATGATGAACCGATGGTTCGATTTAATACTAGCCGGCAATGGTGGGGCGAGCGAGCGGAAGGTACCATCGAGACGATTCGGTTGGCAAAAGCAAGTAACATAAAAGTACTGCTCAAACCACATGTTTGGATGCATGGAAGTTGGATTGGAGATTTAGATTTTGATCATGAGGCAGATTGGGAAAAATGGGAATCGGATTATACAGACTATATTTTGACTTATGCAAAAATTGCAGATTCATTAAATGTAGAAGTTTTTTGCATAGGAACGGAAGTGAAACAGTCGGTTAAAAAACGAGAAAAATATTGGAGAGGGTTGATTCGAACAGTCAAAAAAATCTATGATGGAAAATTAACCTATGCTTCGAATTGGGATGCGTATCAAATGGTGCCATTTTGGGATGAATTGGATTATGTGGGAATCGATACTTATTTTCCATTGGTGAAATCAAAAACTCCAACTATCGAAGAACTAAAAAAAGCATGGCAGCCAACTGTCAAAGAACTGCGAAAATTTCATCGAAAAACAGGTAAGCCAATCGTTTTTACAGAGTACGGATATATGAGCATTGATGGTTGTGCGCATAAAAATTGGGAACTTGAAAATCAACGGACAGAGATCCCCGTTAATCAGCAAGCGCAAGCAAACGCCATAGAAGCACTCTTTGAAGTTTTTTGGAAAGAGGATTGGTGGGGTGGAGGTTTCCTTTGGAAATGGTACCCGAACTATCGAGGAGAAGGGCAGGGGAGACGAGCCAAATTTCGAGCTGCGGATTATACGCCTCAGGGGAAAATAGCGGAAGAGGTTTTAAAGGATTGGTTTAAAGGAATTAAATCGAAATAAAATAAAATCAAAAATGACGAGTACTCTCTGAAGAATAAAAATCAGAAATGAGCTTTTACATTGAGTGATGGTTTTATTATCACTTTTATTTTGATTAATATTTTTTTAATTTCGGAAAAGACTTAATTATTAGAATCAAAAAAGATAAACAGATGAACTATTTTAAAATTATAATTTTCACCTTTAGCCTTGCATTTATTTTTTCAAATTGCACAGGTGACGAGAGTACTCCGACGGAAGAATCGGTCAATAGTATTTGTGATTGTACACAGCATGTGGTGAAAATTAATCAAGAAATTAAAGCACTACAAAACGAAGGAAATATCGAAGCCATTACTACCCTAGTCGAAAAAGCAGGGACAGTATTTGACGAAGCGATAAAGTGCACTCAAAAAAATGCGTCTGAAAAAGTCGATAAAATAAAATTGAAAAAAGCGTTGATGAGTAATTGTGAAGTGGAGGAGAGAATGATTGATGATTTGATTTCGAAATTATAACAACGTTTTTATAATTAAAAAAGGCTTTCAATTCAACAGAACTGAAAGCCTTTTTTAATTGTAAAAATAAGTTTAATCTTTTTTATAAAAAGGTAATTTAACAATTTTCGCATTCAACTTTTTCTTACCAGCCAAAACTAAAATTTCAGTCCCCACTTTTGCTAATTCCGTTTTTACATAACCCATCCCAATTGGAATATCCAAGGAAGGAGATTGCGTTCCAGAGGTTACCACGCCGATTTTATTTTCACTTTTGTCTTCAATCAAATATCCATGTCGAGGTACTCGTCGATCTTCCACGACGAATGCGACTAATTTTTTATCGACACCTTCCGCTTTATGTTTTGCAAAAATAGGTTGAGAATTAAAGTCTCCTTTTTTTACTTTTGTAATCCAACTCAAACCAGCTTCAATTGGCGAAGTCGTATCATTAATATCATTTCCATAAAGGCAATATCCCATCTCCAATCTCAACGTATCTCGCGCTCCCAAACCAGTTGGTTGAATATCAAAAGGCTTCCCTGCTGCCATTACCGCATCCCAAAGTTCAGCCAAATTTTCATTGTCCACATACAACTCAAAACCTCCTGAGCCAGTATAACCTGTCGCAGAAAGAATGACATCTTTGATGCCTGCCATTTCTCCAGTTTTGAAATCATAATATTTGATGTTACTCAAATCTACTTCAGTCAAAGTTTGCAAAACTTCCACCGCCTTCGGTCCTTGCACCGCCAACAAACCACATCGATCAGAAATATTTTCCATCGAAACATTTGCATCATTATGATCTTTTATCCAATTCCAATCCTTCTCAATATTCGAAGCATTCACCACCAACATGTACGAAGGCACTCCATCTTCATCTTCCAATCTATAAACCAAAAGGTCATCCACAATCCCACCATTGTGATTGGGCAAACAAGAATATTGTGCTTCCCCTGGAATAAGATTAGTTACATTATTAGAAGTTACTTTTTGAATCAATTCAGTAGAACCATTTCCTTTGATCAAAAACTCACCCATGTGAGAAACATCAAAAACACCAACACCATTCCGAATAGCCTGATGTTCATCTTTGATTCCAGCGTAAGAAATCGGCATATTATAACCAGCAAATTCTGCCATTCGAGCACCTAAGTCAATGTGCTTTTGAGTAAGAGGAGTACTTTTCATTTATTTCTTTTTTAAAATATATTTGGTTAAGTTTTTTATCTATTTAGTAGTCAGTAACCAGGTTGGTCGCTGTGCTCTCGGTCAGGTCTCAGGGGCTTATTGTTATCCCCCAAATTTAAAACAAAAATACACTTTGGACAAAAAGCAAGTACGGAGAACAATAAACCCCTTATTACTAAGTAATTATGTTTTTTATAAAAATCAGATTCTAACAACCTCTTATAAAATCTCAAGGTTCCCTATTATTGGCAACCCCAAAAAACAAAAGCATCGAGTTAAAACCAATCCACTTTAATCGTTCCATTTTAATCGTTCCACTTTAGGGGACAAGGGCGAACTTACTCCACAATTTGCACCTGCTGAATTTTTTCACCCACCGCCAACTGATGCACTATATTCATACCGTCTACTACTTTTGCAAAAATCGTATATCGTCCATCCAAGTGGGGAGCTGGTGCAAATGTAATAAACCATTGTGTTCCTTCCGTATGATTTCCAGCAGAAGCCATTCCGACATAACCCTCTTCGTCATAATTCAACGGAGCTAATTCTGACCGAATCGTATAATCCAACGAACCATAACCATCACCTCTCGGACACCCACCTTGCGCTATGAAATTAGGGATGACTCGATGAAAAGTTTTGCCATCATAAAATCCACTTTTCGCCAAAGCCACAAAATTAGTCACCGAACCTGGTGCAGCATCTGGAAATAATTTTAAAATAATAGATCCTTTTGCTGTTTTGATTTCCACTTTCGAATCTTCATCAATCGTATTAAAAACCCTCCAATCAATCGCATGATTAAAAGCTGGCTGCACTAAATCCGTAGTAGTTTTTCCATTAAAAAAATCAATCGTTTTTTGAATTTCATATAGTGTCTCCGTTTCTTTTGGAATTTCCAATCCACTTTTTGCGACTTGCAAAAAATCCAGCGAGTCATAAACTGATTTAAAATCCAACGCAGGAATTCGAATCACCCCCGCAGCAACTGCTTTCATCGCAGCATCCCCTTTGACCAATGCCTCTTGAAAATAAGCGGCCAATTCTTTTTTCACCTGAGTTTTTTGAAAACCAAAAATCGCATCAAAATTTGGACTTTGAACAATATTTGCCAAGGCTTCGATAGTTGCAGTTCGAACTACAGGCTTGTCACTCGTAAAACCTAAATTATAAATATCAATATAATTTCGACCATATTCACCAAGTCCTTTTAGTGCTGCAGCTTTTTGATAAACAGTAATCGCATTTTTAAATTGATCCTTTAATTCATATTGAAGTGCCAATCGTGTGCCTTGCGAATAAAGACTCAAATGCTTGTTGGCAGCTTGATAAAGAGTAGATTTTATATGCCAATCTAAGGAGTCATTTCGCCGAGCGATTTGTCGATATTGAGGAGCAGCATTAATATTTCCATGATTGAGGAAATAGTTAGCAGCGGTGGTAGCGATATGGATATTTTTATTTTGGAGCAATGGAATAATAGGAGTAACAACTTGTCGATATTTAAAATTTCCAAGTGCATTAATAATATTGCAAGTCACTCGATAATCTCGTTCCCGATTCAATAATTCCAAAAGTGTTTCGAGTGCCTCAGGTGATTGTGTTTTTCCCAAAGCAAGAATCAAAGGCAATTTTACTCGCGTATCTTTCTCCACGTAAAGTTGTTCTATCAGCGATGGAATAAAAGTATCAATCGGAACTTTAAATCGATATAAATAATTCGCAGCCATCATTCGAACATTGGGCGGATAATTTTTTTCAGTTAAAAAATTAACCATTCTATCTGTGCCACTTTTGCGAGTCATTTTTCTTAATCCAAAATTGTAGATTCCTTTTGCCATTCCTTGGAGAAGAAGGGTGTCAGTTCTTATAAAATCAGGCGCTGTGCTGAGAAATTCCAACGTTCCAAGTGTACCACATTTACCAACTGCTTCTAAAATCGAGGAATAGAATTGGATATGAATACCAAAACTGTCTTGTTCTTGGAAAGCTTTGAGTAACCATTTTTCTCCTTTGCTAGAACCAATTTGGCCCATCGCATAAGCTGCGGCAGTTCTCACTTCGTCGATGTCATCCTGCAATAATTTGGCAAGACTATTTACGATCGAACTATCTTTGATAGAGGCAAATGCCATTGCGGCGGCATAGCGATAAGTCGGATCTTTGTGATCAAAAAATGCTACTAAGCTGTCAATCTCCTGCCGATCTTGCAAATCATAAACCCGTTGGAACTCTGGTTTTGATAAATCAAAATTGACTTCAGTTAAAACTTCGTCTTGCACCGGAATGCATTGAGAAAATAGGATTGCTCCTAAGAATAAATAGAACAAATATTTTTTTATCATTTTCTGCATAATGAGTTTGATTCTTGGACGTATTGTTTTTTGTAAAAAAGAGATGAATGGGTTTTTGCAAAAATAGTTGAATCCTTTTAATTATTCGAAGAAAAAGTAGTTAATAACGGTGAATGATTAACGGTTAATGGTGAACACCGTAATGTGGTTAACCATTCATCATTATTCACTCATCCAAAGTATTTTTAATTTGAAATTATGGATTTGGAAATAACGAATCGAATCTGCGTGCTGGTCGATTTGGATATTTTGAGATCGGTAGGCTTGACTGGAATCTGATTCGTCTAATTCTGAAATGATGATGACAGGTTTTTGTTTGGTCAAAATATTTTCATCATTAAAATATTTTCCCCAAACAGGATAAGTTTTCGCCTCCGTTTTCCAAGTTAAAGAAGGTGCCCATGCGCCAATAATTGGTCGATCTCCAAATTCATATTGTGCTAAATATTGATTGATTTTTCTGATATCAAATGTTCTTCGCTCGTAAGCATTTTGGTAATTATTCAAATTAAAAAACAATACAATTACAAAAAATAAACTTGGAAGAAAAATCCATCGCTGATGTTTTTTCTCCAAAAGAAAAAGACGAAATATTTCAAAAACGACTAGCGAATTAATTGCCGCCATGCAAAAAATAAGACTCACCAAATATCGAGTCGGCAAATACATCATGGTCAGTTTATGGAACTCTAAGAGTAGCCAAAGACTCAAGCCCAAGAATATTTTTTTGTAAAACCTGTCCGGTTTCTTGGCGGGAGTCGAAGTTTTACGGAAAAATAACAATACTCCTACGGGGAATAAAAAATAGAAAAGAACGGTAACTGGTTGAAGTTTCTTTTCTAAAAAAATATTTTTATTGATCCACCGAAGATGATCGGGAAGATCGAAATAATAAGCGAAGCGATTTGTCGTTTGATCGATCATCACGTAATTATAAAATTCTTGATTCGGTAAATACCAAACTAAGATATAAATCAAGAATATAAATGCCATAAAAATAACGCTCCATAACAATGCTTTTACGTGAGTATTTTTTCGATCTTTTTTTCTAAAAAAATAAACGAGTAACAAAAGTGGAAGAATCGGAACGATGTATAAAAATTGAATTTTGAAAAGGTAAGCCATCGAAAAAAGAAGCGCGAGTCCGATGGCTCGTTGCCAAATTTTATCATTTTTTAAAGGTTGTGCAAAAAGCAAAATCCCTGAAAAAATAAAAAGTGTACTCGGCATCTCCGCCAAACTGAAGTGCGAAAAAGTAAAAACATGATATTCCAAAAAGACCATTGGAATAAAAAATAACAATAGTTTTACGTGATACGAATTTTTCCAACTCACCCAGAAAATTAGCAGAAAAAAAGGAACAATCATCGCCCACCTCGCAACGGAAAGGGAAGAGTCAAATAAGGCAATTGGTGCAAAAAGATAAACTCCAAATAAGGGTGTTTTGATAAAGTTGTCAGATTCTTGTAGACCTAGTTTTCCGTGATTGATGAAGTTTCTAATTTGCGAAGCGTGCAAACCTTCATCCGTATTTGCTCCACGACTCCACGAGATTTGGATATCAGGATCAGCTTTGATAAAAGGAATTTGAAGACTGAAGTAGATCAAACTCAATAGCAAAAGTCCCCATTTTGGAGTGAGATATTTACGCAAGATATTTGATTTGTTTTGATTCATTTTGTGGAAAGTACTTCGGAAGCTCCCGCTTCCGGATCAATGTGTTTTCCGAAGCGGGAGCTTCGGAAGTATTAAAATGCCACTCATTTTTAAACTAAAATGAGTGGCATTTTTTAGAATGATTTCATGTGTGAAATTAACCATCAAAACCTTCATCTTCTGATTCATCTCCAAAACCTTCTCCTTCAAATTTTTGATCGCCGAAAGATTCATCATCTCCTTGAGGGCCGAGTGGATTTTCATCTCCTTCGTAAATATTACAATTTAATTCGATACCCAAGTCTCCTTTCGGGCGATAGAAACGAGCGTTTACATCATAGTTGGCAGTTTCATCTTCTTCCAATTTTCGAATAAAATTAGCAAAGAAAGGTCTTGCCATTTTTGCTCCAGCGCCATCTCTAATAGATAAAAATCTAACCCAACGATCTTCTCCGCCAACCCAAGTTCCAACTACTAAGTCAGGTGTTAATCCCATGAACCAACCATCGACGTAATCATTGGTAGTTCCCGTCTTTCCACCTATTTCACTTTTCAAACCTCTGAAATCTGCTTGCCCTTGATTCATTACTTCTTTGAGCATGTGAAGCATCACATAGTTTGCTTGAGACTTGATGGCGGAATTTTCCAAGGCAGTTTCGCTATAAATTATTTTGCCATTTTTGTCTTCAATTTTTGAAATAAAAATAGGTTTATTGTACAAACCATTATTGGCAAATGTGGTGTAAGCCCCAGTCATTTCAAAAACTTCTAGGTCAATTGCTCCCAAGCAAATGGAAGGTACTTTGGGAACTCGATACATTCCATTGGAGCGTTTTTTATTTTTGTCTAAGCCCATTTCATGAACCAATTGACGCACTAATTTGGTGCTTCCCATTTGTTTCATCAAGTTGACTGAGATGGTATTTTGCGACCATTTCAAACCTTTAATTAAAGTGAAATCTTCACCGGTGTATACTCCTGCATTTTTAGGCGTCCAATCTTCTTGAAGAATGAAATCACCTTCGCCGACATGAATCGTGTAGGGAATATCTGCAATTTTTTGACAAGGAGAAATTCCCATTTCATTGATTGCGGTGGCATAAATAAATGGTTTGAAAGTCGAACCAACTTGTCGTTCAGAAGTAACGTGATCGTACTGGAAATATTTATGATTGATTCCTCCAATCCAAGTTTTGACATGTCCGGTCAATGGGTTAACCGACATCGAACCAAATTGCAAAAACATTCGATGATATTTAATGGAGTCGAGCGGACTCATCACCGTATCTTTTTCCATCTCAGGAGTATAAGCAAAGACAGTCATTGGGGCTGGTTTGTCAAATTCGTCTTTGACCTCTTTTTGAAGTTTATTCCAGGCCGTTTTAAGTATTTTCCAATCAGCGCTATTCATAACCTTACGATACTTAACTGCTCGCTCTGAGGGAACAATTTTCCGAGAAACTAATTTGGTAATAGTGCCTTTCTTTTTGTCTTCTTTGAGCATTCGGTCAATATCAAAATCGCGTAATTCGTAGTCATCAATCCCTTTACTAATTTTTGTGATGACTGGGTTTAGGTGAGTCGTTCGAAGTGTTTCGTAGCGATCACTTCTTCGAATTAATTTTTTAAGCGACCGTTCTCGGCTGGCTAAGTCTGCTTCAATTTCTTTAGATTTTCGATCATCATAAGGATCTCGGTACGTCCAAGGATCTTTTCCTTTCCATTTTTTGAAAAACTTCTTTTGTTGTTTTTTCATATGTTCCACCATCGCTTCTTCTGCATGTTTTTGCATCACCGGATCTATGGTCGTATATATTTTCAATCCATCTTCGTAGAGATTGTAAGCTTTGCCGTTTGATTTGAATTTAGCTTTAGTTTCGTCAACTAAAATTCTTTTCAACTCTTCTCGCAAGTGCATTCTGAAGTATGGAGCTAATCCATCATCATGAGTTTTTCGCTTAAAACTTCCCATACCTAGTGGCGCATTTCTCAAAGAATCATACTGCACTTGCGTGAGCATTTTATTCTTTTGCATTTGCTTGAGCACCACCATTCTTCGATGCAAAGTAGTATCTGGAAAACGAATAGGATTAAAAAGGGAAGGATTTTTTAGCATGCCGACCAACATGGCAGCTTCCTGCAATTCTAATACATCTTGTCCTTTTCCAAAATAAATTTCGGAAGCAGCTTTGATTCCAAATGCGCCATTGAGGAAACTAAATTTATTCAAATACATCGCTACGATTTCTTGTTTGGTATATTGTTTTTCCAAACGAACTGCGATGATCCATTCTTTTAATTTCTGAACGACCCGTTGTGTAAAACTTGAACTAGGCTTTTCAGTAAATAACATTTTTGCCAATTGCTGAGTGATCGTACTCGCTCCTCCAGAACTTTTATCACCAAGTAAAACAGTTTTTACTCCAGCTCTCCCTAACCCTTGAAAATCAATTCCAGTATGACTCATGTATCGCTCATCTTCCGTTGCGAGCAAGGCATCGACCATGTGATCTGAGATTTGATCAAAATCAACAGGGATTCGATTTTCGATAAAATAGCGACCCAATACTTCGCCATTGGAAGCATAAACTTCACTTGCCAAATTGTTTTTTGGATTTTCTAATTCGTCAAAAGTTGGAAGGTCTGAAAAGGAAAGTGCAAAGAAAAATATCCCAATTCCAAGTGCGCCAAGAATGGCACCAGTCCACATCACTTTTACTAATTTTTGGTAAAGTGATGATCTCTCTTCTTGAATTTCTTTTGCGGTTCTTGATTGTTCCTGCATAGTGAAAAAGTATTTTTTTAGACAACGTACAAATATAACAAGAGGATAGGTAGAAATGATAATTGTTATTAAATTATTTGTTAATTAGTTATTGTTGCGATTTGGTTTTTGGGGGAAAATTAAATCATAGTAACCAGGTGATTATCTATTTTAAATCACCTAAACTAATTAATTCTTGAGCAGGTTAATTGAAAAATCACCTCGTGACTAATCCAATGCTAAGATGTAATACCTATTAATTTCGTTGCTTCCATCAACACTTGTAATCTGATTTTTGCAAAATTTTTCATGTCAAAATTTTCCTTTGGATCAACATTCGTAGCTACAAAATAAACCTCATCCCCTTTTTCAAGATAACCGACAAACCAACCTAAATTATTGCCATCTCGAACTGACCAACCCGTTTTTCCGCTCAATTTATAAGTGGGTTTTTTATCAATGAAAATCATGTCTTTTACGATTTTTTCAGTCCTTTGGGAAATCGGTAATTTGGAATGATAAAATCGAGCAAGAAAATTAATTTGTTCCATCGCTGTAATTCTAGAATCACCTTCCAGCCAAAATAAATCTAAGTTGGAGGAATCCACGACCATGCTTTTATAATCCAATTTCCCTAAATATTCATTCATGCGTTGAACGCCAATTCGTCGAGCAATATTTTGGTAGCAGGGAACACAAGATTTTTTTAAAGCATTGGTAAAAGTCAAATCTTCTTCCCACATTTTTAACGCTCGTTTTTCTCCATCCCATTTGAAAATAGTGTTTTCATTTTCGACGACTCCTGTTTCTAAAGCAATGATTGAATTTGGAATTTTAAAAGTCGAGGCGGGTAAAAAACCTTGGTTCGCTCTTTCGAAATTATTCGAATGATAGGTGTTATTTTTTTTGTCAAAAATCAAAATCACTCCGTTGACTTCGGCAGCATCGAGGATTTGTTGGAAACCTTGATTGGCTATTTGTTTTGGCGTTTCGATGGTTTCCTTTTTTTCAATTGGAGTTTTTGGCGCATCTTTTTGCTCGGTGCATGAATTTAAGATTAAGAGGAAAAGTAGTAGGTGAATTGGTTTCATTTTGAACGATTTTTTTGATTAAATGATGCGTAAATATAAATGAAATGGAAGATGTATTTGAAGAGGTTTGATTATTCGTAGGTATTCAGTTACTATTTGTTCCCATTGTTTTGCCTGTTCTTGTTTTTATTGAAAAAAAAAGAACCAAAAAATTCTAGGCGAAAAAATAGCTAGGCGCAAGGCAGGCTCCCGCACCCTCATTTTTCGCCGTTCCCAGCCCGCCCCACTTCTCAAAGACCACTATTTTGTGACTCGTTTTTTCATTTTCCATTTTTTAAGAATTGATATTTTGTAGTTTGTTTTATTCAGAATAACTTAGTTTAAGTTAAACGGAATCGAAAATTTGAAAGGATTCTATGAGTTTAGGACGATGAGTTTTGGGGCGGGTTAGGATCGGCGAAAAATGAGGGTGCGGGAGCCTGCCTTGAGTGAAGCATTTTTTTCGTCTAGGGTTTTTGGTTCTTTTTTGCCAATGCAAAAAGAACATGTACTCGCTGGGGATTTTTTTGAAATATAGGTAAATGATATGTAGACACATTGCGGGCGAAAGGGCGCAAGCGACTATCATTTTTTGAAGTAAATAGAGATGGCGCCACAGAGTTATTATTTGTTATTTGTTTTTCCAAAAATGTATAATGTTCCAAATGTATCAAGTAAGAAACAGTTGTCTCCTTCAATTATGGGGCCTTGCCATCCACATAAATTTTCTTTCCCTTGAATAGGAAAAGAAGTAATAGATTCCACTTTTTCAGTTTTCCAATTAAATGAAATTAATTTTCTCTCGAATTCATCAAAAAAGGTTATTAATTCACCATCAAAACAATAATTAGTAGACTGATTATATAATCCCTCAGATGTAAATTTGTTGCTGTAATTAATTGGTTCTGCTACATTTCCATTAACCAAATTTATATTCCATAATCTACGATATTTCATTCCTATCATAAGATTTTCATTCAATATTTTAATATTTGAAAATCTTAAAGCTGCTTCATCAGCCCAGCCTTCTGGTTTTGGCAACTTATCAATAGACCACTCTAAATTACCATTCAATAAATTAATGGCAATAATCTCATTAGTGCTTGTCCATAAAAATATACAATTATTATTAGCCCCTAAAATATGATTGAATCGTCCCGTAAGATTAACCTTACTTCTCCATACGGTTTTACCATCTATAGTATTAATCTTTACTAGCTCTCCTTTTTCAACTGTTGTAATATATATTGCGTTTTCTTTTTTATGCTTAAAAAAAGCGAAGAGGAGTATATTTCTTTTTCCAAATCAAACTTAAGTTATCTTCAATAATTTGAAATTTAGTTTGATAGTGTTGATCATTATCATCATTGAAATATGCATAAAAAGAATCAAGCTCTTCATTATTAGCTGCTCCTTGATAAAGTATGCTTTCGTTATTTTTAAAATTTAGATTGACACTACTTTTGGATTGTAGATTGAATACTTGAGTTTTTCCATCATGTTCTTGCCAAATTAAAAAATTATTCATTAAAGATAATTCTCCAAAATCTTGTAGTTGAACGTCCCAAAGAGATTTAGATAAGTCTTTTTTAAAATATATTTTGACTTTGCCTCCTTTTTGTAGAACAGATAGGTAAGTAGTATTTAGATCGAATTTCCTTAAGTCTGTGATTTGATGATTCAATTTCCACATGAAATTTCGTTTATTTTATACATAGAATTTCTCTGGTCTTGTATACCATTATAGAAAATTATGTTTTCTTACATTAAAAATATACTTTTCATAAAAATCTCAACCTAACACTTCCCCTTCATCCAAGCCTTCTCTTTCTTATTCAAAAAAGGACTCAACTTCTCCAATACCTCCTGATGATAATCCTCCAACCACTTCACTTCCCGCTTCGTCAACATCGGATAATTAATCAAATTTTTATCAATCGGAAATAATGTAACCGACTCAAATTTTAAAAATTGACCAAAAGCAGTCTTCTTCGTTTCCACCGCTAAAATCAAATTTTCAATTCGGATTCCATATTCCCCCGTTTTATAAAATCCAGGTTCATTCGAAGTCAACATGCCTGCTTCGATAACCGTCGCAGCTTTGGCCGTAATTCCAGAACCAATTGATTGCGGTCCTTCATGCACATTTAGAAAAAAACCAACGCCGTGACCAGTTCCATGACCATAATTCAAACCATCTTGCCACAAGTGTTGTCTCGCTAAAACTTCAATTTGATTACCCCGAGTTCCCATTGGGAATTTCAATTCCGCCAAACCAATATGACCTTTTAAAACAGAAGTGAAATTTCGTTTTTGTTCCTTGGTTGGTTTTCCCAAAGCAACAGTTCGAGTAATATCCGTCGTTCCATCTTCATATTGTCCACCAGAATCTAAAAGTAGAATGCCTTCCTTTTTAATCGTCGCACAATCGCCTTCCTCCGGTCGATAATGTATAATCGCACCATTGCCTTTGTAGCCAACAATCGCATCAAAGCTTTCGCCATGATACTCTCCTTGCTCTGCTCGAAAGCCACTTAGTTTTTTGGCCACTTCAACTTCAGTTACCGTTCCTTTTTCCAACATTTTCTCCAACCACATAAATAATCGAGTCAGCGCAACGCCATCTTTAATCATCGCATTTTTAATATGCTTGATTTCCGTTTTATTTTTTAATGCCTTTAAATGTGTGGAAATGGTCTTGCCGTGAACGATTTGTTTTTTTGGAATAGCATTGTACAATTTCATATTTGTAGTCGAAGGATCAACTAGAATATTTTTAGACTTATTCAGCTTTTTTAAAAAATCAAAAATACCATCGTACGTTTTTAAAATAATTCCATCTTTTTGAAATTCTTTTCGCAAGCGCATCGGCACTTTCTTTTTATCAATAAAAAGGTAAGCGTTTTTCGAACCGATAACTGAGTAGGCAATACTCACCGGATTGCATTCCACATCCGAAGAGCGAATATTAAAAATCCAAGCAACGTCATCAAGTGTCGAAACAAAATGATAATCTGCACCTTGAAATTTCATTTTAGCTCGAATAATTTCTATTTTTTTTGCTCTGCTTTTGCCAGCGTATTTTACTTTATGTTCAAAGATTTCGTTGGTCGGAAGAGCAGGGCGATTTTCCCAAGCTTCCATTAGCAAATCTTTGGAGTAGTCGAGTTTGATATTTTTCTCCTTAAATAACTTTTCCAATTGTTGGATTTGTCCTACGGAAAAAAGCATTCCGTCGCAACCAACTTTGCCACCACTTTTGACATTTTCCAAAATCCAAGCAATATATTCAGAAGTGTGAGCGACTTTGAGTTTATGCAATTTCATTTTCGTTCCCTTCAATTCTTTTGCCGCTTGAATAAAATATCGGGAGTCTGTCCAAAGTCCTGCATGATCATTCGTCACGACCACATTTCCAGCCGAACCAGTAAACCCAGAAATCCATTTTCGAGCTTTCCAATGATCGGCAGCATACTCGCTTTGGTGAGGATCACTTCCCGGAATGATGTAGGCGTCGAAGTTATGTTTATTCATTTGTTGGCGCAGCGCAGAGATATTATTGTTTATAGACATTTTTATTTTTTATAATTTGAAAAGGAATATTGTCACAGAATTTGAAGATGAATCGGTGATTGATGCAAATTTGGCAAAACTATTTGAAAAAATAGCAAAGTAGAATAACGAAATAAAATTTAGGAAACGTTGATTTAACACGAGCATATTTTATTTTTAATAATAAAATAAAAAATAATATCAATATTTGGCAAGATTTTTGGTAAAATTTGTGCCGAAACCAAACTTATTAAATAGATTTCCGTTATATTTAAAATCAGATACGGACAATTATAAAAAGTAAAGCTTCGTTCTCTGTCACTTTTGTAAATTGAAATTGGGCTAACAAGAAAGAAAAAATCCCGTAATTAATACTTCAACCATTTAAATAGCATATTTATTGAACACTATATTTACTCATTTGAGAAAACATTGTAATCCCTATGTTAAGACAAAATTTAAGTCAACGGTTACTTCAAAAGCTATCACCTCAACAAATTCAGTTGATGAAATTGTTGCAGATTCCGACGGCAACTTTGGAGCAAAGAATTAAAGAAGAATTAGAAGCGAATCCAGTCCTTGAGGAAGGCGAGGACAGAGATGAGCAACTAGAAATGGCCAAGGAAAATGAGAAAGATGAAAAAGAGGTAAAAGAGGGCGATGAAGAAATTGAAAGAGATGATGAATTTGAGTTGGATGATTATCTGACTGAATATTTTGAAGATGATCCTTCTAGTTACAAGTTGAAAGCGAATAATTTTTCTGCAGATGAAGAAGATAAAACTATTCCGATTCCTGTAGAAGATACTTTTCACGAATACTTAGAGCAACAATTAGGAATGTTGAAGTGGAAAGATGATCGAGAGTTTTTGATCGCGAAACAAATTATCGGAAGTATTGATGATGATGGATATTTGCGAAGAGAGCCAGAAGCAATTATCGATGATTTGATTTTTTCTCAAAATATAAATACAAATGAGGAGGAGATCGTTTGTATTTTGAAAAAGATTCAAAGGTTTGATCCTCCTGGGATTGGATCAAGAGATTTGCGAGAATGCTTGTTGTTGCAATTGCAACATCGAGATAAAACTGAGAAAAATTTAACGTATGAGGAAAAGGCTCCTTTACGATTGGCGACTCGAATTATTGAAGATTATTTTAATGAATTTTCGAAAAAGCATTATCAGAAATTACAAAGATTTTTGACGATTTCTGAAAAACAGTTGAAGTATGCGGTGGATGAAGTTTTGAGATTAAATCCAAAACCTGCTAGCGGATACCGAACTAATAGTTCAAGAGGAGTACATTATATAGTACCTGATTTTATTATCATAAATCGGGAAGGAGAATTGGATTTGACCTTGAATTCAAGAAATGCTCCTGATCTTCGAATCAATGAGCATTACAAGGATATGTTGGTTTCTTACAAAGATAATCGAGTGGGAAAAAAACGAGCGGACAAAAAGCAGAAAGAGGCGGTGATGTTTATCAAGCAAAAAATTGATTCGGCAAAATGGTTTATCGATGCGATTCGTCAACGTCAACAAACGATGTACAAAACGATGTATTCGATCATGCAATATCAATATGATTTCTTTTTGACAGGAGATCAAAAGAGATTGCGGCCAATGATTTTGAAGGACATTGCAGATATTACTGGTTTGGATATTTCGACGGTTTCGAGAGTTGCGAATAGTAAGTTTGTGCAAACTGAATTTGGAACAAAACGATTGAAAGATTTCTTTTCAGAATCACTTCAAACGAGCACCGGAGAAGAAGTTTCGACTTTGGAAGTTAAAAAGATTTTGACTGACATCATCGAAGAAGAGCATAAACGTAAACCTTATTCTGATGAGAAATTGAAAAATTTGCTACAGGAAAAAGGATACAATATTGCTCGAAGAACGGTGGCAAAATATCGAGAGCAGTTGAATATTCCAGTTGCACGATTAAGAAAAGAGTTATAAAAAATTTTACTTTTTGAAAAATATAAAACGGGTAATCTTCGAAAGAAGGTTGCCCGTTTTTATGTAGCGGTTCGCTTTAGCTGACCTGAAAAAAGAAGCGTAGCGACTTTTTTTATAATCCTCAGTAGTATTTTATTCTAGGTCAGCTAAAGCAGACCGCTACTAAAATAGGTGTTTTCGCTGAGAGCGGAGACGCCTATTTTTTTTATTTTTGGGTAGGTAAATGTTAAAGTATAATTTACCTACGATTTTTTTCGTAGATAAATTTGGTTTTACGAATAACTTCGTAGATATTTGTTCTACGAAGTTATTCGTAATTTTATTGAGCAAGTAAACGTGCGCTCTTGAGCAGGCGCATTTTTTTTACAACTGTCAGAGAAACTTCCGAGGCGACGGCTTCGGAAGTCATTTTAGCGGCTCAAGTAATAATTTAAAAAAACATTTTCATGTCAAAAATAAATATCAAACCTACGGAGACTGAATTAGCAATTTTGCAAATTCTTTGGGAAAAGGGCGAAGCAACCGTTCGAAATGTGAATGAGTCATTAAATAAAAAAAGAGAGGCTAACTTAAAAGAAATCGGTTACACGACGACTTTAAAATTAATGCAACTCATGCATGAAAAAGGATTGGCAAACCGTAATGAAGAAAGTCGAACGCATATTTACTCTGCCAAAATAAAAGAAGGGGTGATGCAAAAAGCACTTTTAGAAAAATTTGTTGATAAAACATTTCGAGGTTCTGCCATGAAAATGGTGATGCAAGCGCTGGGGAATCACGAAACTTCAAAAGAAGAATTAGATGAAATTAAAGCGTTGATTTCTAAAATTGAAAACAAAAAATAGGAGTTTTTTTTTAGTGATGAGCTAGGAGTGATAAATGATGAGTCCTGTTCGTCAAAACTCATCACTAAAAACACCCCTCAAAATCAAGAAGTATGATACAGAATATTTTTTCCGAAGAATTAATTCAAGCGATAGGTTGGACAATGATTCACTCCCTTTGGCAAGGGTTTGCAATTGCCATTTTGATGGGAATAGTGATGATTGGTTTGCAAAAAAAATCATCGAAGGTTCGACATGAATTTGCGTTCTTTTCTTTGTTTTTGATTTTTATTCTATCGCTTTCGACTTTTATTTATTTGTATGATTCAGCGGCGGAAGGAGCAACTTTGGGAACTATGATTACGGTGATAACTGAGGGTGGATTTGTTTTGGAAAATGCGACTATAGTTCAGTCATTTTTCCAAAAATCAATCGAATATTTTAATGAACACTTACCATTGATCGTAACGCTTTGGTTGGTAGGAATGGTTTTCTTTTTATTGCGATTGCTCGGAGGTTTGGCTTTTATTCAAAAACTAAAAACGCAACAACAACAACCGCTACCTTCAAAATGGCAAACTGTTTTTGACGAAATAACTTCCAAATTTCCCATGAAAAAAACGGTTCGAATCGTCGAATCAGCTTTGGCAAAAACACCCATGGTGGTTGGATATTTAAAACCAGTTATTTTATTTCCTCTTGGTGCGGTGAATCAATTGACGCAGAAAGAAGTCGAAGCAGTTTTGGCTCACGAACTTGCCCACATTTATCGAAATGATTATTTGCTCAACATTATACAATCATTTATTGAAATCGTCTTTTACTATCATCCTGCAGTTTGGTGGATCTCTGCCAACATCCGAACGGAACGTGAAAACTGTTGCGATGATATTGCCGTAAAAATTTGCGGTAGCTCAATTACTTATGCCAAAGCTTTGGTGACACTCGAAGAAATTCAACCTGCTCCAAATTTGGCGATGTCTTTTTCCTCTGGCAGTAAAAATCAATTGCTCAATCGTGTTAAACGTATTTTAAATCAACCACAAAACAAATTTAACATTATGGAGAAGTTCACAGCAACTTGTTTTTTATTAGCAGCATTATTTTTATTTTCATTTAGTCCGACTAAATCTGAAGATCATCAAGCAAACGAAAATTCAATAAATATTGAAGCTGCCTCACTTGATTTTGCAGACACATCTGAAATAGATACTGTTCCTGCACCACCACCACCACCGCCGCATCATGGCAAGTATCGTAAAAAAGGAAATGGCAAATTTGTTTATCAAAAAGATGGAGAATCTGTTGAGGTCAAATACAAAAATGATCAGATTGTAAAATTGAAAATCAATGGAGAAGAAATTGCGGAAGCAAATTTTACGGACTATGAAGAATATATTGATGAGTTAGTGGAAGAAGTTCCGCTTCCACCAAGACCACCTCATACTTCTGTAAGTAAAACTACCACGAACGGCACGACCACCACGATTCATGGAAACGGTATGCATATGATAACTAAGTCGGAAGATGAAAATGGGAATTCAGTTTATATCATTAAATCAGATGATTCGGAAGCACCAGTTGTGATTAGAGGTGGAGCTATAGATATTGATGGAGAAACTTTTAGTGTAGGATCAGCACCAGTAGTTATTCGTGATGGACAAACGATTTCGATTAGTGATGGAGATGTAGTTATTGATGGACATGCAATGTCAATAATTCCTGACAATTTTCATTTTGATTTTAATGACAATGATTTTGTACTAGCAGAAATTCCTGATTTTCCAGAACTTTCTGAGATGGCAGTATTTCCTGAGATGCCTGATTTTCCAGAATTAGCATTTGGAGATTTTGAAGATTTCCATTTTGATTTTGATAGCATTCCTTCAGGTTCAATACATCTTGATGGAGAAAGAAAAAAATGGGACGAATTGTCAGAGGATGAAAAAAGAGAACTCAAAGAGGAAATGGAAACCTTAAAAGCAGAAATGCGAGAGCAAAGAGTTGCCATGAAAGAAGAGATGAAAGAAATGCATAAACTCAGAAAAGAAGAGTACAAAGTTCAGATGGAAGAAGCTCGTGAAAAAATGGAAGAGGCAAGAGTGCAAATGCGGGAAGTTCAAACAGAACAACGAGAGCGAATGCGGGAAATGCAACAGGAACAAAGAGAACTCCAAGAAAGCATGCGAGAACAACAAAGAGAACAACAAAGAGAAGTACGGGAACAACAACGAGAAGTGCGTGGTGCAGCTTCAGCCGAAAGATCAAAATGGACTCAGACATTTGAAACTCAATTACAAAATAAAGGGCAGCTTGAAAGTGATGGTAGTTATAGTTTTTCCATGAATGAAAATTGGTTGAAAATTAATGGAGAGAAACAATCACAGGCTGATTTGGAAAAATATAAGAACCTCTATGAAAGTGAAACTGGAAAGAGTTTAGGAAATAATTTTAACATAAATATTTCTACTGATGGAAGAAATAACAGAAGTGTCTCCGTTTCTATTTCAGATGATTCTAACTAATTTGTAACAAACCCTTTTTTCAATTCGTCAACTTAAAAAGAACTTCTTAGGCATATTTTGTTGTCAGAAAACAAAATATATTTAAGAATCAGAGAAGCTAGAAATTCAATGAATACAGAATGCTATTTTTTAGTATTTAGTATTCATTGAAAATCTGCTAAAATTTTTCTGCGTATATTTTCATGTCAAATCATATCAAATAAAATGTGGCTATTTTGTAACGCTACATTATTTTTGTAGTACCCTAGGCGAATATTAAGTGTTAAAATTGGTACTTCAAAACCGGAACAAGCAACAATTCATTTGTCAGTATGTCTTTCTGTAAAAGATAAAAGTATTGAGTATTTTCAATTGATACTTTTGTTTTCATACAGACCTAAGGCTGACACCATTGTATCACATATTAAAATCACTAAATTATGAAGACATTTCAACAGTACATGTTATTATCACTCGCCTTGTTTTTATTTTTGGGAGTCACTCTCAATGCACAAACTGAAACTTCTAATACCAGCACATTTTTAATTATTCAAAAAAATAATGGAGAAGAAAAAGTTGTCAAAAATTTTGATGACCTCGACAATATCTTAATCGAATTCAATGTGCAAGATGATGAAAAAGAAAAAATTGAAGATTTTATGTATGCTCGGAAAAAGCATACAAAACCATTTTTAGGAGTTTACTCAAGTGAAAACCCAAATGGAAATGGAATCGTTTTGGACGGAACTGTGCAAAATAGTGCGGCGAAAAAAGCAGGTTTGCAAGGAGGTGATATCATCACTTCGATCAATGGAAATGCAATTAACTCGGTTTCAGCATTACGGATGGAATTAAAAAATCACCACGTAGGTGATGCCATAAATATTGCTTATACCCGGAATGATTATCCTACTCAAGTGGAAGTTGTTTTAGGTTGCAAGCAAAGAAATAATCATCGGGTGTATTCCTACAATACTCAGCAAGAAAAAGTAGAACGTGATCCTTGTAAAGTTTTTCTCGGTGTTTATAGTGGAACTTCTTACAGCTCAAAAGGAGTAAAAGTTACTGGTATAATTAGTGAAACTCCAGCAAGTGAAACTAACTTGAAACGAGGAGATTATATTTCAGCGTTGGATGGAATTGCAGTTAACTCACACAAAGAATTATTGCGAGAACGAAATAAACATAATCCAGGCGATCGGTTTTTAATTACTTATACTCGAGGTGGACAAGAGTTTGATGAAGTAGCTTACTTCAAAGATTGTCCAAAACTAACGGTAGCGGATAATCCAATCGTGGAAGAAATAGTAGAAGGGAATTCACCAGTCGTGGAAATGCCTCAAATCACTCAGCCTACTAATAATACATTAAAAGTAGAAGGGATGAGCGCATATCCAAATCCAACTTACGGAGATTTGAAATTGAATTTCCAAGCGGAAGCATTACCGACAAATATTAGAATTGTAGATATTCAAGGAAGAGTGTTGTTCCAAGAAACTTTAAATAATTTTGATGGAAATTATAATAGAGAGTTGAATGTAGGTGAAGGAACGCCAGGAGTGATTGCGATTACAATTACGCAAGGAGGAAAAGTATTTACGAAAAATATTGTTCTTTTAGCGAGAGCTTAAAAAATTACGTTGATAAAAGTTATATCCGTGTCACGGCTCAAGGCCGTGGCACGGATTTTTATTTTCCCAAAATCAATTCTTAATTTTATATCCTTTTTTCTTCCCTTGCTTCTGCACAGAATTTTCAATTGATTTTTTTAAATTATTTCCCTTTGCACTTTCCTTCGAATTTTTCTCAATGTGAATCAATCGTTTAGAATTCAACGATTGAATTTCATTTTGAATATTCGTTCGCTGTACAGAAATAGTTTTGATTTTTATTTCCAATTCTTTAACCGTTAAAGTCTGTAAAGAATCAGGTAGCGTTTTTATTTCGATGTCTTCGCTAATGGTACCTACATCTTTATATGCATCTACCAAATCCCAACTATCCGCTTTATATTTTTTGGAACTTTTAAAATAAGCTCGGTCAGCGGCATTGGCTGAACTATACCCAAAAGCATTTGCATCTTGTTTCGTTTGATTTTCTTTTTTTGCTTTTCCAGTATCGCCATAAGGAATATAAGTCTCATTTAATTTTTGATTCAATTCATTAATTTTTTTGTCGTAAGGTGTTTCGATATAAACGGTCGTTTGGTTATGATCGATATTCATATATTCTCCATCCGCCAATTGCGCACCTTGTTTCCACATCGTTTGCACTCCTTCTTGGTATGTTCCACAAAAAATAGTGTTGACGGTGATGTCTTGTTTCTTGGCTAACTGACAAGCTTCTGCATAGTTAATTGGGCCTTGCGTGAATGGCTCATTTCCTGCGATATAAATCATTTTAAAATTGCTATCATCTTTTCCCCATTCCAATTCCTTGATCGAAGTGGTAATTACTTCCCCACAATATTCTTCTCCTCCTGAAGTTCCCAAGGCGAATAATTTTTTCGAAATTAAATCCATGTCAGAAGTGAAGCCACTCAATTGTCGAATCTGTCGGGCACTCTTGCCGTAAGTTGGGCTTCCATATTGATAGAGTGCAATTTCTAATTTCGTTTCCTCATTTTCTTTTTCTGTATTTGCAAGTGTATTTAGGATTTGCCAAAGTTGAGATTTAGCTTGCTCAATCAAACCACTCATCGATCCACTCGTATCTAAAAGAAGGGCAACTTGGATCGTATTTTTTTTATGAGTTGGAGTTGTGGCCGCTGCTGAAAAGTGAACCGTATTTATAAAATTGGAAAGTTGTGTTTCCCATTTTACATTAATTAAATAACTAAAACTAAGCGCAAATAATGCTGCTGTTAAAACGGCATAGGTGTTTCGATTTTCCATAATTTTTTTATTTGTAGATTATTAGATCATTTTAGAATACTTCAAATCTCCATCAAAAAAACAGTAAATAAAACCTACAATTGGTAGGTCGAACACTTCGCTTGGCGAGTAAGTCGTTTGACTTGGTAAACGTGGTGTTTTTGTATTTTTTCCAAAAAATCATAAAAAAAAAGAGTTGTATATTTAGGCATATGAAATTAAGGATTCACATTTTATTGGTGTTTTTGATTGCTTTTGCTTCAGGTACTTTTGGGCAAGATAAAAAGTACAAAAAGAGTAAAAGGCAATTGTCAAATCAAGAACTTCTTTATGAAGCACAGTTAATTCAGGAGGAAGATCCCGCTGCTGCGATATTACTTGTTGAGCAAGTAATTCGAAATTTTAAAAAGAAGAAAAGAAACAAAGATTGGAAAACAGAGAAAGGAGCTTATATAATCCTCGGAGATATTTATCAACAAATCAATCAAAATGATTTGGCGATTTTACGATATGAAGAAGGTCTAAAAGTATTGAGAAAGTTCAAAGAGATTAGTGAAACATCTGATATATATCTTCGATTAGGGCAAGTGTATTTAAAGATGAAGAATGCTGGAGAAGCGGAAGATAATTTTAAGAAATGTATTGATGTAACAACTGATAGACGAATACTTCAACTCTGTGAAGAAGGTCTTGCTGATGTGGAATTACTCAGAGGTAACGTAGTCCAAAGTTTTAAGAAACTTGATGCCATCGAGTCAAAATATGAACTAGATAGCTTAGCTCAATCTAGAGTTTCAGCAAAACGTTCTCAAGGTTACAATCAGCAAAATGATTATTCAAATGCCTATAAAAATCTGGAAGAGTCCGTTAGTTCGTTACCCAAAAATCAAAAATTAGAATCAAAAGATATTGAATCGGTGCAACAAGCAAAAGATGATATATATGGGAATACAAATATAAGTGTCCAGCAAAAGATTGAGACTTCGTCAAATTTGAATTATAGTTCCAACTCAATAGATGCAGATAACACAAATTCAAATGGATATTTTGAGTTTTCTTCCATAAAGGAAAAAGTTTCCGTCCCAAGCGATTTACAAATTCGAGAAAATCTACAACTCGCTTCTCTTTACGAAGGAGAAAAAAATCTAATCGAAGCTGAAAAATTTATCAAAATTTCCAAAGATGTAATTGACAAAAACACAGCTGCCGCTTCTGTGGCAGACGTATATAAAAGGTCAGCTGATCTCAATCGGAAGAATGGAAAATTAGATGAAGCAATATTGGATTTAGAAAAATATATAACAGCAAAAGAGGAAGCGATTACAGATTTAGAAAATGAATTAAAAACGCAAATCGACATTGTCAAAGGTCAACAACAAATTGATTTAGTGCGAAAGGATTTTGACATCGAAGAAAAAGAAAGTGAGTTATTAGGTTCACAACTGAAGACACAAAAAATCATTTCTGGCTTTCTTGGATTGTTACTTTTAGCTTCGTTGGTCTTCTTTTATTATCTAAATAAAAATGTAAAAGAAAAACGAAAAGCGAATCAAATGTTGCTCATGAAATCTTTGCGAACGCAAATGAATCCCCATTTTATTTTTAATGCACTCAATTCCGTCAATAATTTTATTGCCAAAAATGATGAAAAAGCAGCGAACAAATTCCTCTCTGAATTTTCTCGTTTGATGCGAAAAGTACTGGATTATTCGCAACGAGATTTTATTTCTTTTGAAGAAGAAATTGAGTTGAATGAGTTGTATTTGAAATTAGAACATTTTCGTTTTCGAGATAAATTTGAATATCAGTTTGAGAAAAATACGGAGGTGAATACTTACGACATGGAAGTGCCGCCGATGTTAATTCAGCCATTTATTGAGAATGCGGTGTGGCATGGCTTGCGCTACAAAGAGGGGAGAGGACAGTTAAAAATTTCCATCAATGACCTTGGAAATGTATTGTTAGTGAAAATTCAAGACAACGGAATCGGGCGAAAAAAATCAGCAGAACTCAAGACGGCCAATCAAAAGAAATATAAAAGTACAGGACTGCAAAATGTATCTAAACGTATCGCTTTGATCAATGAGATTTATGGAAAAAATTACGAAATTGAAGTGAGTGATTTTGATGAGACAAAAGAAGATACTGGAACATTGGTAAAAATAAAAATCCCCAAGTGAATAAAATAACCTCAATCATCGTCGACGACGAGCAAGACAGCCGAGAAACTTTGCTCAACTATCTAGGAAAATACTGCCCCCAAGTTTCCTCACTTGCCGAGTGCGCCAACATCCAAGAAGCGAAAGCTGCCATCTTAAAACATCAACCACAACTCGTTTTTCTCGACATCGAAATGCCTCGCGGAAATGCATTCGACTTACTCGAACAATTTGGCGAAGTAGATTTTGAAATAATCTTCATCACCGCTTTCAGTCAATATGCCGTAGAAGCATTCAACCTCAGCGCAGCACATTATTTACTAAAACCTGTAGATATCGAAGAACTTGAAAAGGCCGTAGAAAACGTCACCGAACGCCTCACCCGAAAAGACCAACTAAGTCACGCAAAGATTTTATTAGAAAATATGGCAGCGCTCAACGCGCAAAATCGGAAGCTAGTTTTACCCTTGATGGAAGGATTTGAAGTAGTGCGAATGTCGGAAGTTTTGTTTTGCGAAGCGCAGGATAATTTCACCTGCTTTTATTTTACCAATGGAAAAAAAGCATTGATCTGTAGGAATTTAAAGTTTTATGAAAAGGCTTTAAATAACTTTGGTTTCTGTCGAGTACATCGTTCGCACATCATTAACTTGGAATATGTGAAACGATATGTCAAAGGAAAAGGGGGAACGGTAATTCTAGAAAATGGAAAAGAGATAATGGTTTCTAATAATAAAAAAGTTGAGTTGGTAAGGAGAATTAAAGGGGAAAGTTAATTAAATATTTTTTTTTCCAATTCAGAAGGAGTGTTGCTAGCTTGCCTTAAAGTAATTCCTTTCATATTCTTTTTTGTAGTAATCAGAGGCAATTGAAACTTCACTTCAGTTCCTCCATCTATTGGAGAATTAATTTGAATGCCTCCTCCATGAGATTCAATTATTTTTTTGCACAAAGATAATCCGATGCCAGTTCCTTCGTACTCATTAAGAGAATGCAATCGACGGAATATTTCAAAAACAGAATCATTGTATTTTTTATTAATTCCTATCCCATTATCTTTGATTAAGAAATGGTGTACCCCATCAAAGAGATGATATGAAATAAATATTTGAGGAGTTTCACTTTTATTATACTTAATTCCATTCTCGATCAAGTTTTGTAGAACTTGAATAAATTGTGATCTATTAGTTAAAATAGAAGGCAGGTTGGAATGTTCGATAATTACATCAGAATTGTTTATTTGTTGTTTTAAATTAAATTTTACTATTTCAAGGACCTCATTAATATTTACTAATGAGGTGTTTGCAGGATTTTGTTTTATTCTAGATAATTCTAATACGTCTTCTACAATTTGTAGCATGTTTTTAGAATACATTTTTAAAAAAGCAAGATATTCAGGTATGGCTTCATAATTTTCTGCAGCCAAAGCTCTTTTAGATAATCCTATAAAACTTATGATATTTCTTAATGGAGTTTTCAAATCATGAGATGCGATGTATGCAAATCGTTCCAATTCGATATTTGATTGCTTTAAAAGAAAGTTAGTTTTTAATCGTTCCTTTTCTTCTTCTCTTTTTTTAGTAATGTCATGTGCAATGATTAAGAAGCCAGATTTTTGATTTTTTCTATTAATAATAGGCCTCACTTGCAGATCAAAAGAGAAACGGTTTTTGATATCGATTTCCTTTTCGAGCGTCTGCCCTTTTTCTAGATTAACTATTTCAGCATTTAAACTAAAGTCAATCTGAAATAAGCGAAGGAAGATATTGAGTGGTTTCTTTTTGAGTGATTTCTCTTTTTTCCCTAGTATTTTATATCCTTCTTCATTGACGTAAGTAACATTTTG
>Ga0209712_10000782_pt1 | contig 27405 bp, 32 predicted proteins | sample ArcOceMetagenome_FD_187443 | JGI IMG/M metagenome (GOLD analysis project Ga0209712, IMG submission 187443) | Marine eukaryotic phytoplankton communities from Arctic Ocean - Arctic Ocean - Greenland ARC118M Metagenome (SPAdes) (version 2) | ecosystem: Environmental > Aquatic > Marine > Oceanic...
AGAGAAAACACAGCAGGAATAATAAACTTCATAAAAGATGCATGGGTTTGGATTATTATAATTATATTTGCGCTCATATACTTACCAAAAATTATATCATGGATAAAAAAAACACAAAAAGAAGAGTAAGAGCCACTAAAGAACAGGCTTCGCTAATGGGCTGGACTCCTAATAAGAACGGGAGATACCGAGCTACGGACTCAGAAAGGGAAGAGTTAACTCTTTTGATAGAAAGAACAGGCACATCCAGACAGAGACAATCAAACACCGAGAGAAACGGAACGCCTCAAGACGTATTTACTGCCGTTAAGAATGGCTTAATGATGTCTATAGATGAATACTGTGAGCATTATAATCTAATAAGAGATAATGTAAAGTCTTACAAGTTGATCACTCATAGTTCTACACCGTATTATAATATTCAGTTTAGAGATGTAACAGAAGGTGATAAGCCTAACAGCGTTTTAAGCGACTTTATAGAGAATGTGAAGGCATACGCTCCTAAGTACCCAAAACTAGCTAGAAAGACATCTAAGGACGGTCATTTACTAGTTATAGATATAGCAGACCTACACATTAATAAATACGCTAACACAGACTTCGCAGGTGATAACTACGATAGTGGTGTAGCAGTAAAAAGAGCAATAGAAGGGACGCAAGGTTTAATAGACAAAGCCTCTGGTTTCAATATAGATAAGATTCTATTCGTGGTGGGTAACGATGTACTAAACACAGACAACGTATTTAAGCAAACGACAAAAGGAACAAACCAAGACACAGACTTACACTGGTTCAAGGCTTTCAATATAGCGAAAGACTGCTACGTTAAATGTTTAGAGTTATGTTTAGCTGTAGCTGACGTGGACGTAATACATTGCGCTTCTAATCATGATTTAATGAGTGGTAGTTTCTTAGCTGTTACTCTAGAGGCTTGGTTTAGGAATAATAAGAACATAACATTTAACACGTCTCCGAAATACAGAAAGTACTATCAATATCATAACACTATGATAGAGCTAGAACATGGAGATAAGGGCAAACTGGCAAACATTCCATTAATAATGGCGCAAGAACAGCCTAAGATGTGGGCAGAAACTAAGTTTAGATACGCGCTCCTTCACCATTTTCACCACCAAGATAAAACTAATTGGAAGAGTGGAAAGGACTACATTGGTGTAAACGTCACGTATTTACGCTCTCCAAGTTCAGCGGATCTATGGCACTACGAAAACCACTTTATTAACTTGGTAGCTGTAGAAGCGTTCGTACATTCAAAAGATTTAGGAAGAGTAGCTCAGTTAACGCATTACTTTTAAAGATAATTAAGATAGAGAAGCCCCTTCTAGAAACGTCTAGAGGGGTTTTCTGTTTTCAATAGTGAAAGTTTTCTAGCATCTAATCAGTACTTTAGCATTTATTTGCAAAATAATTCAATCTTTTCTTAGTTGTAATGTAAAACCAATGATAAGTGAATGTATATTTGTACTATAATTAATCAAACACATAATCACAATGATTACACAAGACTTAATGTACACACTAGCCGCACACATCAACTTAGAGCTTTGCGATGCTGGGAAGAAAGTAATGGATATGGACATCTTTATGGATAACGGTGAAGATCATATTATCGAGGGAGATATAGCATGGGATTTTGACGGTATCTTATTCAAAGTAGACTTAACATTCAGTGACGAAAACGGTGAACTTTTTGTTATGAGTGAAGAGCAGGAGCAGTTCCTATGTGACAATACTATAAACTATACAGAATAAATACGATTTTTCTTGTGGGTAAGGAATACATACTTTATCTTAGCCGAATATTAATAATAACAAACACACAAAACAATGAAAGATTTAATTTTAAAACACAAAAGCCTTCTAGGAGGTTACGAGAGAATGAGCTACCTATCAGACAGGCTGAGAGTAGAACAGAAAATGAAGGGGTGTTTCACCAGCGTAAATTTGAAAAGCGAGTTTATAAGCGAAGACATACTAAGGACTAGAAAGAGTATCTCTAGACTATTAGTATTAACTAATCATATTAATAACAATTACTAATGAGTATCACTGAACAAGTAAAGCACCTAGAAGGCGCAGAATGGTTTTACAGACAAAGAGCTAACTTTGAGACCTCACTAAGAAACAAAGCCTATTGGCTAAATAAAGCCATTGAAAAGAAAGAAAAAATTCAACAACTAAACCAAATATCATGAGCAAAGAACTACACGCAAAATTAGTAAACATTCAGAGCGAATTAAAAGCGCCAAAGAATCAGTTTAACTCCTTCGGGAAGTATAAGTACAGGTCAGCTGAGGACATTCTAGAGGCTGTTAAGCCACTATTAAAGAAAGAAGGTGTATCATTAAGGATTACAGAATTCACTGAAGAAATAGGCGGCTTTCTAGTAATGTCATCTACCGCAATATTAACAGATGGTGAATCTGATATCTCAGTAACATCACAAGCTGGAATAAATCCACAGCGAAAAGGTATGGACATAGCCCAATCTTTTGGTTCTTCTAGTTCATACTCTAAGAAATATGCTCTCGGAAATTTATTTCTTTTAGATGATACTAAGGACGTAGATTCAAATAAGGAGCAGACCCCGACAGTTAAAAAGAAGCCTACATTTACAGAGGACAATTTTAAGAAAGCCATAGCTAAACGTGCTACTATTGAAATAATAGAAAAGGTTTACGATATGCCTGCGGACTTAAAAGAGAGTTACGAAATAGCTTTAAAGCTAGCACAATGATAGAACAAAGAACAGATGAATGGTTTGAGGCTAGACGTGGTAAGTTCACCGCTTCTAATATTAGCCAGATATTAACTAAAGGCAAATCTAAGGATAGTGTGGGCGTGAGCCTGCACACCTTAGCTTTAGACAAGGCAATAGAACAGCTTTACGGTGTAGAGAGAGATAACTTCATTTCATTCGATATGCAGAGAGGTGTTGATCTAGAACCTAAAGCCTTCAGTAAGCTATCAGAGATACTAGCTGAGGACTTTATAGAAACTACAGAGGCTTCTTTTGTTGCTTACGGAGATAACGCTGGAGCATCACCAGACGGATCAGCTTCTAATAACTGGAACATCGAGATAAAATGCCCTAACAGATTAAACTTCTTTAAGTTCGTAGCTAGTGAGGATATCAAAAAAGAGTACGTAGACCAAATGCAAATGCAAATGCTAGCTACAGGTACAGAAGGAACGTATTTCTTCAACTATTACGAGGACGCTAACGGTAGAGTGTTTTACCACTTACTAGAAGTACTTAGAGATGAAGAAAGAATACAGTTAATTAGAGAGCGCATCGAATTAGCTGCAGAGTCAAAGATGGCAGCTATGGAGGAAATAAAACACAAAGCACAATATAACGTCTAAATTTAAAACTAACGAAATGATTAATTTAATATTAGGAGAGATATTCAAAGACGTACCAAACTATGAAGGGCTTTACCAAGTTAGTAACTTTGGTAACGTTAAAAGTTTAGATAGATACGTTAAGCAGAAAGACAAACGAGGGGTATTAATCACAGCTAACTACAAAGGTAGAACTCTTAAGAAGGAGTTGGTTAGGAATGGTTACTACAGAGTAACGCTTTCTAGAGGTGATAAACAAAAAAGATTTCAAGTTCATAGGCTAGTGTGTTTTGCTTTCTTAGAGAATCCATTAAACAAACCATGCGTTAATCACAAAGATGGTAATGGAATGAATAACGAGTTAACGAATCTAGAATGGTGTACTTATTCAGAAAATGAAAGGCATTCTATTGACGTATTGGGGAAGATTAACGGTAATAAAAAACTAACAGATTCACAGGTTGAAGATATTAGGTTTAACGCAAAGAAGAGAGTTAATATATCTAGTTATATGGATAAGTACAAAGTGACTAGGAATATTGTTTTAAATGTATTAAATAATAAATACTATGTCTAATTTTCAGTTGAGGTCTTATCAAGTTGATATAGCCAATAGAGGGTTGAATATATTAAAAGCGCGTAAAGTGTTGATACTTAACCTAGAAGTTCGCTGTGGAAAAACTTTGACATCTCTAGAGATGGGAAAGAATTACAAGAATGTTCTATTCGTTACTAAGAAGAAAGCCATCTCCAGCATAGAGGACGATTATAAGATGGGGAGCTATACGTTTCCTGTCACTATAATAAACTATGAGAGCCTTCACAAAGTAGAAGGTAAGTTCGACCTAGTTATAGCTGACGAGTCGCATTCGCTTGCTGCGTTTCCTAAGCCGTCAAATAGAACTAAGGCACTCAAGAAATTAGTTACAGGTCATTTAATACTAATGACAGGTACACTAATACCAGAGTCTAACTCTCAGATATTTCATCAGCTATGGGTTAGTCAACACTCACCCTTTCCACACTCTAACTTTTACAAGTGGTTCAACGAGTACGGAGTGCCTAAATTACTACGTACTTCTTACGGTATGAGTAAGTGCTACAAAGATTCAAAGTGGATGCTTATAAAGCCTCTGATAGATCCTATACTGATAACCTACACACAGAAGGAAAGCGGTTTTAAATCTGAGATAAAAGAAAGCATTATACATGTACCTACTAAGACTAACGATATAATAAGAAGACTTAAAAGAGATTTGATAATAGAGGGAAAGGACGAGGTACTACTAGCAGACACAGCGGTTAAGCTTATGCAGAAAGTACACCAGCTAGCAAGTGGAACGGTAAAGTTTGAGAGTGGTAACAGAATGGTGTTAGACCATAGCAAAGCTAATTACATACGTGATAACTTCAAGGGCAAGAAGCTAGCTATCTTCTACAAGTTCACAGCAGAGTTAGAAGCTATTAAGTCAGTTCTTAACGTGACTCAAGACATCAGAGAGTTTGACGAAGGAGGGAAGGACTTACACATCGCGCTTCAGATAGTAGCAGGACGTGAAGGTACAAAGCTTAGTTCTGCTGATTGTCTGATCTTCTATAATATTGACTTTAGTGCTGTATCTTATTGGCAAGCACGTGACCGAATGACTACTAAAGAACGACCCGTTAACACAGTCTATTGGTTATTCAGTGAAGGAGGAATAGAGAACGACATCTACAAATCAGTGAGCGCAAAGAAAGACTTTACACTTAAATTATTCAACAAAACTCTATAAGATGGCTAGCAAGTTTCAAACTAAAATTATCAAGGAATACGAAGCAAAGGGTTACTTTGTAATTAATCTCATTAAAACGAATAAGAACGGAATAACCGACTTACTTTGCTGCAAGAACGGTGAGTCTATCTTCATAGAAATTAAGGAAGCTAACGACACACTAAAGCCATTACAGAAATTCAGAATAGACGAACTAATTAAAAACGGATTTAATGCGTTCTGCTTACACTCAGTAAAAGGAAACATTTATCCACCAAACAAATAACAACAAATGAAGAAAGCAGTAATGATGATCCTAGCACTGACGTTGATGGTTGGATGCTATAAAGAAGAGGTGATCATTGAAAGTAACAAGAGCGTTAACCTAGATTACACCTACGAGAATAGCCTAGCTTATCTATGGGGAACTAACTACACCGTCCACAGAATAGATAGCATTCAAGGCTACGAGGTTGTAAACACTCAGTACTTCAATAATAACGTGGTTCTGAACAGCCTACTAATTCACTACGGCCAAGACACAACCAGCTTCACTGATTCGTTTAGAGATACTCTAACACAGGTGCAGTTAAACAAGTATCTAGCAGGATGGGGTACTAACTACGAAATAGGTTTAGACACTATTTACAAGGACTTCTGGAACTCTCATGGTACTATCTGCTATAGTCCTAGCGTCGGGTTCATAGATGCTAACAGCACGAAGTGGGATGAAGCCGCAGGTGTTAACTCAAACCCAGAGCCACATAAGTCATTTACTATTATGATTCCGTTGAGCGGTGGAGGTAATCAGATAGTTTATTACCTTATTAATAACTCAACGCCACCGACCTACTAAAGTTTTTTAGCTAACTCTCAACAAGTTAGCTATTATTTTAAAATAAAGTTTGGTGGTTATGTAATACCAATGATATGTAGTACTATCTTCGTTAAACAATTAATCACATAAACAAACATAATGAAAGAATTTTTTAAAGGAGACACTAGAGCAGAAATCAGATTTAACATCATCTGCACATTAACAGGATTTTTCATATTACTAGCGGTGGCATTCGCTGTATAAATCAAACGACATGGACAAGATAGAAATAAGCAAAATGAAATTAAGAGACTTGCAAAACGATTTATTACTAGAAGAGGACGCAATAGACTTGCAACTAAGAATAGAGGCAGAGGCTAAGAACACGGAAAGAAAAGGTACACCTGTTTATTCAGGTTTTATTAAATACTTTCCTAATGCTATTAAGGAGGTTGCTAAATGCTCACAAGCAGGAAATGACCAGCATCATAAAGACGAACCATTGCACTGGGATAAGGATAAGTCTAAGGACGAGCTAGACTCATGCATGAGGCACTTACTAGATCACGCAGAAGGAATAGAGTTTGACGACTGCGGCACGAGGCACTTAGTTAAATGTGCATGGAGAATGATGGCTATGCTAGAAAGAACCTTAACCGATAAATTTTAATAACAAAACAAAATTAAAAACAAAAATTATGAATGTATTAAGTTTATTCGATGGGATGAGTTGCGGACAAATAGCACTCGACAAATTAGGAATTAAGTATAACAACTACTTTGCGAGTGAAATAAAACCACACGCCATAAAGGTTACTCAGCATAACTACCCAGAAACGATACAGCTTGGAGATGTTACTAAGTTAAAAGGCTCCGAGCTTCCTAAAATAGATTTATTAATAGGTGGCTCTCCTTGCCAGAATTTAAGTAATGCTCAATGGAATGGACAGAGAAATGGATTAGAAGGAATTAAAAGTGGTTTGTTTTATGAGTACGTTAGAATGATAAAAGAAACTAATCCCACATATTTCTTACTTGAGAACGTTAAGATGAAAAAAGAATATAAAGATGTTATAAGTGGTATATTAGGTGTTGAACCTATTAACATAAACTCAAAATTAGTTTCAGCAGGAATGAGAAATAGACTATACTGGACTAACATACCTAATGTAACAGCACCTGATGACAGAAATATAGTTCTTAAAGATGTTTTAACGGATGGTTTCACTAATAAAGAAAAGGCTTACTGTTTATTAGAGAGTGAAAGCAGACCACAAAAAACTAACTGGAAAAGGTTTAGAAGGTGGAGGAAAAAAGGTTTTGTAAATATAGTTTTTGAGACTCCTGATTTAAACCTATTCAAGAATAGGATATTAAACCAAATAGAGTTGGAACGATTACAAAATATACCTGAGGGTTATACAAGTATATTATCTAGAAACGATGCGGCTTCCTTATTAGGTGACGGCTGGACAGTAGATGTAATAGCTCACATATTTAAAAATATACCACGTTAAAAATAAATTAAATAAAAAGCGGATATATCCAGATTAATGTTTATATTCGCAATTCATAAATAAATAAACAAATAAATAAAAGAATGAAATTAAATGTAAACGCGAAGATTATATCTATTACAGATGTAACGACAACAGACACAGGAGCTAAATGGTTAAGCTTTAGAGCTGAAACCTTAGAGGACTACACTCAGACTATTGAGGTTAAGATCTACAAAAAAGCAGAGTACGCACAACACGCTGACAACTTTATTAAGTTCAACCATGTAGGTGACGAAGTAGCTCTAGAGTTAAACGTAGAGTGCAGACCATACCAAGAAAAGATATTCACGAACCTTTCTATGTGGAGATGTGAGAAGATAACAAAAGACGAACCCCAAGCGGCAATCGTAGCAGAAACAGAATCAGAAGATCTACCTTTCTAGCTAGCCGTTACCAGACAAGTGAAACCCTACTATTAAATTAGTGGGGTTTTTTTATGCATTAAAAAGCCCCATCGAAACTAATCCAATGGGGCCTTCTATTGTATAACCAAAAATACAACCATAAAACACACCTTGCAAATATATGTGATTAACTCGATAGTAACAGAATCTTAATAGAGAAAATTTAAATTATTTCCTTACCTTAAAAAAAGTAAAGTTTTTCTTGTGGGAACTAATTACATGATTTATATTAGCCGAATATTAATAACAACAATTTAAAAATATAACACAATGAATAATTTAACCGAGATGGATTTTCACACACTACTTGCAGAAATCTACAGAGTCAACGCCAACGAGAAAGGATGCTCCATAAGTATAGGTATTTATGAGGATGTAACTTTCGATGGCGATATACTTCTAAGTAATCCCAGAGGCTCAGAGACCGTTTACCTAGGTAATACACTTGAGATATACGATGAATTTGGTGAAGAGTACTTCTTAACTAATAAACAAGAGCAAGTTATTAAGAGGCTACTTACTACGTCGGATATAGATAACGATTCAGAAATAGAAGAAGATTAAAATAAATACGAATTTAGTAGATAGATAAGTTATTATACATTATCTTAGCCAAATATTAAAAATAACCATCATGAATTACAAGGAATATGCCACTAGAGTATCTAACGCAGTAATAGAATTAAGAGGCAGGAGATATCATAGCTTTACAGTCAGAGCAAACTTAGTAGACATCGAAAGGGTTGCAGCGAAGTATGATGTAACAGTCAAAAAGTTACTGCGTTACGTGGTCGTTAGAACAAGAAAGCCTAAGAGTACAATAGACCCAGATAACTTTATTCAATATTAATAACACACAACCATGAAAATATCCTATTATAAAAACCTTTACTCATCTTCACCTACTAAGGACTTGGATGTTTCCAAAGTGTTAGACCTTATGAGAGGCGAAGAGTACGCACAGTTAATAAAGAACGTTAGGTTTTACATTAATGACGCAGAGAAACGCTCAGAAGAAAAGAAAAAGTTACCGCTAATTAGCTTCGGTGGTACGTTCACAAGTAGAAAAAAAGACGGAGGCTTAAAGGCTGCCTCTGGTATAGCTTGTTTAGATTATGATCACTTACAAGACGTAGCGTTAACTAAAGCTAGAGTAATAGAGGACGATTACACATTGGCCGCTTTCGTATCTCCAAGCGGTGACGGTTTAAAGGTACTCGTTAGAATCCCTCTAGTGGATAATGACAAGGACTACAAAAGCTTTTACACAGAGCTACAGAAGTATTATAATCAATACGGTCAAACTGACACAGCTACCAGCGACATCTGCAGAGCTACATTCGTATCTTACGACCCGGAGTTATACACTAACTTAGACAGTGCTTTATTCGCTATCCAAGCTGCGCCCGTAGTTATCACTGCGCCTGTTATCTATGCTATTAAAGTAGAGGAAACCAACGAGATTGCAAGGCGCTTAATAAAATGGTTTTCTAGCACTTGGACTACAGGAGCGAACAGAAACAATAACCTTTTTAAGTTAAGTTCAGCGTTCAACACCTATGGTTTACCTTCTAGCATAGCATTAGACTATTGTATGCAGTACATAAGTAAGGACTTCGGTGCTTCTGAGATTAACCAACTGGTAAACTCGGCTTATAAAAACACGTCAGACTTCGGCACTAAGTCTTTCGAGGATAAGACTAAGAGTAACGAAATAGCTAGACTGGTTGGCAACGGACAAAGCCTAGAGGACATAGGTAACAAGATAGAATTAACTGAAGATGTCAAGGCTGAAGTTGCTAGGTTAACAGATGAATATGATATCAATGTCTTCTGGGATGTAGATGAGAAAGGTAGAATACAACTTAACGCTCTTAGGTTCGATGCTTACTTAGGAGATAAAGGAATAGCTAAGTACTATCCATATGAAGGGAATACAGACTTCGAGTTTGTAAAGAAAGACGACAACTTCATAGATTGGATTGACACAACCAGAATTAAAGATATAGTTAAAAGAGACCTAATTAAGAGGTGCGAGTCTGAAGTGTGGTGTAGTCTTGCTATGAAGACTCAGCTATTTAAAAAGGATATGCTTTCTATGTTAGACACTGTGGACGTTCAGCCTAAAAGAGATACTAAGGAAGAGTCTTTCCTATACTACAAAGATTTCGCTGTTCAAACTACAAAAGAAGGATCTAAGTTAGTAGATTACTCTGAGCTAGAAGAATTGGTTTGGAAGAATCAGGTTATAGACAGAGAGATTAAATTAAACGAAGACTCAGAAGGTGAGTTTAAAACATTCATTTGGAATCTAAGCGGTCACGATGCAGAGAGATATTACACTCTTAAATCAGTACTCGGTTACTTACTTCACTCCTATCAGAATGACTCAAAGCCTAAGGCTATTATCTTTAACGATGAAATGATTTCTGAGGACGTTCCTAACGGGGGGAGCGGTAAAGGTTTAATACACAAAGCAATAGGTCATATTAAGAGTATCGCAATGGAGAACGGTAAGAAGTGGGATTCAAACTCACAATTCGCTTATCAGAAAGTAAGTAAGGATACTCAGATATTTCAGATTGACGATGTAAACAAAGGATTCAATTTCGAGAACTTGTTTAGCGTTATTAGTGAAGGAATGACAGTTGAGAAGAAAGGACAAGATAGCTATCAAATACCATTCAAGGAGTCACCAAAGATTAGCATCACAACTAACTACACCATTAAAGGAGAGGGAAGCTCACACGCTAGAAGAGTATTTGAGGTAGAGGTGGCTAATCATTACAATGCAGATAATACTCCAGAGGATGAGTTCGGACATCAGTTCTTTTCTGAGTGGTCAGAAGAAGAGTGGGGAAAATTCGACAATTATATGATCCGTTCTATACAGTTTTATTTAGACAGAGGATTAGTAGAATCTAATAAGATAAACTTAGAAGAGCGTAAGTATAAAAACGAATTAGGCGCTGAGTTCATAGAGTTTATGCAGGAAACGCAGCTAACGGATAGAGTATCTAAGAAAGCATTTCGTGACCTTTTCCACTCAGACTACCCACAACAGGCAAGATACACAACAGCAATGAAGTTCAATAAAAAGGTTAAGCAGTACTGTTCTTTTCATAAGATAGGATTAGTAGAACTACAGGTTAACGGTGTTCTGTCCTTCGAGTTTACACCAGCTATAAACGAAGACGAAGCGCCATTTTAATCACACACTTAAAACATTAAAACAATGGAAATATTTAAAGACATACCAAACTACGAGGGTATTTACCAAGTGAGCAATTTAGGAAATGTAAAGAGCTTACCAAATAAGAAGCGTTTCTCAGAAAAGATAATGAAACCTCGAAAAAGCACTCTTGGCTATCTTACCTTAGGTCTAAGAAAGGAAGGTAAGCGTAAAGCGAGAACAGTTCACTCGTTAGTAGCTGAAGCGTTTCTTAACCATACGCCTTGCGGTTATAAGCTAATAGTTAATCATATTGACCACGATAAGCTAAACAATAAGCTAGATAATTTAGAGTTAGACACGCAAAGAAATAACTCTAACAAAAAGCATTTGAAGAGTTCCTCTGAATACGTTGGGGTTAACTGGGATAAGCACGCTAATAAATGGAAGGCTGCAATTTATATAAACGGAAAGCAGAAGCACTTAGGTTACTTCACCTGTGAAAAAGAAGCATCAGAAGCATATCAATTTAAACTTAAAAATATATAATAATGAAAACTATTTTAGAACTAGAGGAAGAGTTGAAGAATACCGTAGACTTCGAAGAACAGATTGAGTTAGCAGGATTAATTCATCAATTAAAGATGGAGTTGATGGGCATCAAACCTAACGACAACTGTGACATGAGTGACGAATGTACCTCTTGCGGTAGCTAAGTTCAAGGGGAGTCGCTCAGTCGTGGCTCCCTTCTTTATTACGTTCGGTTATGTTACTTTGTAGAGAATTCCTTATCTTTGCTAAAGGCACAATTAATGCCTCAAACAACTTAAACAATGAATGATTTAGACTTAGGTCAAGAGATACAAATAATAACAGATTATGGAGATGGTCATCAATTCCATTATCTGGAGATTTGTGAGGTTACTTGTATCTGCACCGATGGATTGATATACGCTCAGTCAGAAGAATCTGGAGAGTGGATCTTATCAAACAAAGATTACATAATACTTTAATCATGAAACAAACGAAATTACAATTAGAGGCTTACATATTAAGTATTCTCTTGCTGGAAAGATTGGACGAGATTAACGACAATTCCAAGCAAGGAATGAAATATTACACAAGTAAACTAATTCAGGAGATTGAAGGTAGTAGTAAGGACTTATCTAAAACCACTACAGGCGTGGCTTCTGTGCTTAGTCAAGGCTTAGAGAATATGCTCAATTCTTTAATGGAGGAAGTAGCTAAAACTAATTTATAACTAAAATGGACGGACGAAGAAACAACAAGGGGCAAAAGGGAGCGGCTAACGGTGGAGGGAGACCTACTAAGACACAGAAACAACTTTTAGTACAAAGATTATCACCTTTGGATGATGTGGCTCTAACGGCCCTTAAAGAGGCTTTAAATGAAGGGCAAGGTTGGGCGGTTAAATTGTTCCTCCAGTATCGTCTAGGAATGCCTAAGCAGAGTGTTTCAGTTGAAACAGTTAATTCTCCATTTACACCAATCAATATAGATGTTATCAAAAACAACGGCTCAGACGAAGATACTGAATTTGAGGAAGAGAGTTAGAATAGTACAGGGAGGCTCAAGTTCTTCTAAGACATTCACTATCTTGCCCATCTTAATCGCATATTGCACTCAAAACGACAATAAGTTAGTTTCGGTTGTCGCTGAGTCTATACCGCATCTTAGGAGAGGTGCGATACGTGACTTTATAAAGATCATGGGGTGGCTTAATAATCCAATGGATTTGTTTAATAAGTCCAATCTAACCTATACGTTTCCTAATGGTAGCCAAATAGAGTTCTTTAGTGCTGATAGTCCTGATAAGCTTAGAGGGGGTAGGAGAGACGTCTTATTCGTTAACGAGTGTAACAATATAGACTTTGAGAGTTATCAACAGCTTAGTATCCGTTGTAGAGAGTTTATCTATTTAGATTACAATCCGACTGCTGAGTTCTGGGTACATACGGAATTGAAAGGAGAGGAAGATAGTGACTTCATAATACTCACTTATAAGGACAACGAGGCGTTAGAACCAAGTATCATTAATGAATTTAAGAAGGCGATAAAGAAAGCGGCCACATCTGACTACTGGCAGAATTGGGTGAACGTGTACGTCTATGGTATCATTGGTTCTTTAGAGGGTGTTATATTCAACAACTGGAAGACCATTGATAAGATACCACAGTCAGCTGAGTTATTAGGATACGGCATGGACTACGGGTTCTCCAATGATCCTAGTACATTAATAGCTTGTTATAAGCATGACGGTAAGATAATATGGGATGAGCTAATGTATAAGAAAGGAATGTCTAACAGCGACATGGCAAAGGAAATGAAGCGCCTGAAGGTAGGTTCATCCAAAACCATTGTAGGTGATTCAGCAGAACCTAAGACTATATCTGAACTCAAGTCTTATGGTTTCAATATAAGAGGTGCAAAGAAAGGAGCAGATAGTATCAAACATGGTATAGCTTTATTACAAGATTATGAGATGTTAGTCACCAGTAATAGTTTAAACCTCATAAAAGAGTTGAGACATTATGCTTGGAATGATAAAAAAGCTAATGTTCCGATTGATAATTACAATCATTTAATTGATGGGATGAGATACTTAGCTACCGAAAAGCTATCAAACAGGTCTGATTCGGGTGAAATGAACCTAGCGGAAAGATGGTAGGTACTGATACTCAGTGCAGAATGAAAAAACACTTTAGTTAAGTTACTGATTATTAATAGTCTGTAAAATAAAAGGCTTTTATTACTTAAAAAAAGGCTTTTCTGCTTTTACTCTTTTTATCTTATTTTACTCTCTTTTATTTACTTTAACTTACTATTAATTAACTCTTTAAAGAAGTATATTAATAGTATATTAATATAGATATAGAGTAGTAGAATGAAAAAAGGACTTTATTTACCAAGTTGAAAATATATTTGAAGAGGCTCTTCTTTTTGTTATAAAATAAGACAAAAGAAAGAAGAGTGTTTTTATAATCTATAGAGCTGGAGCCGTTATTTTTTAATAAACCCTTTTTTTTAGCTTAGTTGATTGATTGATAAGTAACTAACCAAAACAAGAAAACCCTTTTTTTTCCTTTTAAAAGTACTTTATTTTTCACCTATCTAACAATCAACTCTTTAAGTGTTTTCAAAAAGCACTTCTGAAAATAGTTAAGATTATTCTTGCTATTCTAAGTATTTAATATTACATTAGCGTTTAATTAATAACACAACCATGAAGAAGGTATCAAAAAAAACAGGTGTAGTGTGGGATAATGATATGAAGAAGTGGAGAGCAGCTATACTAATAGGAGCTACTTACCAGTTTCTACATTACTACGATTCAGAACTAGAGGCGGCAGCAGGATTCAATGAAGCATTAAAAAGATTAGACAATGAAAGATAACAAAGCAACGCTATCAGACATCACTGTGAGCTCATACGAGGCATTAGAAGATAAAGTGGACATAGACGTTGTCTTAGAATTTATAGAGCCTTCTAGCACCCTTAAAATGGCTAACGGAACAGAACGGCTTCCATTGCAGAGCTCTATGAGTGAGTTCACATTTAAAGAAGTTATATTCTTTAAGAACAGCTTAAGAGAGGGAGATATAGACTCGGTATTTAAGAAGATGTACGATGTCGAAGATATATCAAACCTCAGTGTATACTCTGTTACTGCTGTATACAAGTTTATAAACTCTGAGATGGAAAGGATTCTAAAGAATGAGGAACGACTATCTAGCAAGAAAGATAGTGATACTTGGAGAGCCGCCGGTATCGAAAAGCTCAACGGATACGGAGAATATGCGAATGTATTCATGTTAGCAGGAGGATTAATTTATGAAGACCAAATTCTAGCCATGAAATACTACAGAATTTTCGACTATCAAGAGATAAGTAAAGACTGGAACGAGATTCAAGATAATTTTCAAAAATTAAAAACCAAACAATAATGAAACGTAACGAAAAGAAGGCCGTCAAAGAATACTTAAAGAACAGTAAGGATTACCTATCCTACAGAGATGAACTTAAGGACGAGATACTACACCAAAAGGCAGCTATGCTAACACAGTTAATGCATGACGGCCTAGAACTACCTTTAAAGTGGGAGTACCTTCTGGAATGTTTACGTGATGAGTTACAGGAGATTATAGATGAACACAAAATAATCTCAAACTAATATGAAAGTTTTCTCGCTGCTCCTTAGTTAGTTACGTTTTTATTTCACTTCCTTTGTCAGACCAAGCATGTGTAATACTATCTTTACACCATCAAACAAACAAACAAACAAACAACATGAAAAATTTAGTAACAGTATTAGCAATCGCAGCATTAATGACTAGCTGCCAGAAAGAAGAGGTTAGTAATTACGTACCTGAGACATTTACAGTATTGGATTCGTATCTCGGTGGTATTACTTACACAGGTTTAACGGTTAACGGTACAACTACGGACAACATCGTTAACGAGCTATGCGAACCAACGGAGGGCGTACCTGTAGAAACGAAAATACAAGAGGTGAAGATATGGAAGAACCACATAACGATTAACTCCAACGATGAGCTGATGTGTTTGTTTACCCGAACTGATGACTTCCCTTTAATCGCACAAGACGGAACTCTCATATTCGTAGAGGCTCTTAAGTTAAGATCTGCAACAGATAATGAAGACAAAGGAATATTAATTCTATTCGATGAATGCGGAGGGGATAACGTATCTATGTATTTCTTTGAAAGTGAATTACTACTAATAACTCAAAAATAAACAGAGAACAAACTACCTTAACCTTTAGCCCCTGCATTAATTGCAGGGGCTTTCTTACGTTATAATCATAGGTTATTGTTATCTTTGCTTTTAAAACTAATTTAAAACTTAAGAAATGATTAAAATATTTAGAAAAAATAATTTTGTTGTAATCGATGCAACTGATTTACCTGTTAAATACCTAGCCTCGAACAAGGCTGACTTCGACCATGTACAAGATGGTCAGTTCGTGGTATGGAACGTAGACAATGTATCAGAGGATTACACATTTGCGAGTGCTGAGCTTCAAGGTGAAGACGGTGTGGCTATCGGTGATACTGCTGCTGTATTAGAATATCTAACTACTAGTATAAATTTTAAGACAGGCAATGTTAGCAGCGAGTTAATAACATCTGCCGACATAGATACACTTTCGCATTTCATTTACAATCCTGTAACGGATAAGCTAGAAGCTGACAGGGCCATAGAAACAACGCTTAACTCCCTTTTCTTAGGTGAGCAACATAAGATGTCTTCTGGTGCTGAGAACATCTTCTTTACCAACTTAGGTAACAACACTAACTTCTATCCTATGTGGGGAGGTCTTAAAGACCAGAGCTTAACAGTCAATCAAGGTTCAGACGGTTTTATCCCTCCAAGTGGACGTGTGTATAGTGATATGTTTTCTTTACCTTTGGGTGGTAGTCCTACCTTGAATACTATAGGCTATTCAGGTAGTAACTACTTCGGTGTTAATATTGCAGGTTTAGGTATTACTACAACAGCGGGAGAAGATGTTCCTGCTAACCAATCGTTAGTTTATTATCTTACCGTTAATGGCAGAAAGGTTTATAAACAAATTTTACCATCAACAGCTGTAAGAGCTGAAGGTACTATATTTGCAGGAGATCTGATAGAATGGTTCTTTGACCATCCAGTAGAAATTCACGCAGGTACTACTATCTTCGCAGAGATTAGAAAAGAAGACAGGTCAACAGATACTGACTTAGGTGTGTTCCAAGTGAGAGAGGGAGACGAACTACAAGCAGACGGTAACTACAGGTATCAAGCGGTTGTACATAATAGATTGTTTGAGGATAAAGATTTGGAGCTAATTAGTCCTTATCTAAAGTACAAAGCTATGGACTTCGGTTTAGATGCTACAGGGTCTACTATAATACTTAGAGACTTAAGCCTAAGTTCTGACAATGTTCTAGTACCTCATGCGGTTAATACACTAGAGGCTATAGCTAACGGAACAGAGATACAGATAAAAGTTAAAGGTGGAGCTAAGATAATAGTAGAGTCTTTACCTGTTGGCGCTGTAAGTGTTGACGGTTCATTCGTTAACTCTGTACTTAATCAAGCTGTAGTGCAGCTTAATGCTATCTTTACTAATGCTTCTGGATTCATATCACCAGATACATTTGTCAACTCATTCACGTTAAGCGGTAATGACTTGACTCTAGGATTAACTGACGGAGTATCTTACACAGTTGATGTAACTACGTTAGGAGTAGATGAAAATAACTTCGTATCTAGTGGTTCATTAAGTGGTTCAGATTTAACGCTTACGATGGCAGATGCTACAACAGTAGTAATTGATGCTTCTAGTTTAGCGGTTGACACTGATACTATTATCACCTTTGGAACTTTAGTGGGTAATGATTTAACTCTTACAGCAAATGACTCTAGCACTGTTACAATAGACGTAACGGCTTTAAATGTAGATGCTAACTTACACGTTGTTAGCGGTGTTTTAAACGGTACGGATTTAGAGCTCACAATGAGTGACGCTTCAGTAATTACTGTAGACGCTATCTCTTTAGCTATTGACAATAACACAACCGTAACGGGCGGTGTAGTTAGTGGTACCGATATTGTATTGAGTCTTTCAGATGCTTCATTAATCACAATTGATGCTTCTACTTTAGGTGGAGCAGGTAGTTCAGGTAATCCTGTTGTAAGTGGTTCGGTTGTAGGTACTGATTTAGTTCTAGTCTTAGACGATGCTACGCAGATAACTATAGATGCATCTAACATGATTAACGGCTCTAGTGGATTAGCCACTAGCTCTGGTTGGTTTATATCTTACGGTACGAATGCTAACGATGCTGTAGGCACTTCGACTAACGACTCGACAGTAAACCAACAACTACCTTTTTACTTCGGTGAAGCGTTAGAGCAAGGTTCAGAGTTTAAGTGGAACTTTCAGAACAATGGAGGTACTAACTTAATATTAGGTATTTGGGATGGTGCAGAAGTAGCAACTCCTTATAACGGTGGTTCTATAACTCCTTCTAATTGGGGTACATCTTTTGCTTATGCTGGAGGATTCATAGATAGTTCAAATAGTACATTACTTACTACTAACTCAGGTTCTAAGTATGTAGTGTCTAACGGTGATGCTATGGGTATTAGGTTCGGTAACGACGGGCACTTAACCTTGATTGATTATAGTGGAGCAACAGAGGTGGCTGTGGCTAAGACTACAATAGCTTTAGCGGTTACATCGTTCAATATGCAGATGCACACTTGGACAAATGGTGTACTACCTAATGGAATCATAAATAATGTGGATTATATTTGGGACATAGTACATGACTTCGCAAATACTGAAGCTGGAATAATTAACGGTATATTGGACCACACAGTAATCAAAAGTGCCCTATCAATAGAGAAAGGTGAGAAGCTTATGTTTATGTTAGACGAAGTAGGTCAAGGTGATTTCTTCGGTACTAATTACACAGCAGCGGCTAGTGGAGTATCAACGGCAGAGGAGCAGATAGATAACATATTTCAATATCAAACTAACGAGGCTATAGTGTTTGATACGTCTGCTGGAGTTTCAGATTGGAACGCTAATACTAATGCCCCAGATTATTTCTTTGCGGCTAATCTTAACCAATACAGAGACGGAGGAGCAGGAACGATTCAAGGAATGTTTAGCTTGAGGTTTACTGATGATGGAACATTAACTTTATTTGATGAGGATTCAAATGTGAAGATAGCAACGGCTAAGTCTGATCCTACGATAGGCAGCTCGGTAAATTTATACTTTGGTGTAAAAGGTAACAGAGCTTACTATTCTATTCCTGTAATATCTAAGCAATCTATTAACGGAGGTTCACAGCCAGACGCTACTTTTGTACCTACTGTAGCTAATCAGACTGCGACAGTTACAGAGACTGGTGTATTAAATTTCCAAATCGTTTCAAGTGATAACATCGTCAACCAATTCGTAGAGGTTGATGCGCCTTCATGGATGAGCTTAAACCAAGATAGTGGAGTACTTAGCGGTACGGCTCCTGCATACTTAGGAACATCTGCTGACACTATTGTGGTTAATTGTAAGGCTGGTAATGCTGTCGGTGGTACTGTTGAGTTCACAGTAACTATAACGGTTGCACAGGTAGCTTATACAAATAGCAAGTCTCTTAAATTTCCTAGTGGCTCTACTGCATACCTGAACGGTAATCACGCACTAGTAACGTCTTTGCAGAGAACGGGCAACGGAACAGGGGCAAGTGATGCGTGGAGCATATCAATGTGGGTAAAGCCTTCTACAGTAACTAACGCTCAAACATTGCTCTACTACGGTGGAGACGATTTAGCTAACGAAGGTAGAATAGAGATACAGCAATTTAGCGGCAATAATATAGTGTTTAGATATGGTAAGAACGCTACGAATACTAACTACATAGGTGTAGGTAATTTCCCGACTGGACAGTGGAATCACATACTAGTTACCTATAGCGGAGCAGACACTCTTATTGCTAATGGTGGTGCTACAGCTTTCCAGATGTTCATTAATGGAGTAAATGGAACGAGTCAACTACAGCAGACAGGTGGAGGACATAGTGGTAACATTCCTGCTGATAAGTTTAGAATAGGTAGGCTTCTAGGGTCTACAACTTCACAATACTTATCTAACGGAATAGTAAACCAAGTGGCTATATTTAATACTGACGAGACAGCTAATGTAGCGACTATCTATAATAGTGGTGCGACTCAAGACTTAAGCCTATTGGCTTCTGCTCCTGATCATTATTACGAAATGGAAACCAGTGTAACAACTATTCCAGATATCATAGGTAGTGCAGATTTAACGGGATTTAATTTCAGTGCATCAGATTTAGTGACTGATACACCGTAGTTAGTTTTATTAGTTTAATTGGTTTAAGGAGCGTCATGGATTAAATTCTGTGGCGCTTCTTTATGTTACAATCATAACTTATCATTATCTTTGCTTAAACAAAAACGCACTATAAATGGCCGTAGAATTAATTAAGAAAGTTGCTGAAGATAATGACTGGAGTTTTAGCTACGGCAGCGGGGCATGGCAAAATTTAGCTGACCACAAATCAGAATTCAGAAAAGACTTTGAAGATAGAAAGGTTCACTGCCTTTTGTACACTGTAACAAAGAATGAAGTTTACAACGACTTTGGAGGATTAGACTCTGAGACTTATTCATGCGTTTTACTTATGGGCGTAAGTTCTAACTTTAATGACAAAGATTATAATTTCAAGTGGGAGAACAATCTCAAACCAATGATAGAAACAAGAGTGGAAACTCTTAAAGCTGGATTGAGTGATTGCAGTTACACATTAACGGGCGGTTTATCTCAAAAAGAATTCTCAAACCTATTCGACAACAACTTAGACGGCATTACTTTAGAGTTTACCTTAACTAAGACTCAATAATGCAGAGCAGAGACCAAATATACGCTAAGTATATGAACATTCTTAAAGGTATGTTTAAAGCTAGCTATGAGTCTAAGGGTATAAAAGCCTCTGGTAAGTGGGGTGAGAGCCTTGCAACGTTTATAAACGGTGATTCTGTTGGTGTTACGGCTGAGTTTAACTCATCTATAATGATTAGCAAGGGAAGAAAAGCAGGAAGTTACTCTAATATTGACGCTTTAAAGGAGTGGATCAGAGTAAAAGAGGGATTACCTCAAGCGTTTAAGAACAATCCAGACAAATTCGCCTTCATTATTGCGCGTAATCACTTCAAAAATGGCGTTAAAATACCGAATAAATACAATAAAGGTAAGGTTTTATCTGAGCCTTTAGACGAATTCATAAGAGAACACCTTCCAAAAATGTGGTCTGAACTAGGAGAGTCCTACTTTTTCAACTTAAAAGAAGACATAACATCAATATTACGATAAAATGGCAATAGTATTTACAAAAAACTACAGTAGTACTGACTTACTAACAACGGGCAACTCTTGGATAGTTAAATTTAACTCTAGTACTGCGGAGTTTCCACAGCGAGCAAAGATATCTCTTGTTAATAAAGACTTTTATGTAGACCCAAGTCCAGACGGTAGCTTTAGCTTTGACTATAAAAGGATCATTAACAGCCTTATGAACTTAAACAATTTCGAGGATGTTTCAAATGGTATAGATATAAGTGGCACTTCTTACGTTGTTAACGGAGTCTATGAGTATGCTGATTTAGCGGTTCTTTACCTTATAGAATTCGCCTCAGGCTCTAACGCGTCATCTGCCAAGTCTTATAGGTTTAAAAAAGGTGTTTACGATCCTTTAGAGTTTAGGCTAGGCAATCAAAGTTTAGATGTTATATTTGATGTATTACTTCCTCAAGTTAACGGTGAGTCTTATGCTAGAATGACTTCAGAACAACCTTTTGATATTTCTGTGTACTCTCAAAGTAGTGCTGTAGTAAATTTATTTAATGAAACTGCCGGAACAATTGAAAACATAAATGTAACGGAGGGTGTAAACAGAATATTCCTTCAAGACGGAAGGAGCAACTACATGAACACTCTATCTTTGAGTGATGGCTGGAACAGGATAAGATTTACTTATTCGGGTGATATATCAAACCCTAAATTTGTGAATGTATTCCAAGAACCTTCTTCGTGTAAGTCTGTCTTAAAGTGGTTTAACTTAGAAGGCGGTTGGAGTACTTTCCCTTTCATTCATGAGGTTGAGACAATAGGATCTAAGACTAAAGATTTTATATCTAATCACTACTCTACTTTTGACGATTACGAGTCTAACTTAACATCTACAGGTACGGACTTAATGAAGGAGAGAGAACATACAGCCGTTAGGGTATCTTCTAATGAAGTTGCAGCGTTTAAAGGTCTTATAGCATCTCCTAAGGTTTATAAGCTACATACGGACTCTCTAGGGCTTCCAGTGTGGGAAGAGATATCATTCAAAGCGAGTGACGTTAGATTAACTCAAACAGGTAAGAACGCTTTTGACTTTCAACTGAAGACGTTCCAATCTGAAAACGGATATACACTATGATAGTAACAGTGAATGGTTCAGAGGTGGACGTGGTTAGCAATGAGATAAAGCCAACCTTCCAGAGTAATACTCTGAATAATATAAACAATAGAAACTTACCTAATGCCACATTGAGGTTCCCTAGAACGCCAAAGAACGCTTTAGTTTTCGATTATTTAGATTATCAAGGGGCAAATTCAAGAGTGCCTTATACTACCACTTCTGTGGTTATTAAGATAGGCAACGAGGTGATACTAGACGGAACATTAAGGATAACTAAAACAACTGACAGCCACTACGAAGGAATGGCAAGAGGTAAGGGCGGTGATATATTCGATTTAATAAAGGATAAGAAACTAAGCGACTTAGACTTCAGTAGCTTTAACCACTATTTAGATAATGCTTCTTATGCTGCTGCAGTTAGTAATACTAACGGGTATAAGTACGCACTCGGATTATTTAAGGAGGAAGGAGTAGAGTCACCTATTGACATTTCTACTCAGAGCCCGTTAATGTATAAAGATTTTCTTTGGCAGTTAATTTTCGATACGGCTAACATAGCTTATACAGGAGACATCTTCTTAGACCCCTACTACAAAAGCGAGTTAATAACTATGGCAAAAGCGCAAGTGACAACAGGTAAACCTTTAGTTATGAGTTTGCCAGAAGGTTCAAACGAAATTTATACTTCTACTTTAGCTACTTATGACCTAGATTCTACTTTATCACCTCTAGATAGTTCAAGCGCGCACATAGACGATAGAATAAAAGTCTCAGAAGATGGAAGTATAGAGATTTTACAGAAGTGTAAGATTCGACTAGTAAATACTTTTACGGCTAACGTCAGACTAACCTATCCCAGTGCGCCTAGTGGTTCTAATACCGCTACTTTTGAAATAAAAAAAAACGGTATTGTTATTGACGATAACACACAAACCGTATCTATAACAGGCGTAGCTCCTTTATGGGATTCGTTAATAGAACATACTGCGTCGTTTTACTCTTTAGCAGAAGCTGGTGATATTTACACTTTTGAAACTACTTCTTCAGCAACTTGTAGTATAATGCCTTCGAGTGGAGTAACTGTTGAGCATTATTCAAGTGATCTTTATATAGATATTCTAGAGCCTTACATAGACTTTAGCGAGTTAATCGGTGACATGACTCAAACCGATTTCATTAAAGACGTAATTAATCAGTATGGATTACTCTTTCAAGTTACTAAATTAGCAGATGGTGAGTTATCATATGACTTTAAGCCAATGGAGGAAATACTGACAGACAAAGAAGGCGCTGAAGACTGGAGCGATAAGCTATCTAGAAGGATTTCCACATCGACTTCTATAGGTAGTTATGGAGTAGAGAATGAGTTTAAGTACAAGTATCATGCTGACGCCAATAGAGATTTCAATTTTATTAGTGTAAGTACAAACGAAAACCAGAAAGAGGTTGGTGTTGTGGTTAGTAGTATTTACACGATGTACAATGATTACAATTATTTAAACATTCCAGAGTATTATTTATTTGAATCTGAAATTAATGGTAATAAAATATACTTTAAGTCGCTAGAGCTGAAAAATACAACGTGTAAGGTTGTGGATTCTAGTCCTACCGTTGTAGTAGACGGAGGTCTTGCCATGATAAATGGGTCTCTCACATCGATAGACACTTACAACCCAATAGATGACGGACAAGGAGGCGCAGTAGATAGCGGAAACTTTCCAGCCTTAGAATATTTAAAGAAAGTGAGCTATAAAGATTGTCAATGGTCTTTTTACGTTACTAATTACTTTGAGGCTTTCCTAAGAATACTTAACAACCCCGTAACAGAGGTTATGGAGATTTATCTAAGCCCTTTAGATATAGAGGAATTAGATTTCTTTAAATTAAAATACGTTAGCACTACAGGCTCTTACTATTATTTAAACAAAGTATCGAACTATAGAGAAGGGTACGCTACGAAATGCGAACTAGTTAAAGTCATAACAGAATAATAAAAAAAATTAAGATGAAAACTCAAATACTATTTAAAGCAGACATAGATACTGAAGGTTTTAAAGCCAAAATAGAAGGGCTTAAAGGCGGTATAAGTGATCTTACTGTCGAGCAGACTAAACTAGACACATCTACAAAAGAGGGGGCGGCTGCTTTCGTTAAAAACGATGCAGCTATTAGAAAGCTCACTAGTGAATCCAAGAAGTATGAGAGAGTGCTCAAGGATTTAAGCATGGGGTCTGTCGATGCTGCTCTAAACAATAAGACGTTAAACGACTCTTTAGACGCAGAGGTTAAAAGTATTAACCAAGCCAGAGCAAGCAATAAGAAGTTACTAGCAATAAGAAATGACCTGAACCTATCTACTGACGAAGGCTCTGACGCACAGGAAAAGATAAACGACCAAATAGAGAAAAATAATGAATTCATTAAAACGAACGTAGGAGCATTAGAAAAGCAAAAAATAAACATCGGTAACTATAGTAGTGCCTTAAGTGGTGCTGAATCAGCTTCTAAGGGTGCCAATAATAAGACAGTGGATCTAACCGCGTCTTTTGAGGATATGCACGGTGAAATGAAGCCGCTTACAAATAGAATGGGTGAGATGGAAGACAGGTTGTATGAATTAGCACAGGCTGGAGATATGGCTTCTGATGAATTCAAGCAATTAACCGCTGAAGCAGGTAGATTAAAGAAGGCTCAACAAGACGTTGACTTAGCTGTGGATTCTGCTGCTACTACTATGGGGCAAAAACTAGGAGGTGCTGCTTCTTTTGCTGCTGGTAGCTTGGAGGTTGTGGTTGGTGGTATGACCGCTATGGGCGTAGAGTCTGAAGAGGCGGAGCAAGCAATTGCTGGGGTCGTGGGTGCTATGGCTGTGACTGATGGGGTAGAGACTATGAGGGAAAGTTTCCACGCGGTTAAAGATTTAGGCAGAGCCATTAAAAGCTCCACTATATTCCAGAAACTAGCGGCTGCCGCACAATGGTTATGGAATGCTGCACTCAACGCGAACCCTATCGGTTTAATAGTGATGGGGGTAGGAGCCTTAATTACCGCAGGTTATGGTTTACTGAAATTATTCCAATTCTTAACTAAAGACACAGATAATTCTGCGGAGGCTAATATAAGAAAAGCCGATTCACTCAAGGAATTAGAAAAGCAACAACGCAAAAACTCAGCGGAAACAAAAAAAGCCTCGGAAAACGAGCTAGATCTAGCCAGAGCAAGCGGTGCAAGTAAAGACGCAATTAGAGCCTTAGAGAGAGCAATAGCAGGTAAGAATATAACAGCGGCAGAGGAGCTTAAATTAACTCGTTTACGTATTGTAGAGCAGGAAAAACTAGCCTTAGTAGCTTTGAGAAATGCCGATGCTGACAGTGAAGAATTAGAGGCACAAGAAGAAAGACTAGAGACAGCACGTAAGGGGTTTAAGGAAGCAATTAAACTTGAAAAGGAAGCACACGAAGAGAGGAAGGAATTAACACATAAATACGCAGTTGAGGATGCCACTGAGAAAACACGCGCAGAAGACGAGCAGAAAGCAAGCCGAAAAACAGCACGAAACAATAAAAAGGCAGATAACGATAAAGACAAAGAGACTGCTAAACAGAAGTTAATTGACGATGCAAAGATAATAGAGGATAGTCAAAAGAAAGCAGTTGAAATGGAAGCTGAACACGCTTTACAGATGGCTGAGGCTGCGTTTCGTGAAGATGATTTGACACCAGAGCAATTAGCAGAGAAAGGAGCAGCATTAGCTGAAGCTCAACAAGGAATTTATGACGTTGCTTTAGAGGCGTTAAAAGAGGATTTTAACAATAAGTTAATAAGTCAAGAAGAGTACGATATTTCTGTAGAGATGCTTAAGGATGTTAGGGATGAGAAAAACATAGAAAGGCAGGAAGTTTTAGACGCAGACCAAGACGAGAGAGACGCGGAGCAAGCAGAAAAAGATAAGATAAAAGGAGATAAAGAAATAGAAGGCGCTGAGTTTGTGGCTGCTGCTAAGGCTCAAATACGTGACCAGAACATTAACAGCGTAGCTGATGGTGTAGCATTACTAGCTAGTCTAGACGATAAAAATAAAGGTTTACAGATTGCTAGTATATTAGCCGCTAATGCTGCGCAAATAGCTAAAACAGTAATAGCCACACAGGCGGCTAACGCTGTTATAACAGCTGAAGGTCTAGCTTTATCTATACCTACCTTAGGGGCTTCTGTAGTTACTGCTGCTGGTTTAGTGGCCTCTAACAATATATCTGCCGGTATCAGTATCGGTGGCATGGCTGCTGCTGCTGCTAAAGGTGTAGCAGGTCTGAATAAGAAAGCAGAAAGAGGTATCTCGTTTGAAGGTACTCTACAGGGAGCATCACACGCTAATGGAGGTATAGACTTAGGAAACGGTGTAGAGGCTGAAGGTGGAGAGAATATGTACGTTTCTGGAGGTCAAACACACATAGTGAATAAGAAAGCCTCTAGTCTTATTAATAGGCTTGGTATCATGGGAGCTTTATCTATGATAAACCAGAGAGAGGGAAACGGTATAGCTTTAAATGTTCCAACTTCTTTTGCTGCTAGAGGAGGTTTAGTTTCGACAGGAAACAATGTAGAAATAGATTACGCGAAATTAACAGAGGCATTTATAACAGGAGGCGCTCAAATTAGACCTACCGTTTCTGTTACAGATATTAACAACGTCGGTAGCAGAATGATTTCAGTTAGTGATTTCTCAACGATTTAGAGCTAAAATGATGCTGTAACTAACTAAGGTTCAGTGGAAAATGAAAAAATAATCTAAGTTCCCTAACTCTATGTCACTGAGTTAGTGGCGCTTATGTTTATTGTTATTCAAAAAAGGCTTTTCTCAAACAAAAAAAGGCTTTTCTGCTTTTACTCTTTTTTCTTACTATTTACTATCTATTTACTCTTTAACTTACTCTTTACTAACTATTTAAAGAAGTATTTATTCTTAATAAATAGTAAAGAATAGATAAAAGAATGAAAAAATAGAATAAATATAGAGATTCAGATTCAAATAAAACGTGTCTTCTTTTTATTAAAAAAACGTACATGAAAAAAGAAGAGTGTTTTTATAATCTCTTAGGGTAGCCGTTTAGTTTTCATTTTTCACTTCTTTAGCCTCTTTTTAAGCCTAACTAACTGATTGCTTCAATAGTAACCAAAAGTGTTTTTTACTTCTAAAACTCTTCCAGAAGTACTTTATTTTACAGCCCATTAAAACTCAGCTATTTAAGTGCTTCATGTTTTTTACTTTTACTTTTTATAAGATTTATCTTGCTACTTTCGATAAG
>Ga0209712_10000784_pt1 | contig 27362 bp, 21 predicted proteins | sample ArcOceMetagenome_FD_187443 | JGI IMG/M metagenome (GOLD analysis project Ga0209712, IMG submission 187443) | Marine eukaryotic phytoplankton communities from Arctic Ocean - Arctic Ocean - Greenland ARC118M Metagenome (SPAdes) (version 2) | ecosystem: Environmental > Aquatic > Marine > Oceanic...
AGCTATTAAAATTATATAAGCGTTTAAGGGTTCAAAAATAACTTGTTTCGTAAAAACTTAGTAACTTTAAAGAATTACTAGAAGTGTTGATAGAAGTGTTGTTTAATAATGTCTCATTAAAGAAACTGTCTTTAAAAAAGTTTTGGTATGTTAAATTCATTTCACTATTTAGTACGTTAGTAGGGTTACTTAATTTTCCAAATAAGTCAGATGATCATAAATTATTTGAAACTAAACCAGTATCATAAAATCCGGACGAGATTAACTTTTTAACCATAGTCAGCTTATGTGAATTTTTTAATATATTTCTATGTAAGTAACTATAATGATATAAAAATTTACTTACTTTTAAAGAATTTAGTTGATTTTCTAGCGCTTCGTAAAGAACATGCGAATTAGGTTGATTAACTCATACGCTATTGTATTTTGAAAAATTCCATCCGGCAGCAAAAAAGGAACCGGTAGACGTGTTTAATAGCTCACTGCTTTTACTATTAAATTGAGTGAAAGAGTTTAAGTTTCACATATTGTTGTTTTCTAAAAATTGAAGGGAAGGGGTGAAATTTGAGTAAGTAGAATTGTCGGTGAGTTTTAACAAGTAACCTAACTTTAAAGATTCAATTTGAGGTAAAGTTAGTGTATCTAAGAATTGTGTAGTAGATTTGTCAGTAAACGTAGATCGAAGGTTAGCTCGGTCAGACGAACGGCCTAACTTCGAGGAAAGAGCAAAAGTTTTTGATAGTAATGGAGTTTTCAAGGATCAAGTTTGATTACTGTTAGAATCATTGAAAAGTTCTTCTAATTCTGTAGAACCGACAGTAACTTCAGAACTCGTTAACCAATTAAAGTAAGCGTATTTATAATCGTCAAACCTTGGTTTAGTTAAAACTACTGTACGTGAATTTTCTATTTGATTAGAAGAGTTTTGTATAGAATTGAATTTTAAAAAAGTCGAGGAAAAAAATCGTTCCATTAAGGCTGCACTAAAGAGGGTTCAGATACTAAAAACAGTGAACACATAGTAAGATCCGGTATCTTTAACTCACCAAAAAGCAAATAAGGAGTTGTTATAAGCAAGAGTTGTCATGTAAAACTTAGTATAACAGGTTAATAAAAGAGTAATGACTACTACGATTAAAAGTGTTTTACAGAAAGTTATATAAGATTGTTTTGCGTTTGTTGGAATATCGGTTCGTGCGTAATTAGCTCATTTTGAATTTCGGAAAGTTAAACCTAAATTGCTTGTAACTCGGCGAGTTTTAGAATCACGCTCAACGAATAAGCGATTGTTAAAGAGTACTGATGGTGGTAAAGTTTTGTACTTAATTCAGTTAAATAATCGTTTGAAAAGCATGTAATTGTAGAAAGGCGGGAAGTATACCAGTTTACTACATAAAACCTTATCGAACTTTTAACCATATGTAAGTTAAGACCGTTGCACAAAAAACCTTATAAGAAAAAAGGAAGAAGATAACGATTCAAAAAATATAGTCAAAAGTAAGTAAGTTAGAAAAGTACTTGTAATTACTTGTGTAACGTAGATTAAATAGGAATAGGAAAGACGATAGCGTAAAAAATAAAATGTAAAAAAAAATTATTTGATTTAAATAGTCATTACTATTTTCCATAAGATAGACGGTGTGTGTTTTAAATAATAAGAAAAAGCTTGAAGGAATTAAGTCGTTTAAGGTGTTGAAATTGAAGGTCGTTAAAAGTAAAATTTCACCAAAGAAGAAGAAGAAACATCAAAAAGTAAATAATAAATACGTTGTTGATCTTGACGTTAGTAACGTAAATTGAAACCTTGAAAGTAAGAAGTGGTTTAACGTCCCTGTAGAAGACTCACTAAAAAGTTTTCAACCCATACCAGTTAGAGGAGTAGTTTTCAAATACTTTGGAAAATTGGTAAAAGTTTGGTAGAAACCTTGATATCACGAGTCAGAGTAGACAATAACGGTACCCTTCTTAGGACCAAATGCTACAACAAATACTAGAAGAAACATATAAATAGGAGTGAAAAAGAAACTAACTAATCAGCAACCTCTAACAAAAAAAGATACGAAATCATCTCTTAACACTTGAAATAGTAAAAACTCTTTTCCTAAAAAACCGGCACTGTAAGGTAACCCCGCTAAGTTAAGACAAACTCCGAATAATAAAACGAAAATCTCAAAGGAATATAAATACCCTGCACCCATTTGACGCATATCAGTATTACCACTAAAGAAGTGGACCGTATACCCAACTAAGACAAATAAGAATGCCTTATTTAACGCGTGAATAATTAAATAAATTAGTACCTCTTCGTAACAACAAAATCCGCAACCACATACTAAATAACCAATTTGACTAATCGTAGAATAAGCGACTAATTTTTTAATATCATTTTGGAAGATAGCCGTAACTGAAGCAAACGATAAGGTTAAAGCACCTAATAAAATAAGGTAATAGTTTGTAAATAAGGTAAATTCGAAAATTACGGAAAACCTTATAATTAAAAAAACTCCAGCAATAACTAGAGTAGAGGAGTGGATTAAGGCTGACGCTGGAGTCGGTGCTTCCATCGCATCAGGTAATCAAACATGAGCAAAAAATTGAGCCGCTTTAATACCACCGGAAGTTACTAAAGCAAATGAAAATAAAGTAAGGAAATGTATAGCAGTATTTCCGATGAAAACGTAATGGAAAGTTAAAAAAGGTGTTTGTAAGAAAATTAAAGATAAATCTGTCGTATTAAAAATGACTATCGTAAGAAAGAACGATATGAACATAAACATATCACTAATCCTAGAGAAAACAAACGTCTTTAAAGCTGCTTTAATAGTATAAATTCGGGTCGAGTAAAAGTTAACTAACAGTAAAGAAAAAAGACCGATGCATTCTCAAGCAAACATGATTAAGAAGTAGTCGTAACAAAAAAATAAGAAAATTACACTTGTTGCAAAAAGGTTTAATAAGTAAAGGAGTCTATTAATAAAAGCTTCTCGATACATATATTCAACTCCGAAATAAAGAGCGAACATGGTTAACGTTAAAACAAGACTAGCCGATACAAGTGCTAAACTATCAATACAGAAAACTAAGTGAGAATCTACAATGTCAAGACAAAAAAACCATCTTCCAAAATCGACGTAATAGTAATTACCGTAAACTAAAGTTAAATACAACTCATTTAAGGATAAAGCGAGGGCAAGCGAGAATGTCATGATCGCGCTGTAAAATGTCCCAATAGGACCTAATCAACGTTTAAATAAGAAGATAAATATACAGTGTAAAACTAGGAAAATAGGGAAAAAAGAAAATAAATTGAGTGCTGTTAAAATATTTAGACTAAAGTAGTTAAGTTTAAGAGTCTAGTTAATAAGAATTAAGTAAAACCTTTTTACTACTAATACTTTCATGTTAACCTATTAACATTAATGGATCTATTAAACCGGTTAACGAATTTGAAGATATTATTTTCATTTTCATACAAGTTTAATGATCGCGTAAGTAGGTGTTGTAGTAGTAAGAGAATCAAACCAACCCCAAACTCAACCGCTGAAAAGATAAGAAAGAAGAAAGTTAAAGACAGTAAATTTAGGTTGTCGTAAAGTAATCCAATAAAAAGTGTTAAAACATATAACGTAATTCAAAGGAGTTCGGCTGTTAGTAATAAATGTAACGCAGTATTTGTAGTACTTAAAAAAGTACTAAACAACAAGAAAAATAGAAGAAAAAAAGTGTTTAAATCACCTAGAAACAAAGTTAGTGTAAGTTTAGTATCGTAATTAGGGAACGAAGAGAATTATCGGTAAGAACTAACTTTACCTGTTTTTTTGTATACTAACTGTTTAGAAAATCGAACTCCTCGACCTGTAAAAATATTAATCGGTCTCATAGCTTTAATTGAATAGCTAGATGAGAGAAGATCTTGTTTAGATAAACCAAAGAGAAAGATTTTCGTTTTAGTTAAAAATTTAACTACAACTGAATAGGAGTAAACGTAAATACGGTGGGAAAAACCAAATTGTGGGGTAATAGTATTACGTCTGTTTTTAAAGAGATAGTAACCTTTACCTTTAAACTTTATTTTTTGAAAAAAAGGTTTATGGAAAACGTTAAAAACTAGTCTTACAAAATTAATGTAAGGCATTAAACAATTAGAACTAAAACGTACAGAAAACGAAATAACACGGGTACCATGATCAAACGTTACGTTTAATCGATTAATTGGAAGTACTATATTAAAATAGTAAGTGTTTGTGTAAAAGTGTAGTAATTTGTAATAAGGGGATTTAGTTAAGGGGGAAAGTACGTTAAAATTCCAAAACGGCGGTAATACGAAATGGTTTTTAGAGAATTTAAGGGTATTGACGTCTCGCAAAATAACGTTTAGTTTAAGTTTAAGTTTGTTTAGTCGGTGGATTCGAGCTTTGTAGTTGTTTTTTAATTCGGATTGGCAAATTCTAGATTTACGGGGAAGATTTAACAAAGTTACTTATTATAAAATTAGGATGTAGATTGTAGAGTACGTAAAAGAGTCTTTTTAAAATTTCTGAAAACAAAGAAATGGACAAAATTACGTAACTTCCAAAGAAAACTTAAGTGAGGAGTTAAACAAAACGTTTCGAAAACCGTTAAAAGACGTACTTTAAACGTTGTTGATTTTTGAAATTTTAAATCTTTTAATAATCAACGTAAAGCTTGGTAAAACCTTTTATACAAAGGTACGTACTTTCAGATTAACTTAAGTTTTGAAACCTTACCTCGTGAATTCTTAATTTTTGATTTATCTGTTTTTTGAATATAAAAATTAAATAAGGGTTGAAAATCTTCAAATTTTGTTGTTAAAATGTCTCTAAAAAAGTTGGTATTTTTAATCTCAAGGCGATTTTTCGTAATGTTCTTATCTCAAAATACGTCGTCGAGAGTTTGGATGTTAGCAGACTTCAGACTGAAAGCAGGTCCTAAATTGTAATTAGATAAAGCTAAATATAATTCCAACCACTGAGTAACAGGGTTTAGGGGAGTAAACATATTGTATCAATTCTGTGATAAATTCCCTAGAACAAACGTTAAGGCTTTTAATATTAAGTCTCTTTTACCATCCCTCATCAATAAATTAGATAGTTTTAAGGTTTGAATCTCAAATGTCTTCGAGTAGAGTGATTTAGATTTCTTAAACGCAATTGGCATATCTACTAAGTTAGTCATAAAGAATGATGTTACTGTAGAATTTCGAAGAAATAAGAAGGAGTCGAAGGGTGAAGTATCTATAGTGTACGACTTATCTTCCTCCAGTGATGCGCTATAAAACGCATTCGTATTTTTTGTTAAATTAGAGGAAAGGAGGGTGGGGTGAAAAACTATAGTAGCTAAATTGTTAGACTGTAAAAGATCCGTGTAATTAGACGGATTTGATAAATATTTTGAGTGGATAAAATGTCTGTTCCTGTCAAACACAGGTAAATAATTGTTTAGCGAGTTTTTTGAATTTAGCAATTAATCAAGGAGTGTAGCTAGTTTTTCTTAACTTTTACTAAAAAACGGAAAAGACTTTTATGCAGGCTTCCTAATTGAATACAATAAAGGGGTGGGTGTTAAAATCGATAATACAATCTTTTATTCGTTAACTGAAAAAAATGTTGGGAAGTTAAAGTTTTTAATCGACGTATGTTTGTCGAAGCGTTTTTACGTCCAAGTGATACGTAAGTATAATCGTAAGGCGTACGAGACGAAAAGGTGTTGTCAGTTAACGAATTTTGACCTTTAACAGGCTTAAATCAATAAACATTAATGACTATTCAATTAACAAATTTTAAAATTCAGAATTTCATCATATAAACATCGGTCGTCTTAATACGTAAACAGTCTTGAACTTTTTTACCAAGTCCGTAATCATAATGCTCAAACCATCGATAATAGTTTTTAACTGAAGCTCTTTTATCGACTAAAGCTTGCTTATTGTTAAAGTAAAATCAGTACTTACTTAAAAAAAACGTTGTTTTAGTTTGTAAACCGTAAAATAGGTAGATATTTAAAAGTTTTTCGAAAAGTCGATCGTGTTGTAAATTTTTAGAATAAAAATTATCTGAATATCAAAAAACTGATCAATAAGTATTGGAACCTCAACGATTTAAACAAGGATTGCTCATATTTCCCACATTGCTGAATTTATAGAGATGCTAAAGTTAGCATGAAGGGTATCTGGCGAGACTCGAACTCGCAGCCTCTAGAACCACAACCTAGCGCTCCACCATTGAGCTACAAACACCGGTTTAGGTTTTATCAAAAAAAGAAAGTTGCTAAAGTTAAGATAAATGTTGCTAAGACAAAACCTAAAAACTTAACTCATCCAAGTTTAGTTAAGATATCATAACGGTATCTAGGAACTCCACCACGAATTAAAATTAGAAAGGAGAGGGAAGCGACTAATTTAATAGTGAAGGTGAAAGAAAATCCGGTTGAATAGGGGTAATTGATGTTATCTACGTAAGAAGCAAACAAATTAGATAGGTTTTGTTTAGATCCTAAGTGATATATAAAGTCGCAGGTGGTTGCTAAATTATCGTTAAGTAATAGTTCTAAATCACATAAAAAGGGAAGGAAAGTTGCCAAAGATAAACAATAGTTATAACTATCTACTTAATCGACTTACTCCAGGTAAATAACCAAAATTTGACCGGTCCCGAAAAACAAAACGTGAATATTGAGCTTTACGAATAACGTTGTAAGTTCGACCAGAAACTACACACCGGTTACGATGTTTTGTCAACGACGTTGTAGTAATCGTTGAGGATATTTTAAATTTAAGAAAAAATCGATAAGCAAGTGGGACTGTTTTATTGGTAGCTATTGTTTTATGTATCATTTTTTTTATTTCGTATTTTACGTAAAAATGACGTCTAAATTTATCAAGTCGTGTTCATTCAATTTGTCGGTTTCCTCTAATATTTTAGATAATTAACGATCTACATCTCCAAAAACGATATCTATAGAACCTAATACTGTTACTAAATCTGCAAAATAATGACCTTGAACCATACGAGGCATGACTTGCATATGATGATAAGCGGGGGTTCTGATCTTACATCGGTACGGATTTGTAGTCCCATCAGAGATTAAAGCAACCCCGAACTCACCTTTTGGCGCTTCAACAGACCTATAAGCAAAACCTTTATAGACGTCAAAACCAGAACTATAATGTCTAAAGTGGTTTATTAAAGTTTCCATCGAACTGTATTTCGTGTTATAGTTAAGTTTGTTGAATTTTTGAGTGTAAAGTAAGTCGAAGAATGAGAAGAAATTACTAAGATTTTCAGTGTTCTCAGTGTTTGAGGTATTAGAATACGCTAAAGTTGTTAAATTATTAAGTACTTGAAATACGATGTTAATACTTTCATACATCTCCCTTAAACGAACTAAAAAACGGTCGTAACTATCACCATTTCGGCCTAAGTAACCTTGAATAGATAAAAATCAATAGTGAGCATATGTTTCCGATTTTAAAAATCGGATGTCTTTCTTAACTCCTGAACCTTTAGCTACAGGACCGGTTAACCCATAAGACGTAACGTCTGTTAAATTAACAGCTCCTACTCCGACAAGTCTTGATTTCCAGATTCTATTGGTTGCTAAAACCGTGAAAATTTCAGTTAAAGATTTAAAACAATCTCTAGCGAATAAAGCCACATCTAAAAAGAATTGGTAATTTAAACCAGTTCAATCAACGTCATTGGGTCGATAAAAAGCTGCGTGCATTCGTGCCCCAGAAACACGCTCATAAAATTCCATCAAACGTTCCCTCTCTTCAAACGCTCAGAAAACAGGAGCCATATTACCGACATCTAATGAATGAGTCGACAAAGCTAAAAGGTGATTTAAAACCCGAGTTAATTCATCAAATAAAACTCTGATTTGTACGTACAAAGCTGTGTGAGAAACAGTTTTAAGTAGTGATTCGATTGAAAGACAGAAAGCGTGCTCTTGGGTCATCATAGAAACGTAATCAAGTCGGTCTAAATAAGGTAAAGCTTTTAAATAAGTTCTATTTTCCATTAACTTTTCAGTACCACGATGCAGAAATCCGACGTGAGGATCCGCTCTTTCAACAAGTTCTCCATTTAATTGGACAACTAATCTAAGTACTCCGTGAGAAGCGGGGTGTTGAGGTCCGAAGTTTAAAGTAAAACTTTTGACAGATCGTTCAGATAACGAATTTTGTAAAAGATTAGGTTGTCAAAAATTAAAAATACCGGATTTCATCTTATTAAATATATATAATTATGTAATATATTTTCAATTGTAATTTTTATAAATATTACCACGAGAAAATTTCTGAAATAAGTGATTGAAGTCGCTTGATAAGAAAGGTTCGTAAAGAATAAAAGCAGATAACGTTAAGTAATCAACTTCTAAATACTTCGGGATATCGTATCCGTAAGAGACACGTCTCACAACCCAGTTAGGTAACCGTTTTCTAAACGTTCGTTTGGTTTTTAAACGACTTACGTACGCAAGTCGATTAAGGTGGGTACTTTTCGTCCGTTCTCAATTCGTTAATCATTTGAATAGTATGTAGTATTTAAACGAAACGAGCATTTGTAATAAATCGTGTTTAACGAGGAAAATTTTCTCGTTTGAAACAACAACCCCGTTTAGGTAAATTAGACCTGAATCTAAAAATTCTACAGCCGTTTTCATATCAGGTGCAAAAAGTGATGCTAACAAAAGACTACCAAGTTGAAGCTCCCTTGCTTTGTGTAAAACAACGTGACTTGCGCTGTAAAAATGTGGTAAAAATCGAGTTAAACGGCGTTGGTACCGAAACCTTACCTCAAAATACTCTTTAATACCTGCCCGAGCCCTTCGTCAAATACGAGAGTGACCGGGCTTAAAATGAATTCTGGGAATACGAGGATCATAATTACGGACTGATAAAGTATCTTCGTATTTCGTCTCATCATACTCTAAACCGTACTGTTTTACCAAAAAGTTTAATGAAGTTGTACGTTCTGTAAAGGTTACTGAAGAATACCTATCTCTGGAAACCGACGGTGAAGAGTTAAAAAATTGATTATAATCGTTATGTATTTCATTATATTTACTAACCATAAAATTTTTTAAATCAGCTAAAACGAAAAAGGAGTTCATTTCTTTTTTTATTAAGTTATTGACTTGACGACGTTGAGAATCAAATACGGTACCTGAAGTTATGAATAAAAACCCGTAAGATGGAAGAATAAAGTGGATATTGTAAGCCGACCGTAAATTAACCTTCGATTTAAGGTTTAGTGAAGCGTGATTAATTTTACCTTCACAAAGTTCGTACGATGAAGAAGGAAGTAAAGACGGGGCGCCTAATGAGAAGGTCGTAAATCAAGTATTACCTAACCGGATCGATAAACGACGTGTAAGTTTTCGCTTACGTCATTTCAAAGGTGAACGGTTTAAAAAATTGTTGTTTTGTGTGGAGAGTTTTACTAAAAACTTTCTTGAAAGTTTTTTTAGAAATAACGTTCTTTTACTTGAGTATCGTCTAAAATGTTTAACCTTTTTTCATTTTACGTATCTTCTTCAAACAAACTTCTGGTTACAGTACGAAAAGTTTGATTTCGCAAAAGGTTTAGTAAAATTACGAAGTGACCTACAAAAAGGGAAAGACTTAAACAAATTCGAGACAAGAATAATTGAATTAAGGGAGCGTCGTAAAGAGAGGCGTCGTAATTTTTTACGTCCTCAACGCTGAGGGCGGGATAAGAACGTCTTTATATTGTTTTTCAGGAAAAAGTTGTCTCGTCTGCGTACTTTTGTTAAATTCGCGATCATCTTACGTCGAGTCGGGGTCTTTACGCGAAAAAAAGTAAGTTTTGAGCGTTTTTCATGGAATTTAGACCTTTTAATTAGTTTCGTTTTGAAAACTTGAGAAAAACCCTTTCTCAACGAAGATTGAACATAGGTAGTTGTTTGAGAAATTGATGTTAAAGAGTTTGATCTAAAAATATTGAGACTGTTAATTCCACCTAAAACTTGAGATTTTGGTGTAACCTTGTTTCGTAGTATACCTTTTTTAACTCAACTTAAAGAAGATTTACGTCCTAATTGGTTTCTGTTAATGTACCCCAACCGACGGTACGAATAAAAGAGGTTCGCAAATCGGTAAGGACGACTTTTATTAACTTGTGTAAATCTGAGGAGGTAAAATACGGTGCGGAAAACAGAACCTAGTGGACTAATCTTTTCTCTGCGAATCGAAGCTACTGAACCGAACTGCATAGATGTTATTAATCTCGTAGATAATAGAGGTTGGTTTTGTTTGAGTCGTGATTCAAGGTTACGATGGACATTATTCGTATTTATAAAACTAGACGTACGGACATTACTTAAGAAAAGGTTTACGTTAGTCCGAAAGCGGTGCGTAAACTCTTGACGATCGAAGCCTTTTTTACTTACCAAACCAGACCAACGAAACCGGCGTTGAATAAATTTTTTCTTAGATCGCTTAAACAGTAAAAGTGGACTTCCTGAAAGGAAAGAAATGAGCGTAGTTGGTGTCTCAGATTTGGAAGTATTAGTAAAAAGGTAAGGTTTCAAGTAGCGCTTATTCGTAAAGGGTACAGGACCTCCAAATGTGTCTTTGGTCGAACCTTTGCGCTGTAAAGAACTTTGTAAAGAGTTACTGTTTAAGCCTAGTAATCTGTACTTTAAGGAGTTTAGAAAACGAGTTTTCAAAACCATTTTCGGAAAAAAGTGGTTTAAGTAAGGTCGTGTAGGGTTGTGGAACTGGGATGTAAAAAAGTAGGACTCTTTTGGGTTAAAAGGTTTACCTATAAGAGTTCATGTAGGGTTGAAAAATTTCGTATAAGGGGCTATTAAAGATTTGTCTTGAAATTTTGATACTTGCGTAATTACCTTGCTAAACAACAAAGCCTGGGTTAAAGTTGCTGTATGTCTTCTTTTTATAAAAGTTTTAAGGTGAGATTTAAAGTTTTTAACTGTTCAGCTCCTATTTGAAATTAAATTAATATTTTGGAAAATTGACTTAAATGATGGCTGATTAGATTGAAGGTTATAGATAACCCATAAAGAGGAAATCTTTGAGTTAACTAAGGTTTGTGGATTTGTTGTAGAGTTTTTTGTTTTATAAAAATTTACAAATTTTTGTAGAGTATGAACATTAGGTGTTAGTCGGTTTTTATATTTTAACATGAAGACTAGATATATATGAAGTGTACTAAAATCAAACCGTTTCCAGTTTTTTAGCTTTTTTAGCAGATAAGTCGATACTGCTAACTTTTTTAATTTTCTTTTTAAATTTACGTTTTAATTTTTTATAATCTACCTTTTCTTCCTTTAAATCTTTAGTCTTTAGATATTGCGTTTCAGAAATATAAGTCTTTAGTACCCTATTAGACGAATAGGCCGTTCAAGCATTAGATCAAGTTCTTTGACCACGTACCGGTTTACCTAAAGCCTGCCCCCTACCTCGAAAAGTCTTTGTTAAATAAAGGCGAATGAGGTTTATTCGCGTTAATTCCGAAGTCGGTTTGTTTATACTACTAATTTGTGCTAATAAAAGGTTAGTAGCCCGTAAAGCTTCTTTTCCGTAAAAGGGGAGAAGGGTTTGGGGCATTAGAATTGTTTGATACATTTCAAAACGTTGAATGAGGAGATTTTTAAAAGGTTTTTGGATACCTCCCACATTCGTGAAAAAGTACTTGAGAGACGTGTCAAAAGGGACTAAAGTCCCATTGAATAAAAAATTGTTTTTTCAATAAACTGTTAATACATGTTCAAATTTCAAATTATTTAAATTTGGTTGTTTTACCTCAAGGTGTTCTTGGGTACTTAATAGCTTTAGTACGACCACCATGGGGATGATCATGGGGATTACAAGCAACTCCTCGAGTTCGTGAATTTACACCAAAATTACGTCAATACCCAGAACGGGTATTACGAAGTAATCTTTTATTTTTCAAGGAAACTGCACCAAACATAACTAAAGAGTAAGCTGAAAAAATTTTTCGGACCCCAGACGGGAGTTTGACTAACGCTGTATGAGAACTCATATCGACCTTAATTAAATGAGCTTTAGTCCCTGAACTTCGTGCGTACTGAGCCCCTCTTCCAGGAATAATCTCAAGCAACGAGACTTTTAAATTGTTTCGTAATTGATAAAGGAAAAAATAAGTAGGGTTTGGGAAAAGCTTTGACGAAAATGGTCGTTTAGTTTTATTATAAATAAACGTAAACATTTGTCAATTCTCATTTAGTTGCAAAAAACTTACCCCACCGTTTAGGCTATAAACTAGGGCAGTTAGTTTGTTAGAGTACGGAATTAATTTTAAACCCATAACAAAAAAAATTAGATTAGTACGAGGAGTGTAGTTAATTAAAGGTGTTTTTAATTTGTGTTTTAAAGAGGATTTTCGTCGACAGACAAGCCTTCCGGTATTGTTTCGTCCTGCATTTGAAAATTTTCTGTAAAAGTTTTTAAGTTTAAGTAGTAAAATATTAATCTTCATTTTTTGTTTAACTATATTACGTGAGGCATTAGAAGTAACGTGAAATTTTTTTAAAAACAAAGTTAATTACAGTATTAAATATGGTCACCTCCATATCACTCATTTGAAGTGTTTAAGTCAGAAAGTAAAAATCCAATTTTTCCTTGAAGTTGAATTAAACCGAAGAGTAAAGCTTCCGCCGTTGGTGGACATCCTGGAACATAAATATCGACTGGAATGATTCTGTCACAACCGCGGACGACAGCATAAGAGTAGTGATAATAACCCCCACCGTTTGCACAGCTTCCCATCGATAAAATTCAACGAGGGTCTGGGAGTTGTTCATAAAGTCGACGTAGCGTCGGAGCCATTTTATTTGTTAAGGTTCCTGCTACAATAATTAAGTCAGAATGTCGAGGAGAGGCTCGGAAAATTATTCCGAAACGATCCATGTCATAACGACTCATAGCAGAGTGCATCATTTCTACCGCACAGCAAGCTAAACCAAAAGTTAATGGTCACAGCGAACCTGCACGCGCTCAAGCAATAACGGATAATAATTTTGTAGATATTCATTCAAGTTTCATTAGATAAAAGATTTATTTTTTACCTTTTTTCTTTTTTTTAGCTTTAAAAAGTGCAAGGTGACGATTTCAAGTAAACTCACCGAATTTAAAACCTACCATTCAACGGTTGATTAAACGTTTATGGAAAGACTTTCCTGTGTATACTTTTGTTTTAAGACCTACAAACGTTAAAGGTATTGTAGAAGATCGGTCGTAGATACATTTTTGTTTAGTTCGATGGATTTTGTTTTCAGTCATAATAAAGACTTTTCTCCACGTAGCTGAACTAGCGTATTTTAAGGTAAACGATGTTTTAGGGGAGAAGAGGGACAGGTATAAACAATTTTAACCTTTGAAGGTAAATTTTAAACAAAGTAACGTTGTGACTTTGTAAAGCTCCTTACTGTAAGAAAGTTGATAAATAATTCCTAAATTTTGTATCAAATTTAAACAATCGTGCTTTACGTCTGTACTAGTGGAGGAGTATAAATTAGTTTGAGCTTGAAGGTAAGGTATAAAGAGGGACGGTTCCGGTGTTAAAGAAAGAGGGGTAGTTGAGTTGACACTAAGTAAAGCCGAATTTTTAAATAGTGATAAATTTAATTTATTAGAATGATTCTGATTAAAGTATGAGTAAAACATGTTTAAATGGCTTGCACCTCTGTATTTAGAAAAAGAGTTTATAAATTCTCGTGACGTTGAACTAACCCGTAAAGGGTTAAAAGTTAAGTACGAGTAACTTAGGAGGTTTGAGTTAAGGGTTAATTTAGCATGACGGGCAAAAAAACGATACTCCGTTGACCAGTCGCTTAAAACGTTAAGGTAAGGGATTCAGTTAGAGAAGCGTTTTCGTCGCATGTTAATACGACGTTTAAATTTAGAGACGCGGAAAATTTTAAAACGAATGTAAGCATTAGCTTTAAAGTTTTCTTCAGAACCTACTACCTTTAACGGTTTATAGTCGGCAAGAGTGAAGTTAGTTAACGAATTAGAATAAGATCATTTAGTAATATCCCCTTAAGAAAGTAAAATAAAGGGTTGGGTTGTTTAATTAAGTACTTTTTATCGGTCTAAGCGTAAAGATTTACGCACATATTTGGTATAACCATCAGGTCTGGAAACCCCATAAACAGAACGTCTAAGTTTTTTTGAGACAACAGGGGAAAAGTCGTAAACACCACGGATTAGGGTGTAACCAACTCCTGGTAAATCGTTTGCTCTACCACCAGTTACTAAGACCCTATTGTATCGCGAACAAATATACCCGATTCCAGGGACCCTTGCAGTAAGTCGAAGTCCATTGTTTAGTTTTACTTTCGCAACGTGACGCATTGCAGAATTAGGTTTTTTAGGTGACATGGTAACTACTTTCGTAATAATCCCTTTAACTTGAGGGCATTTCTTTAACGCAGGAGTTCTAGAAGCGTGTTTTTTTTCATATAAAAATTTTCGTCGAGAAGCTTGATAAGCAGTAGCCAAAAACAAACAAAGAGTATTAAAACAAGAAAGATTGTCAAGTAATACCTAATCAGAACATCAAAATAATTAAACCTCCAAACAGTAATAGTTCTTTGAGGTTTAGATCAACTGGTACAGTTTTATTAAAAAACAAGGAAGTTCCGAATAGTACGTTTACCCAACTTCGGAAGAAAAAGGTAGGACCAATTAAATATAGTAAAACTGTTAAAAAAAGACAAACTAAAGGGAAAAGATCAAAGAAAAAACTAAAGAAGAGTATTTCAGAGACAAACATAATAGACCCGGGGAAGCCTAAGAAGATAAGTAAATTGACTAAACTAATTAAAAAGAGTTTAGGGCATAAAAAGTTTACACCACTTACTTCAGTAATCAATCGAGTCTTAAATCGACGACCTATAGCATCGACTAGCAAGAAAGAGTTTGTTGATAAAAGCGCGTGACTAATTAACATCGCAAAACTTGCTAGCATTAACGGGGAATGACCACTTAATACACAAATAGCTAGTCAATGCATCTCAACTACGGTTGAATAAGCGACAAGTTTTTTCAGGTCAATTTGGTAAAAAAGTTTAAAAACAGCGTCTACAATCCCAATAACTAAAAACGGGTAAACGTAGTAAAAAGTAGGTTCTAATTGAATAACTATTAAACACTTTAATAAACCAAAAAAGGCGAATTTAACAAGAACCCCGCTTAGGAAAATTGAAAAATTTGTGGAAGCCTCAACGTGAGCCTTCGGAAGTCAACCATAAAATGGTCAAACAGGTAACTTGACTCCAAATCCTATGAACAAACAGGTAAGTAAAAAGTTTACTTCTGGTAACGTAAAGTAGGTTAAAGTGATAGCAGAAAAGGATGAAGTACCACAAATAAAAAATAGGTATAAAAAACCGAAAATTAAAAAAAGTGCCCCAAACTGTGTTCAGAAGAACATTAAGTACGCTGCTTCGACGCAGCGACGAGTTTTAGCAAAGTTATATAAAATGTAGAAAGACGGGATTAACAACATCTCGTACGCAAAGAAGAATAATATAATGGAATCAGTAAAAAATAACGTATATCCCGCAATTAAAATAAGGGTTACGTAAAAGGTGAATGCGGAGACCTCATTTACATTGTAAGCTAAGCACGAAAGAATGGAAATAACTGTTACCACAACAAATATATAAATGAATGGAAAATAATAAACTGAGACGAGATTTAGATTTAGATTGTAACAGTTTCATATATAATTAGACGGAGTTATTGTAAAAAATAGTAGAGAAACTGGGTTACTTGCTAGTGTTACATTAAAAGCTGTGTAAACATCTAGTAAAGTAAAAACTGTAAAAAGCGCGACAAATAAGAAGAAGAGGAAAAAACCTAAAACCCCTTTTGAAAGAATACTAATAAACGTAGTTCGATAAAAGATGTTTATAAAAATAAGACGATAAAAATACATTAAGGAAAGGAAAGAGAGGAAAATAAAAATGGTGTAATAAATATATCCGAATCAGAACAAAATTAATTAATTATCAAAAAGTTGTCATTTTAGGGTTAACTTTACGTGTTGAATTAAGTTTTAACGTTTTTAATGTTGGAGAAATTATGGTAGTTTTTGTGGGTAATTTGTAACGAACTTGGTTAAAGAAGTGAGTTGCTCGGCCAGGCCTTAGATTTTTAAATTCAAATATGACAGAACCGCCATAAAGCTGCGAAAATCAAGTAGCTAATTTACCTGTACCTTTACCCATACGAACCCCTTTAGCTTTTCGACTTAAAGGTAAGTGGGGGAAGGCGTTGAATCAAACGAGACGCTTCGTATAATCTGAACGCTTAATAGCTTTTTTCAAAAATATTTTAATTTTAAAAATTTGTTTTGCCGGTAGACGTAAAGGACTTAACGTAACTAATCCAGAATCCCCATAGGATAAAGAATCAAGAGCAAACCTTGACGCACGGCGTTGCTTATGTTTTGATTTAAAAGTAAACTTACGGGGTTGTAGTAACAAGTATAAACAATAAAGCTATTAAATTAAGAGTCAGTAAAAGAGTAGGAATAAATCTTCAGTAAAAAAGGATCCGAAAATGACGAAAAATAAGGAAAGGAAGCAAAAAGAATAATAAGAAGGGGTGACACGTACTTGTAAATCCGAAATAGTTGCAAAATCAGTCAAACTTTGAGAATTAAGGAATCGTAGATTTTGCATATAAAAGTACAGACTGGTCATAAGTACAGTAAAGAACGGAAGGAAGAAAAAGAAAAATTTAGAGTTGGTTAACGCAACAAAAATTAAAATTTTTGTAAAGAAACCTCAAAGAGGAGGTACCCCAGCCATCGATAAAATGGTTAAGGATAAGATTTTAGTAAGCAAGTTTGAAGATCCTAAATCTGCAAAAGAGAAAAGGGTTTTTGTTTCAAGACTCGTTAATTGGAAAAGAGTGTAAAAAAGTGTAAAAAGACTTATGTTGTAGATAAACATATAAACTCAAAGTATTGTGATAATCTCGTAAACATCAGAAGCAAAGGTCAAGTCAAAACAATTAATTGAGTAAGAGGGAGTTGTAAATTAGATTAAAAGTATTGGTTTTGTAAGAACGAGTGGTTCGACTAAATGACTGTGTCGTAACTTTCTCTCTATCAACGTACTTATACTTAGTATTATTTAAAGAAAATCTTAACTTTCATTGATGTTTTTTTTTAATATTTTTAGGACTTTTTAAAACTGCCAAAAATAAACAACGTGTACTCTTAAAGAAAAAGGGAGAAATCAGTAATGTTAAAACCTGTCATAGCTAAAAAAACGAAAACTGTGTTAATAATACTACTAATAGCTAAAAACGACTTAACATAATAAGACTCTAAGACAATAAACATTAAAAAAATTAATCCGATAACTAAGATAATTAAGTTAACTGCCGTATTAAAGTAAAAAAGGTCGTTAAGGTAAACAATGAAAAAATGTAAGAAAAAAAGGATAACTGTAAAATAGTAAAAGACTATATAAAAAAGTAGTGCGTGTAAAGGTACACCCTTAAAAAAAATCGGTTTTCAAAAATAAAACGGAACAACTCCGCACTTCAAAAAGATACAAAACAGGAAGTTAGTTCACCCTAAAGCAATGTAAAAAATACCTTTAGTGTTACCAGATGCTATAACGTACGAAAAAATTGACTCTAAAAGGAATCAATCAAACGTTAAAAATTTAAGGTAAAGTAAGATTAAAAAAACAAAGAGGTTTAGAGAGGCTATCAAAGATATTCAGAAAAAAAATACTAGTGTTTGTAAAAACGCGAAAGGGGTTGTCGTGTTAAAATAATTGTTTAACGTTAAACTTAAGTTATTGTAAAAGTACACAGATGAAAAAACCGAACTTACCAACAATAGTGTAATAATAGCTGAAAGGATTTCCATAAAAAAAATGAAAGTAAATAAATTATTAGATAAAAAAAGTAGCATTACTCATAAATAAAAGTTGTAGACAACTATCATAAAATCATAAACTTCTTGTGAGGAGTAATAAAAGGTTGAAACATAGGCAATAAGGATTAAGTAAAAAAAGGTAAGTAAAATGAAATTAACTTTAAATTGGAAAGGGGTAAACGTTAAATGACCGAATCAACCAGTAATGACTGGACTAACTCAAGTAAAGAGAACGTAAAGAATTAAGATCAGGGGGGTAAAGAGAAGCGGAGCTAAATCAAATCCCGTTAAGAAAGAAAAGTTACTAAAATTTTTCAGGCTAGGGGTATTTACGTAGTCTTTTAAGTTAGAAATTAAATAAAGAAGTACTGACATAATAAAAATAAGGTAGGTGTACACGAAAAAATACGACAAACTTCACATTATGGAATGAGATAAAAAAGTATAGTCAATAGGTTGAGAAAGTGCTAAGTTAAACAAAGTTAATAAAAATTTTGTTGGCTAGTATTAATTAAAATCTTAACGTAATAAGTTAGAAAACAAATAAGTAAAACAGGTAAAGAGGTTGTGAAGTTATTTTCTATAAGAATAAAGCAAGTGTTAGCTAAATCAAAAAGTTCATAGAAGTTGATTAATACAGAATTTGAAAAAGTAAGGAAGAACGTATTAGATACTGGAGTGTTTGAATATAGGAAGAAATTTCACGCTGAGAACCATTCTAAGGAAAATGTTTTATAAAGAGAACTTTTTTCAACAAAGACGTAATCGCAAGTAAAAATACTAGAGGACGGCGTCAGAAAATCGTTTTCTAACAACAAATTTTCAGAAAAGGAGTAAAGATGCCAGAGAATGAAACTGCTATTTAAATTTAATAAATTTACCACAAGTAAAAGTATTAACAAACTATGTAACCTTATAACAAGGTTTTTTCAACTTACAGCGTTATATCATAGAAGATATAGGAAGTTATGAGACCCTAAGCAGGTTAATAAAGAAATAGGAAGAGTGAAACTATCAAACCGGTATACAAATAAACCTAAAATTATTACGAAGCTTACGTTTAACGTACCCCGGTTTAGATCAAAATTGAGGAGGTTAAAATTTAAGAAGTTTCATATGAAGTAATTAAAAAGGAGTGAGAAGCTTGTTAAGACGACCGTCAAAATTACTGAAAAAGGAATTAATTTAAACACGTCGACAAGTCAATTAAAGTTAAATCTACTCTGATCATGTTTAATTTGGAGTAAACCATTTACCCCTAATCGAAAAATTATCTGGTATAAAAATATAATTAATTGGCATACAAGCAGGATTAATAAGACATTGAAAAAAAGTTTATTATTAAAAAAATAGAAAAACTTTGCTCCAAAATTATGTGAGACAAGGTCAAAATTTAACTGAATGAAAAAATAGGAAAAAATTAATACTAAAGTTAACATTTTAAGTTTTAGTTGAAAGTTTATCAAAGCGTCGAAAAAAAGCGGCGTATGAATACTAATTAACGCCGTAAGCGTAAAAAGTAACCCAAAAGTTTCGGAGGGGTCTCAATTTCATCAACCACCCCAAGTACCTTCCTGTATTGCTCACCAACTTCCCAAAAACAAAGCCACCGTTGAGACAAGAAAAACTAACGAGGGGAGATTATGAAAACTTTTTAGTGTTTCCGTTTGTGAAAACTTTAGTACCTTAAAACTCGATCAATAAAAACCTGTAATTAGAGTGAGAAGTAAAAGAGTACCGGAGTAAAATATGAAAGGGTGTGTCTTATTTAAATTGTTTACTAGGAGTGTATTAAACTGAAGTAAGATATTATTTCCAATTAATTCTTGGAAATTAAAAACTAAAAAGTCTAGTACTTCAGTACTGTACAATAAGTAAAAGATAGAGGAAATAGTAGCATAGTAAAGATTTAAATACGGGTACGTGAAATAAAAGAAAAGGGTAAATAGAATAAAGTAAAATGGACTTAAATACAAAGCTGTTACCCATAAAAAGTGGTAAGTGTTTAACAGGCTATCATTTAAATTTAATCTAGTAACGATATCGGGAAGTCAAGAAAATCCATAAATTAAAAAGGAGAAATTATAAAGTAAGAAGATACAGAATACTATGAAAAAATAATTCAAGTAGTTAACTAAAGAATAAAGCAGTAATAAAACCTATTAAAGTTAGTAGAATGTGTAAATTAAGTAATACCAAACAATAAGATGGTCGTATAAAATTAAGAAAAAGTCTTCAAAAGAGTTAAACATACTATTAAATTCAAGTACGACTACTAAATAATACAAATCAGTACGAATTATCGTGCGAAGAAAGGAAGACAGGTGGCAAGAACCAAAAGTATTCGAGAGTAAACCATCCACCTAAAAAGAATAGGATAAAATGTATCGAGGAGATGACTAAATGTAAGTATTCAGCTAAATAAATCATTAATAGCATTGGTCCACTATACTCTACCGCATATCCAGCAACAACTTCGGACTCAGTTTCAGCGTGATCAAAGGGGGTTCGCTTGGATTCAAGTAAAAACAGTAATACAAAACTTGATGCGATAGGACTATAAAGAAAGAAGAATCAGTAAAGGTTTTGTGATAAGACAAAATCGTGAAAATTCGCTGATTGAGAACTGAAAACCAATAGAGAGTACACTATCGTAACAAAAATATCTAACGAAATAACATGAACCAAACCTCGTACCGTTCCTATAATCGCATAACGGGATTGACTTAAAAGACCTACAACAGTAAAGAAAATGTTACCAAAAAGTATTAAAATTAGGTGGTATAATATCATCGAATCTAAATTTTCGAAAATCATCATTGACGGTCCTCATATAAAATTTTGAGAAAACAATAATTGACACGCGTAAGTTAAGGTTAAAAAAACAGGTGCTAGCGCCGTGGTTGGACGAGGAACCAGAAAAATTTCTTTTGTTAGAAGTTTGAATAAATCTAAGGCGATTTGAAAAGCACCGTTTCGACCCATTAAAGTAGGCCCCATTCGCCGCATCGCATAAGCCAGGAGTTTTCGTTCAGTTAAAACAACGAATAAGGTAAATAATACAGAAAATAAGGCAATTAGTAATCCACTTTCACTCATAAACTAAAATTTATATCACACAGACGTCATAAAAACTCTGCGAAATGTTATTTAACTAGATATTTCAAATAAACCATAAATAATCTTGTGCGATTAAGAAAAGGTTCGAAAATCAGGAATAAGACCCTAAAAGGAAGAAGTATTCAGCAGGGAATCGTCAGTAAGTTACAATGTAACTCATAAAAATAAACAAGTAGAGTAGAAGGAAGAAATAAAAGAATTGTTTTAAGGAAGAAACTGCATAAGTCGTATAAGTATAGGTAACCTCTTGGGTGACGTAAACTCGTCTTAACAGAACAACTCAATAAAGAGAGAGTGCTAGTAACGAGAAGAAGAAGAAGAAATGAAACATCATAAAAGAAGCTGCCATAGGACCATCATTCTTAAATCAGAAGACTGTACTCGAATTATGGTACGAGAAATGATCTCGCTTTTTATTACCTCAAGATCATTTATTTGGTTCATGACTTATTTGAACGTAATCAACCATTCGAGTATCATTGTACCAGTTAGAATTCGTAAAATAACTGAAAAAGGACATGAAAAAATGAGTGTAAAGTAGGTAAGAAAGGAACAGGTTAATCGTTAAAACAAGTAGGAATACTTTTTTTCAATTAAATCATCTTAGATTAATTTGTAATAAGTAAGCAAGGAAAAGTATTCAAGTGTAAAGTAGGATGAACTTGAAGAAAAATACTCTCGAATACCAGTTTCATCACGATAACGTAAAACACATAAGATAACTTGTTTCGTAATAAAACGGTACTATAACAAATAAAGTAGCTGCGCCGAAACTTAAGACGTACCACATGTCGATTAATCAAAACGTTTTATATCAAGCAAATCAAACTCGTTTATCTCTTCCAGTATAACTCCCATACCGGCTGACAATTAAGTTTTCAGCAATTCAACCAAACATAAAGATAAATAAAATTCACGATTGAACCATACTTCACTCAATCGGTTCTCACAAAGGTTCATCGTCGATAACGAGAGCATCAGCGGAAAAGACTAAAAAAAGTCCCATAAGTAAGTAATAACCGTCTCCGATAGTTTCTTTAAAAATTGTTGAAAGTTTAGTTGTCATAATTTTTAAAAAAGTGATTAATTTAAAAAAGAAGTGGGAAAAGGTACTAAAATTATTCAAAAAATTTTGCAACGAAGGATAGGAAAGTTTCATTAAAATAAGTCTTAAACTAGAAAACTAGAATTAGTCCAGCAACTCCGATTAAGATGAAAGCGAAAGTTTCAATTAAAGCAAATCCAAGAATTGCATAAATGAAAATATCTCTATCAGCTTCTGGGTTATAAGCAACAGCTTTACAAAGGGATGCGAATAAAATTCCGGTTCCGATTGCGCATCCAGTAATTGGGAAAAACACTAAAGCGAGCCCTAGAAGTTTTGCAGATTTGACGAACATCATAACTAAATTAAACTACAGTGTGTACAAGTAAAAACGACCCTACGTAGAAAAAAAAGATAAGATTTACACGTTTACGGAGAACAAAAAGTATCGAAGTTGGGGAGGCGTAGAAATTAATGTTAGTAAAGCGGATTTTTAAATTAAGGTCTATTGAAAAAAAACGAAACGGCACATAGTTTGTCATTGAAAAGCAGAAAACTGGGAGGGAGGATTAATAGACAATAAAAATTAAAGTCCCACCGACACCCGCGGACAATGCCTCTCTATGAGTTAAAACTCCGCGACTCGTTTCTAAAATAAGTGTCGTAGATCCTAACGAACGTCTCATCAACAATAAAGAATGTTTCTTAATTCGAATAGGGTTAACGGATCTATAATAGTTTTTGATAAAAGGGATTGGTTTATTTACGCGATTATAAGTAGGGAAGACGTAAAGAAGGGACGGAGATTTAAATGTAAAACGGCGAATAATATTAAGTCGATAAAAAAGTTTTAAAAGAGGTTGGACTCGCTGATGAGCTTTAAGTATAAAAAAGTAGTTTTTTTTAGCAGCGGCAAACTTTAACTGGTTTAAAAAGTAAATGTAAGGGGTTGGTGTATTCATTAAATTGGAAGCATAGGACTCGAACCTATACTCACTAAATCCAAAGTTTAGGGCTTTACCGATTAAGCTAGCTTCCAGAGTATTAAAAGTTCTTAAAGACCTTTGGGAGTGTGAAGCAGTGATTTACCACAATAAAGGAATCAGTAAGAGTCTGCGTAATTTGCAACTTTTCAAAAAAATGTTTTTGCACGAACAACAGTAGAAATTGAAAGTTTTAAACTTGAACAGTGAAGACTTAAAGGTTGGTAAAACGAATAGGCGATGATTAGTAAAAAATAAAGGGGGGTATTTAAAAATTTCATTAAAGCTTTAAAAAAGTAGTTTAAACCAAAGGCTCTTAACATTCATAAAATACGCACTTTTACCTACCGAAAAAGTATAAGTAAAAAGTTTAATGAAGTAATACTGAGTTAACGTAGTTGAACTGAAAGTTGGTATAGGGTGATCAACAACTCAAGGATCTTGACTTGCTGGAACAAGCCCCAATGTAAAGATATTGTTCCTTTTAAGAAAAAAGGTCGTTCTTCGATGAAAATCTAAATCTAAAATAAAAGCGTTTTCAACTTTGGAACTATTAAGGCGTCTAAAACCGGTCGCAAACGTAGGACCTGTCGTTGCGCTAGAGAAAAAAAACGATTTAGTAAAAGTGTTGTTGTTGAGAATGTTTATTGGGGACGTTCTAGAATTTAAAGCTAAAATCTCATCTCTTAAAAGTTTAGTTCCAAAAGTAACTAACCTTATTGAATAATAAAATAAGTTAATTAATAAAGAGTGTGTAGAGAATCAACGAGAAAAAGCTTTACCTAAATCTAAATGTACAACCTCATTAGGATGAAAGTTATTAAATAAAAGACGATAAGAGAAATGCTGTTTAGCATTAAAAAAGGGTTGACTATATGCTAGTTTTAAGTAAAGTTTAAATAGAATTAAACTCTCCGGACCTTTATCTGCGTCAAAATAATTTACTTTAAGAAGGTGAATTGATGAAGTTAGTTTTAAATTATCTGTTTTGTGTAAAATATTTCGTGAATACTCAACACTTTTAGGTAAGTGAGAGTATTTTGAGACGAAACTTTTTGGGAGAAGATCCATAAGGACCAAGTAATTTTTAAACAGGTTTCAAAAGTTTGAGGTCATAACAATGTCTTGTTTGATAAGCAATTTAATTAGAAGTTGATAAAATTTTACTTTTTTAAACGTACTGCGTTCAGATAACTTTGCAACGGATTTAAGAGTCATGTTATAAGAAAAGTACAAACGTACAACTTTTAGCTATTAAAAGGCGCACAGCGTGTGCATTAACTTAATTAATTAGATATTAACGCTATATAAAAATAAACTCCGGAACTCAAATTCCTCTCATTTAAGATATATAATACTTCTAGTCTAGAATGCGTTTATAAGAAAATAAATAGAGTAGCTTCCTACTTAAGATGAATTCAGTAGTTATCTGCTCCCAACGTAGCTTAACGACTTACAAAATTACTATAATCGTCGGACCATTGGTTGGTCTATCTCAGTCCTCTCGTACTAAAGCAAGACTCTATGTTTTTTTCAACTTAACAGCAGATAGGGACCAAACTGTCTCACGACGTTCTAAACCCAGCTCACGTACCATTTTAACGGTAGAACAGACCGACCCTTGGAAGATTGTTCTCAACCAGGATATGATGAGCCGACATCGAGGTGCCAACCAATTCCATCGATGGGAACTCTCAAGAATTATTAGCCTGTTATCCCTAGCGTACCTTTTATCCGTTAATCGATAACTTTATCAATAAAAAATTGTTTATTATCGGGTCACTATGGCAGGCGATTTTACTCACCCTCTTTAAATTTGTTTATTCAAAGATCAAGTCTAATTTAATCCATTATAATACTCGCATAAGAATATGCTTTACTAGACCATTGCACACCCCCGTTACTTTTTAGGAGGTCACCGCCCCAGTGAAACTAGCATCCTTACAACATCATAAATAGTTGTAAATACTTTATTTAAAACTAAAGCTTAATAAGGGCGGTTAACGAGTGAGAGTAAAAAGTACACTCTTCCGCCTCTTACTAAGATTTAATATAATATAAGGTTCTAGTAAAGGTGCATAGGGTCTTTCCGTCCCGCTGCTCATATTAGGCATTTTCACCTAGTTTTCAATTTCACTGAATTATAGCTGGAGACAGTGAGGCAGTCGTTACGCCATTCATGCAGGACGGAACTTACCCGCCAATGAATTTCGCTACCTTCGGACCGTCAGGGTTACAGCCGCCGTTTACTGGGGCTTAAAATAAAAGCTTTCACTTAAATTTTTTTACCTTACAGCACTGGGCAGGCGTCAGACTCTATACATCATTATAAAATTTAGCAGAGTCCTGTGTTTTTATTAAACAGTCGCTACCTCCTCTTTTTTGTTAGAATTTAAAGCTGGGTGCAATGTAATATTAACAAGCCCCATTTTCTTAAAAACTCTCCCCCTTCTCCCGAAGTTACAGGGTTAATTTGCCGAGTTCCTTCAACTATATTCTTTCATCGCTTTAGTATTTTCAACCTACCCACCAGTGTCAGTTTTAATATACTTAAACCTACCTTGTTTTAACACGGTTGTGTTTTTCCTTTCAAAATTCCGGGTAAACTAATTTTAGCGATGTAATCAAACTAATTATCACAAAATATGAAGGAGTAAAAACAGAGTAGACCTGAATTATTTCTGGTTCTTATAAAAGTGACCCAACGCGTTTGAACAAGTTTAAATAACAAATATACGGTTTTTACGTGATATGTCCACTAGTTACTATCAATAAGCTAGTGAGCCCGCTTAGTAAAGCTCGTAGATTAATTACAAATTCAACTAAAATTAGAGTTAAGCTTTTAGTATTAAACGCTTTTTTTAAGTTTACGGTTAAGTAACATTAATACGTTACCGACTACACTAACCTTAATCAAAGTATTTTAAAAAACAAATCTAAGTAATTGAAATCACAATCACGTTTTACAAGTAGAACAATTACCTACAGGAGGATTTTATAAGAAGTAAATAAAGGTTTTAAACCCATTAAACATTCGACGTTAGTCATTTTTTAAGGGGGTATATTTCAGATTACGGATTTCCCTTGTAATCTAACTTTAGGGTTTCCAGCGATAACGAATCTCACGCTATTTAACGTTACTCATACTAGTATAATTGATTTTGATTTTTCCAACTAATTTAACAATTAATCTTCAACAAATTACAAAACACTCTGCTACCAAAGGTTATTAAACCTTTTTGGAAATTCGGTTAATTGTTTTATCGCCTCTACATTATCAAAATTGAATTACTGCTCGTACATTAAATCATTGTACAGTATTAACTTAGTAAGCTGTTACTCTTTTTTTAATGAATGGCTGCTTCCAAGCCTATCCCCTAAGTAATATAATAATTAAACTTTTTTCATATTAACAATTATTAAGCACCTTATTTACCAATCTGGGCTGTTTCCCTTTTGACATATTACCTTTGCGCAATTATGTCTGATTAGATTTATTTATTTGTTTATATTTTAAGTTTCTCGAAATTTTGCCAAATATTCAATTACGTTATTTAAAGATAACTTTACCCTAAAACAAATAATCATATCCACAATACTTAAATATTTTTCGCAGAGAACCAGCTATCACTAACCTTGATTGGCCTTTCACCCCTAACTACAAATCATCCCAGAATTTTGCAACATTCACGGGTTCAGCCCTCCGGAAAAACCTTCAGCTTGTTCATAGTTAGATCGGTTAGTTTCGGGTTTAATAGAAATAACTTTGTTATGTTTTCACTACGCCTACTAAAAATTAAGCTTGCTATTTCTATTAACTCACTAGCCCATTATGCAAAAGGTACGTTATTACGTAAGCTCTAACAGGTTATACATTAAGTTTCAGGACCTTTTCACATTTCTTTTATTATGACTTTTCACCTTTCGTTCACACTACTACTCACTATCGATGTTAAACTATTTAGCCTTTAAAATTGATTTTCTAAAATTCGATCGTATAATTACATTTTACGATTTACTCATAAACGACTGCAAAATTACATGCGCAGGAAAAAAAGGGGGAGGGTGAACGATTTACAACGTGTAAGTTAAAGCAGTATATTAAAATATAGTGACATTTCAGTACACAAAGGGATTAAATCAAAACCTTTGACAGAAGTATAAGGGGAATGGAAAGTTAACTGGAATATTTGATTTACTACCTCCTGCTTAACGAAGTCTGTTTGAGTAGAGTTTTCAAGAAATGAAGTTATAATCAATAACTGAGTTAGGGACGTTAAT